>Ga0181525_10002161_pt1 | contig 16297 bp, 18 predicted proteins | sample PEATcosm2014_Bin_48_FD_121100 | JGI IMG/M metagenome (GOLD analysis project Ga0181525, IMG submission 121100) | Peatland microbial communities from MTU Mesocosm Facility, Houghton, MI, USA - PEATcosm2014_Bin06_10_metaG | ecosystem: Environmental > Terrestrial > Soil > Wetlands > Peat | place...
CGCGGCTCGTGATAAGCCGGCTGGCGCATATAGTCGCGATCTTCAAGCATAATAACAATTCAAGCTACACTCCGGACTGAAAATTTCAACGGGCTTTTCGCCGCCACCAAAGCAACAATTCCAGTACCGTCCGGTTCGGGTAGGAACGCGGCACGATTTCTTCGACCAGATTGAACTCCGCCGAAAACCGCCGCCACAATTCGTCGCGGGTCGTGCCGAACGGCGGGCCGTCCTCGTCGGGAATCAGATAATTCACCGCAAGATACTGGCCGTCCGGCTTCAGCCACTTCAAAACTGCGCGGACATAATCGTCGCGTTCCTGTGGTTGGATGGCGCAGAACAAAGTATGTTCAAACAACCAGTCAAATTTCTGCGGCGGCTCGTCGTGGAGAAAATCTGCAAGCTGGAATCTCGCCTTGAGGCCGGCAGCCATGGTCTTTGCCTGGCTCAACCGGATGGCGCTCGGCGCGATGTCAAATCCGGAGGCATCAAAGCCGGCGCGTGCGAATTCCCGGACATCGTGGCCGGTGCCGCAGCCGGGAACGCACACAGTTGGAGTTGGAAGCGACACCATCGTCGCAGAAGCTCCCATTTTTTGGCCCGAACCCGGAGCAGCGGCGACGAGGGCGTCGCCGCCACGCAGTTCCGGGTGTGCCGCCAGAAAATCCACCAGTCCGGGGGACGGGCCGCCTTTTTCCCAGCGCATGTCCCCGGTTTGATAGCGCGATTCCCAGTAGTCGCGGCTCATGGTTGCTGTGATTGGACCTGGCCGTCCACGAGCTGGATCGTCCGCTCTGCGCGCGCCGCCACTTTTTCATCGTGCGTGGCGATGACCAGCGTCATTTGTTTCTCGGAGCAAAGATTCTTGAGCAGTTCGATGATTTCGCCGCCGGTCTTGGAATCAAGGTTGCCGGTCGGCTCGTCGGCCAGCAGCAGTTCCGGCTCGTTGATGAGCGCTCGGGCTATGGCCACGCGCTGCTGCTCTCCGCCGGATAGTTCGGACGGCTTGTGATCCGTCCTGTCTTTCAGGCCAACACGCGTGAGCAGTTCACGCCCGCGCCTCCCGGCTTGCCCTGCGGAAATCCTCGCAACGCGCGCGGGCAGGCAAACATTTTCCAAGGCGGTGAGTTCGGGCAGCAAATGATACGCCTGGAAAATAAAACCGACGCGTCGGCTTCGGAACTGAGTCAGTTCGGCCTCGGAAAAATTCGCAAGGTTCTGTCCTTTGAAAGAAATCTCGCCCGCATTCGGCGAATCAAGCCCGCCTATCAAATGCAGCAAAGTGCTCTTGCCCGCGCCGGACGCGCCGCGCAGTGCAAGAAATTCGCCGCGTGTCACGGTCAAATCCACTCCGCGCAGGACTTCCAACGAGCGTCCGCCCATCGCGTAGGTTTTCGCGAGGGCGCGGGCGAGCAAAAGCGGTTCACTCATAACGCAGCGCCTCCACGGGTTTCAATTTTCCGGCGCGGACCGCCGGCAGCACGCCGCCCAGAATGCAGATGACAAACGAGCAGCCGCAAATGATGGCGATGTCGCCAGGCGTGATCACGGCGGGCAGTTCGCCGAAACCATAAATGGCCGCCGGAAACAGTTCCCAGCCGGTCGCATGGCGCATGAAATGTAAAAACTCGTTTCGATAATTGACCGCCAGCATTCCCAGGCCAAAACCCGACGCGACGCCGATGACCCCGATAATGGCACTCTGAAAAAGAAAAATGCCGGAGATTTGCAGCCGCGTCGCGCCGAGCGCCTTGAGCATCCCGATCTCTCGCGTCTTCTGGACGACAAACGTAATCTGCGCGCTCAAGATGCAGAGCGCCGCGACGAGCACGATGAAAAACAACAGGTAAAACATGACGTTTTTCTCGACAAGCAGCGCGCCGAGAATCGTGGAATTTTCGTCCATCCAAGTCGTGATGCTAAAATTGGGGCCGAGCGTTTGCAGCAACTGGCCCCGCACCTGGTCCGCTTGATACGGGTTGTTGAGCATCACCATCAAGCCATGAACACTGTTGTCCAGATTGTAAAGCTCCTGCGCGTTTTCAAGCGACGTAACGATGATGTTCACATCGTATTCAAAATAGCCGACGTCAAAAATGCCCGTCACTGTGTAATCGTCGGGTAGAACCGCCTCTTCGTTTGGCTTGCCGCGTTGGTCCTTCATTTTTTTCAAATCAGCCGGCGAGTAAATTGAAATGCGGTCGCCCACGGACAAATCCATGCTGTCGGCAAAATCCCTGCCGATGACCACGCTCTCCCCGCTTAAATCAAACGAACCGGCCTGGATTTTTTTGGGCAGGATGCTCACGGAGCTTTCTGCGTTCACGTCCACGCCGCGAAGATAAGGCGCGGCGGTCAGCGCGTCCCGGGCGTTTGTGCTTGCCGGCTCAGTCTCGACGAGAACCTGGCCGAGCACAAACGGCGCGACGCCACGGACGTTTTTATTTGAAGAGACAAGGCGCATCGCATCCGTGTAATTCTCCATCGACGCTATCCGACCATTCTTGCCGAGCTCGAACACCTTCAGGTGCGAATTGAAGCCGAGGATTTTTTCACGCAGATCGTGGTCGAAACCGCTCATCACGCTGATGACGATGATGAGCACCGCGACGCCGAGTGCTACGCCGAGGATGGAAATGAGCGTGATGATAGAGACAAACGTCCGTTTGGGCCGCAGATAACGCAGCGCCAGGAGCAGTTCAAACGGAAGCTTCGACATTGGCAGAGGCTAAAGACGCCGCGTGTTTGTGGCAATTTTAATTGCTCGGCGTGAACGGATTTGGCTTTGGCCTGTCTTCGGAAATGCGCGGAAGAAAAGCAAGGCTGACAAACAGGTAAATCCAGCCGAGGATAAAATGCGACGCAAAAACGAATCCAAATGAAACCAAACTCATAAATCCAAACCCGTAAAGGAAAATGCCAGCCGCCATCAGCAGCGCGCCGGGCATGAGCGCCGCGCCGGACAATCTCCAGCTCGCGCGGAAATTAAGGTCGCGGTTTGCAAAAAATCCCAGAATCCAGACCGGCAGAGAATAGATTGTCGAAAGAATCCACCAGCTCAACAGCAAAGCGACGAGGGTCGCGGCGGCGGCAATGAAGAGAATTTCAGCCGCCCACGCGTCCCAGAGGGGTTCGAGTTCGGTGCGATTGAACGGCGCGAGGCGGTCCGGCGGATAAGGAAATTCGGCGTAGCCGTAGCCCAGAGATGAAAAGATGCAAAAGGTTTCCCTGCCGAATTCGAACTGCAAGTCGGAGGTCGAGGTGATCTGGCCTGAATGATTCAAGTCAACGTCGAACGCCAGAAATTTTCCCTCGGAGAGCATCTGCGACGAATCGCCTTGCCAGTCGAGTTTTCCGGAGGAAATTTTCCCGTCGTCGGGCAGGCTTTGAATCGCCGCGCGGATGGTCGGGAAACAGCCGCTGTCAAGAAACCATACGACTGAAAACGCCGTAAGCAGCGCGACGATGAACTGAACGAGCAGCAGGCGGCTGAATCGGGCGTGCGCGAACGCGGCCACGCCGCGCGGCGTCAACGGCTCCCACGCAAATTGTTTCCGTGTTTCATCCGTGTTCAATCTGTGGCTGGAAGGTCAGGCCGGCTGTTCCGGTGCCGGCGGCGGATTTTGGTTCTGCGGCGGAGCGAGGATGACGGGAACGGGATAGCGCAGCTTCATCACGTCGTCCACGAGCACCTCGATGTAATAGGTCCCGGGCGCCTTGAATTCGACCTGCCCGAAGACCATGACGTTGGTCGAATGCATCGCGGCATCGCGCAGTTCAAACTTCATTTCGCCCTTGCGCAGGACCGTGGTCTGGTCGGGTGCGATGAGTTTCACATTCTCGACGAACTGGCCGATACCCGCCGTCCAGCGGTTGAAGACGCAGAGCCGCGCGGCGACAACCGGCAGTTGCGGCACACGGATGAAGTTGACGACGCCAATGATGAAAAAATTTCCATTGGCCTCCTGCCGCACTTCCTCGCAGAGCAGCGAGGATTGCAGGTCGGGGAGAATTCGGGTGGCTTGCATTTATAATTATGAGTTTTGAGTTTTTAGTTCTTAATTCCCAGAATTTTCAGCGGCGAGAACCGTGTTTTGCATCAGCATCGCAATGGTCATCGGGCCGACGCCTCCGGGGTTCGGCGTGATTTTCCCGGCGATTTTCTGGACTTCGGCAAAGTCCACGTCGCCGACGATTTTTCCGTCAACCCGGTTGACGCCCACGTCAATCACCACCGCGCCGGACTTTACCATGTCTGCCTTCACAAACTCGGGAACGCCCATTGCGGCGATCAAAATGTCAGCGCGCAGGCAGTGCGATTTGATGTCGCGCGTGGCGGAATGGCAGATCGTAACCGTCGCATTCGCGTTTTTGCCTTTTTGGCAAAGCATCGCGGCCATCGGCTTGCCGACAATGTTGCCGCGCCCGAGCACAACGACTTCCGCGCCATCCGTCCTTACTTCCGAACGCGCAAGCAGTTCGACAATTCCGGCGGGCGTGCAAGGCCGGAAACCGCTCGCGTCACCGAGCATCAATTTGCCGACGTTGATCGGATGAAAGCCGTCCACGTCTTTTTCCGGCAGAACAGCGGAATAAATTTTTGATTCCGAAATGTGCTTCGACAGCGGCGCCTGAACCAAAATCCCGTGAAGGCGCGAATCGGAATTTAATTTTGAAATCAGCGCGAGCAATTCCTTTTCACTCGTCGAATCGGGCAGGACGTGTGTTTCCGAAACGATGCCGAGTTCGGCGCATGTCTTTTCCTTGCGTCCAACATAAACTTTTGAGGCCGCGTCTTCGCCGACGCGCACAAACGCGAGACCGGGAGTCTTGCCGCGTTTTTTTAGTTCACCAACGCGCGAAGTTAGTTCACCCAGAATTTGCGCGGCGATCGCGCGACCGTCAATGATTGTGCTTGATGGGGATGTAATGGACGGCATTGGTATCGAGCACCTGGATGCGTTGGATGGTGATGACGGGAGTATCCTGCCAGCGGGCATCAAGCCCTTCCACGCCGGTGACAATGATCCGCATGTTGACATAGCGCTTCAAGTCGAGGTCTTTCGCGTTCGTGTAAAGATAGTCGATGTTCTGCAAAGTGTCCGGATCGTATAATTTCAAATCCGTCGGCGCGCTTGGGCTGGCGGTGTATCCCACAACTCCCTCATGCGTGACAACACGCGGCGGGGCCGGAGTGTTGGTGTCAACTTCCGGAGCCGGGGTGGTAACAGCGTTGGTGTCAACCACTGGTGTTGCTACAGCAGCGGCGTTGGTATCGACAGCCGCCGGCGCGGCGTTCGTCGGTTCGGTCAAGAGAGGCTGCGATTCGGGAACGCTGTTGGTCGTCATCGACGTTTCAGTCTCCGCTGAAGGCGCGGCATTGGTCACCAAATTGCCGGATGCCGCCTGATTCAGATATATCGCGGCAACAAAAGCATAGGCGTTCGTCGGTGCTTCGATCTGCATCCAGTCGTTTTTGGTGATGATTTCGGAAACGGGCGTGCCCCGTTCGATGACGCCGAGAACGCTGTAATCTTCGCTCGGGCCGGCGCGCAGATTTAATTTTTTCGGCAGGACAACCTTGTTAGTCGCGTCAATGAAGCCAGCGCGAACCCAGACTTTGACGGTGGCTGGCAATGCGATTTTGGCCCATTGTGCAGGTTCATCGGCCTTGTGCTTATCGAGATTGATCTGGTCGAGAACGGTCACGGTGTCACCCTTGGAGATGTGCGCGATGAACTCGCCCCTGAGGCCGGCTTGTCCTCGCACGTTGAGATTGGTCACGGCGACTTCCGCCGAACCAGGCACAAGGGTGACAGTGGGCTCGACGAGTTTTTTGGGCGCAACAGCACGCTTGTGTTTGACGGGTTTTGGCGCGGGCGCGCTCGTATCAACTGCTGCAGGCGCGGGTGTGGCCTCCGCCGCAGGCGAAGTCACCGGCGCGGGGATCGGCGGCAAAGTGTTTGTGTCCTGTGCGATTGCGCTTGCCGCAATCATCGTTCCTAAAATCAGCCAGCAATTCGTTTTCATGATTCCAACAGTAAAGTTTTTATTTCCGCTTCTGTCAATGTCCGCCATTTGCCCAGTTTCAACTCGCCCAGCTTTATTTTTCCAATCTGCACCCGCTGCAATTTTTTCACCGAAACATTTTGCGATTCAAACATACGCCGCACCTCGCGGTTTTTGCCCTCGGCCAGCTCCAGTTCCACGACGCTCTTCGCATTGCTGCTACCCATGATCCGCGCCTTTTCCGCCTTCAACCGCTCACCGCCGTGAAAAATGCCGCGCGTAAACTCCACAAGCATTGCCGGCTCCACCTTGCCTTCAACCGTCGCGATGTATTTTTTGCGGACACCGTAACGCGGATGCGTCAAGCGCAATGCAAATTGTCCATCATTCGTCAGAAAAATCAATCCTTCGCTGTTGAAATCCAGACGTCCGACGGAATTCACGATTTGCCATTCCTTTGGCAACAATTGGTAAATCGTCGGACGGCCCAGTTCATCGGCGTGCGAACAGACGCAGCCCGGCGGTTTGTTCAGCGCAATGTAAAGTTTGCGCCGGGCGCGGATGATCTTGCCGTCCAGCATCACCTCGTCGCGTTCGGGATCAACCTTCGTGCCGAGAAGTCGCACAAACCGGCCGTTGACGCGGACTTTGCCCTCCAAAATCAGTTTTTCCCCCGCGCGGCGCGAAGCCACGCCGGCATCCGCGAGAAATTTTTGCAAACGAACGTTCAAAGTGCGGAGTGCGGAGCGCGAAGTGCGGAATCAAGCAATGCGCGGCGATTCATTCCGCGCTCCACACTCCGAATGCCGCATTAATCACGCTTCCGGCTTCGTCTTTCGCAGACCCGTGATGCGGTCGCCAGCTTTGCGCTGGCCGCGCTTTTCAAGGAGCGCCGTGCGCTCGAAACGCTTGAGGACATTGCGCTTGCCGCCCAAGGTGGACGCCGCGCGGAGACTGCGATGCTGTGACATAAATTATATTAGTTGTATTTTTAGTAAAAACGAGTCGTCAGGATAGCAAATCCAAGTCTTCCCGCAATGACGAATTTACCACTTCAATTCCTGCAACCGGCGCGCGACTTCCTCAGCGTTGGCGCGGCTGTTGAACGCGCTGATGCGGAAATAACCTTCGCCCTTCGAGCCGAAGCCGGAGCCGGGCGTGATGACAACGTTCGCATCGTTCAAAATTTTGTCGAATGCCTGCCAGCTTGTGACACCTTTGGGTGTACGCACCCAGATATACGGAGCGTTCACGCCGCCGAACACTTTCAGCCCGGCCTTCTTCGCGCCTTTGCGCAAAACTTCCGCGTTGCCAAGATAGTAGGTGATGAGCGACTGCACTTGCGCGTTACCTTCGGGCGAATACAAGGCTTCCGCCGCGCGCTGAACAATGTAGCTCACGCCGTTGAACTTCGTCGTCATGCGTCGATTCCAGAGTGGATGCAGCGGTTTGAATTCGCCGCTTTTCGTCTGCGCGTTGAGCGATTTCGGGACAACCGTGTAGGCACAGCGCACGCCGGTGAAACCACCATTCTTCGAGCAACTGCGGAACTCGATGGCGCACTCGCGCGCGCCGGGAATTTCGTAAATTGAATGCGGCAAATTTACGTCGGTGATATAAGCCTCATAGGCAGCGTCGAATAAAATCACGGACTTGTGCTCCAGGGCGTACTTCACCCATGCCTCAAGCTGCTCACGCGAGGCCGCCGCGCCGGTCGGATTGTTTGGCGAGCAGAGATAAATCACGTCCACATGCCTCTTCGGCGGGTCGGGAATGAAACCGTTGCTGGGTTTGCATGGCAGATATACAAGTTTTGCGTAAGCGCCGGCCTCGTTTGCCTCGCCGGTGTGGCCGGCCATGACATTCGTATCCACATAAACGGGATAGACCGGATCGCTGATGGCGATTTTGTTTTTCGAGCCGAGGATGTCGAGAATGTTGCCCGTGTCGCATTTCGAACCGTCGCTGACAAAAATTTCGTCATCGGCAATTTCAATTCCACGGTCGCGGAAATCATTTTTCCCAATCGCGGAGCGCAGCCATTCGTAGCCCTGCTCCGGGCCGTACCCTTTGAACGTCCCGCGCGTGGCCATTTCGTCCACGGCCTTGTGAAGTGCGGCGATTACAGCGGGCGGCAGCGGTTCCGTCACGTCGCCGATGCCACAACGGATAAAGCGTTTGGCGGCTTCAGGATTCTCGTCGCAAAAAACCTTCACGCGCCGTCCGATTTCAGGGAAAAGGTAGCCAGCCTTCAGTTTCAAAAAATTATCATTTAGGTATGCCATGGTTGGGATGAACGCTACCGGAATAAATCAAGCAAATCAATTTTAGTTGTAGCGTCGAACCTTTGCAGATCGATATGGTGCGAAGCATCTACAATAAAAATCCCGCGAGCGAGGCGGTCATATAGGCGGCGAGCAACCCGCCGATCATCGCGCGAAAACCGATTTTGGCCATTTCACTGCGGCGTTCCGGTGCAAGCGAGCCGATGCCGCCGACCTGGATGGCGATGCTGGAAAAATTCGCGAAGCCGCACAGCGCATAAGTTGCAATCGTGAAACTGCGCGGATCAAGCGCTAGTGTTTTCGCGTTAGTTGTGAGGTCGAGATATCCAACAAATTCATTCAGCACGATGCGTTCTCCCAAAATTTGCCCGACGCTTAGGCAATCCTGCATCGGCACGCCCATCAAAAAGGCGAACGGCGCGTTGACCCAGCCGAAAATGTTTTGCAGCGTCGCTGGGTGCGTGGCATTCATATGAATTTGCGGCCATGTGACGATGTAATTCGCCAGCGTAATCATGGCAATGAACGCGATGAGCATGGCGATGACGTTCAGCGAAAGTTGAAAGCCATCGCCTGCGCCGCGGCAGATGGCATCAATGGAATTCGCCGTAGTGCGCGGGACGGTTGCAGGCATGGTCGCTGCGGTTTCGCTTTGCTGCGTTTCCGGCAAAAGAATTTTTGCGATCATCAGCGCGGCGGGACAATTCAACACGGACGCGGTAAGCAGATGCCCCGCAGTGTTCGGATAGCCCGCGCGCATTCCCATCGCGGCATAAACCGCCGCGACGCCGCCGGCGATGTGCGCCATGCCGCAGACCATGATGGTCATGATTTCGCTGCGCGTCATTCGCGGAACGTAGGGCCGGATCATCAACGGCGCCTCGGTCTGGCCCATGAAAATATTCGCGCAGGCGGAAAGCGTTTCGCTTCCGCTCGTTCGCATGATCTTGCGCATCACCCAAGCGGCGGCATGGACGACTTTTTGCAAAACGCCCCAGTGATACAACAGCGACGAAATGGCGGCGACAATGATGATCGTGCCCGTGACGAGAATGGCGAAAATGACGGAATTCTCCGGCCCAAATTTTTCCGCGAGCAAATCACTGTCCGCAAGCGGGCCGAAAACGAATTTGCAGCCTTCGTTGGAAAACTGGATGAGTTTTTGGACAACTTTGCCGGCGAACATGAAAAAATCCTCGCCCCACGGCGTTTTTAAAATCAGCAGAGCCAGCGTGAATTGCAGACCGAGTCCCCAAACTACAGTGCGCCAAGGAAATAATTTCCGGTTGTAAGAAATTGCCCAAGCAAATAATACCATTACGGGCCAGCCGATTAAGCTAATCAAATTGGCGAGACGAAATTGATTTATCCAATGTACAAAGTCAGGTTGCATTATTTCCGGACGATTTGCTTGCTGGCTTCCTTGTAAATGTGCGGATGCAAAATGCCGACGAAAGGAAGATTGCGATAACGTTCTGCAAAATCAAGCCCATAGCCAACGACAAAAAAATCCGGCACCGCAAAACCGACGTAATCGGCCTTGATTTTTTCCACACGGCGGCTTGGCTTGTCGAGCAGCACGCATACTTTTATCCGTCGCGGCTTGAGCGCACGGAGCTTCGGCAGCACGCGGCTCATGGTCTTGCCGGTGTCCAAAATGTCGTCCACGAGCAAAACGTCGCGACCGCGCACATCAAGGCGCAATTCTTTGGTGAATACCAACTCGCCCGATTCCGTGCCGGCGCCGTAGCTGGAAACGCCGATGAAATCAAGGCGCAGCGGAAGATTCAAGTGGCGGATCAAATCGGCGAGAAACATCACCGTGCCGCTCAAGAGCGAGACAACAACCGTTTCGCGCCCGCGAAAATCGCGCTCAATTTCGGCCGCCAGGATTTTTACGCGCCGCGCAAGCTGTTCCTCGGTAATCAAAACGCGTTCAACTTCCTTGCGCCAATTCCCGGAAGTTCCAGTTTTTGATTTTTTTATTTTGAGCTTCAAGAATTTGAGCCCGCTGCTGGAACAGCTTTCAGCGCGGCGGACATTTGCCGCACGAGCCAGTCGGCTTCCGGTTTGTTGCCGAGATGTTTTGCCAGCGTGAATTCCTGACCGTCACGCGCGCGGATTTTCAAGTCGTAATACACCGTGTGTCCGACATTCGCACCTATTTCCGTCGCGAAGTTCGCCACATCCGATGATTTGATCGAACGCCGTTTTTTGAAGTGGAACCATGCAGTCTCAATTTTGACGCACACAGCCGAGACCACGACTTGGCTGCGGTGAAACCATAGGTTGACCAAAAAAAACGTCATCAACAAATCCGCTGCGCCGGCACCGAGCGGCAAAAGCGGCGGCACACGGTTGCAAATCAAAAGGATGATGACACTTGTCCACACCAGCCAGATGGCCGTCGCACCGGCGACAAAGCCGGGATTACGCCCTGCGGGAAAGATGAATTCCTTCCCTTCCGGCAGATCATTGACCTGGATTTTCGACCGGATTTGTTTCCGCATTTCGTCGAGCGACATTTGGAATGGCAAAGTCGGGTCGTCAGAAATTTGCAGCAGCTCAGGCAGATTGAAAACAGGCACTTCAAACGCGGCGTCAAAATTCGGCCCGCGCAATTTCGCCGAAACTTCCAGTTTCCATTGAATTCCATCGCCGAAAGCCGGAGTTGATGCGGGCAGGTTGTCGGGCAATTTGAAATAAATCGGTATGCAAGTGGCGTTCAAGCCGGCTTGCGGCAGATCGGTACGCAGCCATTTTTCGTCCTGCCAGAGAATTTTTTCCGTCTTTTGAGGATTGTTAGACTTGCCGGTTGTCGTGCAGCGGACACAGCGCAAACGCAGGTGCAATCCATGCTGTGGCTTTAATTTTGCCCTGACCGTAATCTTGCCTTGGAGTGTGCCGCCGAGCGCGGCGGGAACGGCGGCCATCTCAAACATTCCCCTGCCAAATTTGCGCCATGCGAGCGTCGTGTTCAACGTGGAAAAAATCAGGGCTAGGCTGATTACCATCAATGCGATGAGCGCGCCGTGATTGCCCGGCGGAATGATGAAAAGTGAAATCGCGCCGGAAATGCCGCACCAAAACGCAACGAAAATCCAAAGCAGCAGAACGGGCTTGCGCAAGGAAGAAGCAATCCGGCCACTTGCCCAGTCCTTCCGCTTGAGCCAAGGTTTTTCATCGTCCGATTTTAAAGTGCTGATTTGAATCGCGTGTTTTTTTGCGCTGATGCCGAAAATGAGGGCGATGAGCCCTCCGCAAACGACGGCTGCAAACAAAGACCCCCTGGCCATCTTTGATTCCATTCTAAATCCGCTGCCGATTTCGTCGTGCAAGAACGACACGATTGCAACAACCCCCATCAGCGCGAATGGCAGCGACAAAAGCATGGCGCGCTGGCGGGCGGCTTTTGGGTCCGACGGCGCGGAAGAATCCTCCTTAAAAATCCAGTTTTTCATCACAAATCAAAATGTTTTGCATTCAGCAATGCCTCAAGATTATCGAGGCAAAGCTGCGACCACGTTTCCATCTGCTCGCGCTTGGCCTTCAGTTCTTCAATCGGCACAAACTCAACCTGCGTGATGACCTGTTCGTTTTTCTTCACCTTGTCCGGTGTGCGGAACAGCAAATGAACGATGCCAAAATGCACCCGGCCAACTTCAGTGGAATCGTCATTGATCAGGCCGACGGGTTTTGCGTCGAAAACGCCTTGAACAGAAAGCTCCTCGCGCACCTCACGCTCGACAGCGTCTTGAAACGCCTGCATTCCGTCTGCAAACAGCGAGTGGTCTTCGTCATTGATGTGTCCGCCAATGCCAACAGACCCTTTCGCCACCAAACGTTGCTCGCCGGCCTTCTTGCCGCGAACATAATGGAGGATGCTTTTTCCATCAGTCACCACGACGTATGGAATAATCTGTTTGAAGTCTGGATTGGTTTCAGCCTGGGCGCGCGGCTGGAAGCTGTTGTTATTTTTGTCAAGTATTGCGGGCAGATAGCGGCCAATGTCGGCGCTGAATCCTTGAAAAACACCAAGCCGCTCAAAAAGCGAGCGGGGAAAAACGAGAACCTTTTCGTCTGCGACAGCCATAATCAGTTGAGCTTACAGAAGCCGGAAGTTGGAAGCCAGAATTTAGAAGCGGGAAATTATTCCGCCGCCCGGCTTCCATCTCCTCATTTTACGCTTTGAACTTAGCGCACAAACGCCTATAAAAACCTGATGCCAACGCTTCTAGCCAACGGCGGACCGGTGATCTGGTTGATTTTGATCGCCGCAGCCATCGCCATCGCCGTGTTCATCGAACGCGCGCTGCACTGCCACAGGGCGCAGATCAATTCCACCGAATTTCTCAACGGCGTGCGCAATGTGCTCAAGCGTGAAAACGTCGTCGAGGCCATTTCCATCTGCGACGCCACGCCCGGACCGGTCGCACGGCTGGTCAAAACCGCCATCCTCAACCGCGACAAAGGCCGCGAGCGCGTGCGCGAAGCAGTCGAGGAAGCCGGTCTGACCGAAGTGCCGCTGCTCGAGGAAAAATTAAACCTGCTCGCAACCATCGCGCAAATCGCTCCGCTGCTCGGCCTGCTCGGTACGATTATTGGTTTCATGGATGTTTTCAAGGGTTTGCAAACCGACGGCCTTTACGCGCACCTCAGCGGCGAACATTCGCTGGCGGATGGCATCTGGCATGCGCTCATTTGCGCGGCGGGAGGCATCGCCGTGGCGATTTTTGCACATGCCGGATACAATTACCTCGTCAGCCGCGTCAACAAAATCGTTTTGGACATGGAACGCGTCTCCGGCGAAATCGTCAACATCGTCACCGAGAACGGCAACGGCAAATCCTCATGAAATTTCCGCGCAATACCCGGTTGCTGCGCAGCCCGTTTGATGTTGCGCCGTTCGCCGCCGTTTTTTTCCTGCTAGTGATTTTCCTGATGCTCGGTGCGCTGCTGCCGGTGCAAGGATTGCATGTGGAACTGCAACCGCCGACCGCCGATGATTTGCCCGGCACGGACAAGCCGAGCGTGGCCGTAGCCGTTGACTCCAGCAACCGGCTTTATTTCGCGAACCAGATTGTCAACGAGGCGCAATTGAGTTACAGCTTGAGCAACGCCGCGAAAAATTCCCGCGAACCGCTCACGCTCGTCATCCACGCCGACAAATCCGTGACTTTCGAGCAGCTTGTCCGCCTGACGCTGCTCGCTCGCGACGCGGGCATCCGCGACGTGCTGCTCGCCACGCTCCCGCGCGTCATCAGCGTGCCCGACCAGCCATGAACCAGGCACCGGCAAATCCACCCGCATTGGAACTTGGCGAGGGGCTTGGCGAGTTGAAGCGTAGCGAAGGGTGGTCGCAAAAAAAATGGCTGGCGGTTGTGGCAATCATTTTCGCCGCGCACGTCGCAATCATTTTTGCACTCGGCGAAAGAAAACCCATTTCCCCGCGCGACATCTCGAATGTTCCGTCGCTCAAAATTGCGGGCGATTCCGACGAACTGCTCGCGCTGAACGACCCGACGCTTTTTGCCCTGCCCCATCTTGAAGGGTTTGCCGGTCCGGCGTGGCTCGAACCGCCGCGCGTCCAGTTTCACCGTCAAGACTGGACCGAGCAGCCGCGATGGCTGCCTTTGTCCGCCGAAAATCTGGGCGCAACGTTTCAACAATTCATGCAGACGAACGATTTTGGCAGTCGCACGAACGACTTCAAGCCGTCGCCAAAATTGAGCGAACCGCCTCAAGTTGAAACCGAGACCGCGCAAAATTCCACCTTGAAAATTGAGGGCGAACTCGCAGGCCGGCGGTTGATCAATCCGATCAATCTGCCGTCGCTGCCGGACAACGACGTGATTGTGCCCAGCCGGGTGCAGGCGCTGGTGAATGCGGCGGGCGAGGTCGTTTCGGCGGTCTTGCTGCCGTCGGAAAACAATCTGGAAGCGGCGGCCCGCGACGCCGGCGCCGACCAGCGCGCGCTTGGAATTGCCCTCGCCGCGCGATTCGCGCCGTCGCCGCGATTGACCCTGGGAAAAATGATTTTCAACTGGCGCACCATTCCGCTGGCGGCCACCAATCTGCCCGCCATCACGCCCTGAAAATGTCCACCGCAGCGCTCATTGTGATTTACGTGGCCGCGTTGCTGGGTGCGCTCATCGGCCTTTGGGTTTATTCGGAAATGCGCCGGCACCGCTTCGGCCCCGCGCATTCCGCCGACCGGATTTTCCGCTGCGCCAAATGCGGGTTTGTTTATACGGACGACGCGGACGTGGATCGTTCGCGCTGTTCGCAATGCGGCAAATTGAACGAGCCAATCGTGTTTTGAACCGCTAATCATCGCTCATAAACACTAATTTATCAGCGGAGATTAGCGAGGATTGGCGGTTTAATTCCCCGTTTTAAGTTCTACGACATCATGCGGCGCGGCCTCGCGCATGCCGGCGGGGCTGACGCGGATGTAGCGCGCCTTCTCGCGAAGCTGTTCCAGATTTTTCGCGCCGAGATAACCCATGCCGCTCTGGATGCCGCCGATGAGCTGCGCCAGCACTCGGTCCACCGAGCCGCACGCCTCCTTGAGCGCCTCGATGCCTTCGGCGGCGACTTTTTGCGCGGGATTTTTTTCGTGGCCGTAGCGCGCCGCCGAGCCGGTGCGCATCGCCGCCAGGCTGCCCATGCCGCGATATTGCTTGTAAAGTTTGCCGCTGATTTCCACGACTTCACCCGGCGCCTCGTTGCAGCCGGCGAAAATTCCGCCGCAAATCACCGCGCTGCTCAACGTCAGCGCCTTTACGATGTCGCCGGATTTCGTGATGCCGCCGTCCGCCAGAATCGTGACTTTTTTCTTCGCCGCCGCGCGCGAGCAGACGTAAAGCGCGGTCATTTGCGGAATTCCGACTCCGGCAACCATCCGCGTCGTGCAAATCGAACCCGGCCCTTGCCCGACCTTGATCGCGTCCGCGCCGCAGTCTGCGAGAAATTCCACGCCCGCCGCGCTCGTGACATTTCCGGCGATGATGGGCAGTTTCCGAAACGCATCGCGCAGCACTTTCACCGTGTCGCCCACGCCTTTGGTGTGGCCGTGCGCGGTGGAAACGGCAATCACGTCCACGCCGCGCTCCACGAGCCCGCCGACGTGTTCAAGGATTCTTTTTTTATCCAGTTCGCCGAAGGCGTTGCGCGTGGCCGAGACCGCCGCGCCGCAGATGAGATGGAAATTCGCATCGCGCGCCGGCTTGAACTGCGCGGCGCGTTCGAGCGTGATGCGCTCCACGTCGCTCAACGTGATGAGGCCGCACAATTTGTCCTTTTCGTCCACGACGAGCAGCTTGTGAATGCCGAGGTGCTCGGTGAAAAATTTGTCGGCGCGCGCGATCGGATCCTTGCCGAGTTCCTTCTGCAAAATTGTCTGGACCTGTGAGCGCGGCGTGAGCGCCTCCGAAACTTTCAGTTTTGCATAGCGCGGCTTGACGACGTGGCCGGACAGCAGGCCGACGAGCTTTCCTTTTTCATCCACGACCGGAAATGTCCCGAACGCGAATTTTTTTTGTTCGATGATCGCGAGCACGTCGCCGATGAATTGTTCCGGCGCGACTTTGATCGGTTCCTGGATCAGGCCGTGAACATGATTTTTTACGCGGCTGACTTCTGAAATCTGCCGGCGTTCCGGCATGTTGTAATGGATGAGGCCCAGCCCGCCGTTGAGCGCCATGGCGATGGCCATGCGCGACTCGGTCACGGTGTCCATGTCCGACGAAATGGCGGGGATGTTCAGGTGCAGGCCTTCGGCAAGCGTCGTGTCGAGCTGCGTGTCGCGCGGGAGGATTTCGGAGTAAAGCGTCGCGAGCGTGATGTCGTCGAACGTCAGGCCGATCTTGTTGTTTGCAGGGAAAAATTGATCCGCCGGTTGATAGAACGGATTGTCGAAGCCGGAATTGCGCGTTGCTGCCATGTCGGAAAATGCCGCCGGGCAGGGGGCTTTGGCAAGAAAATTTTTGACGGGGCAGGGC
>Ga0181525_10002162_pt1 | contig 16286 bp, 12 predicted proteins | sample PEATcosm2014_Bin_48_FD_121100 | JGI IMG/M metagenome (GOLD analysis project Ga0181525, IMG submission 121100) | Peatland microbial communities from MTU Mesocosm Facility, Houghton, MI, USA - PEATcosm2014_Bin06_10_metaG | ecosystem: Environmental > Terrestrial > Soil > Wetlands > Peat | place...
TCCGACGCTGAAATTCAATTTGGCGGGCACTTTAACCCTAACTCGTTCACCTTGAACTTAATGCGGTTCGATTTAAAATTGCGTAATCACTTCTGACACTTTCGGAGGGCTTTGCTTGAATTATGGCGTGTTTACTTCAATTCAGCCAACATTTGAGTAGCGTTTGCGGTCAGCTTGCCGGACAAATTTATGCTCAAGGCTCGCTGAAGGGACGCTTTGCTTTCCGCGCGATTATTGAGGCGATATTGGGCGGCTCCCAAATAGTAAAAAAGTTCGGCATCCGCGCTTCGTTCGACGGTGCTTCGTTTCAACAGGCTCGCGGCGCGAGCATAATCGCCCTGCCGGAATATGATAATGCCGAAGGCTTTTTCAAGTTCCGAATCGTCAGGAAATGATTCGCGAGCTTTTGTCGCTAGTGCATAGGCTCTGTCCGTGTTACTTGAATCTTCGGCATAAAGGACTGCGAGTTTTCTTTGTGCCGGAGCAAAATCTGGAAAGCGGTTCAACACTTTTTCATAAGCCTGTTCCGCCGCCAGGAAACTCGTTTTCTGTTCATTGATGACGGCAACGACCATGAGCGCCGGGACATAACTGGAGTCTGATTTCAAAATTTCTTCAACGCGGGGTTCCGCCGCGACCGACTGCGCCGGATCGGCTGCAATGGAAACCAAATCAAGAAATCGTTTGGCCTCATCCGATTGAGGCGAAGCAAGACCGGACTGTAAGGCGTTTAACATGGCGGCTTGGGCGTCTGATATTTTCCCGATGCTGTAGGCGGCTTCGGCGAAATCATAGAGTGCCTGCGGGTTGGCCGGTTGATTTTGATTCACTTCTTGAAGCAGGCTCTCCGCCAATTTGTAATTGCCTGTCTGATAAGCCAGCCGCCCGAAAGAGTAAGAAACATCTAAATCATCTGGTGACAATTTGTAGGCGGTTCTGGCCAGATCAAAAGCTCTCTGCGGGTCTTTCGATGCATAAAGTTGGGCGAGATTCATCATGGCTGCCACATTTTTCGGATTGGGTTTCAAGATGGTTTCATAAGTCTCAATTGCCTTGTTCAAAGTCCCATCGCGCTGATAAATGGATGCGAGCCGGGTAAGTGCGATCGGGTCATTGGGATTTTCGGCAATCCTTTTTTCAAGACTGGTTCGTGCGGCGGTGTCAGATGTTTTGGGATCAACAGCCAGCACCGATAAACATTGTTCGCATTCGTCCCGACCAGAAAATTCATTGTTCGACTGGAGTGCGCGCTGAAAAGCGGCGCGCGCGGGTTCTTCTTCGTCCATCATGTAATACGCCATGCCCAAATGGAATTGAGCGTCTGGTTCGTCCGGCAATTTGTTTGCGCTTTCCTGAAGCAGGCTTAACGCCGAAGGATATTGTCCCTTTTTGTAAAGAATCCATCCCAGCGTGTCCGCAGCGGACGGGTCATCGGGCAGTAAATCCCGCGCGCGCTGTGCCAGTTCGTATGCGCGGTCAGGCTGATTTAGATTTTCGGAATAAATATACGCTAGATTATTGAGCGCCGAGCCGGATTTCGGATTTATTGCCAGCAATTTTTCGTAGTCATTCGCCGCCGCCTGATAGTCCTTGTCCTCGTTGTGGATCATTCCCAGAAGCATCAACGCCGAAACATTTTTTGGATTTTTCTCAATTGCCGTGTTGAGGTCGGCCACGGCCTTCTGGTTCTGTTTGGAATCAAAATGCAATTGGGCCAGCACCAAATAGGCCGTTTGAGATTCCGGCTGCAGTTCAATGGCCTTTGACAAGGCTTCTTCGGCCTGATTGGTGTCTCCCTGCGCCATGAACACATTGGCCTGAAGCAGGCGCAACTCCGCTTGTTTTGGATTTCTTCCAATGACTTTTTCAACGCGTTGCATCGCCGTGACGAATTGTTTTTCCGTCAAATCCAAATTCACCAACTGCTCCAGCGCAGGCAAACTGTCGGGAGCAAGTTCAAACGCCTGGGTGAATTGTTTTCGCGCAGCGACATTATTTTTTTGCTGCAGGAATGTTGAACCCATCAGCAACGGAATCTGCGGATTTTGGGGAAACGATTGTCCCAACTGTTGATAAATCGCCATTGCGTCGTCGGCTTTGCCTTGGGCGCGATAAGCGTAGGCCAGCAGCAGTTGCGCCTGCACCAGTTGGGGCCGGTTTGCAATCAATTGTTTCAGTGAAGCGACGGCGGAATCAGAATCGCCATTTTCGATCCCGACTTGTGCCAGCAGCAAAATAGCCTCGGTGAAATTGGCGTCCAAACTCACCGCCGTGTTCAGGCTGTTCACGCCTTTTGCAGGCTCGCCATTAACAAGATAGGCCATGGCAAGCTGGTAATGAACACGGGAAGCCTGCGGAAAAGTCTTGGCCATCCGCTCCAACTCCATTATTGCCTTCGCCGTTTCACCCTGCGCGAGATCCAGCCGGCCTTGTAACAACAAGGCGTCATAATTTTCCGGGTCGCGCGCGAGCGCTTTGTTCAGCGACGCAGCGCACGCGTCGGAGTTTTTTTCGGCCAGCGCGATTTCCGCCAGACCGACCCACGCAGGAATATAGTCCGGAGTTTTTTTGACCATTTCGTTGAGAATGTTTTTGGCTGCCGCCGAATTGCCTGTTTGAATCTCGAATTGTGCGTATTGCAACCGCGTTGGAGAGCGCGCCGGAGAAAGATCGGCGGCGGCTTTGAAGTCGGCCTCAGCCGCCTTCAAATCATTTTGAGCCAGATGCAAAGCGCCAGCCGCCAAATACGCAGCGCCGGATTTTGGGTCTAGAACTTCAGCGCGTTGGAAATCGGCTAGCGCTGTTTTGAAATCATGCTCTTTAAAAGAAAGCGTCCCAAAAGCCACTTCGATAGCCGCTTTGTCTCCGCATTGCGACAACTTTTGCAATTGTTGCTGCGCATCGGCAATATCCGTTTGCGCCTTGGAACTTTCAGCCAGCAGAAGCGGTGCGTCTTTGTCCTGCGGTTTTCGTGCGAGAACAAAAATGGCCTCGTCCCGCGCCTCTTTCGATTTTCCCATCGCCAAGTAGATGAATCCCAATTTCAAATGCAGTTCCAGATTGTTTGTCGCCAACTGGCTTCCCCGGAACAAAAATGGCGCGGCGCTTTGATAACGTCCTTCTTCAAAATAGATGATGCCCAGACGACCGTATGCGTCGGCGTTTTCCCGGTCATTGTGAAGAACATTTATGTATTCGACCTCGGCCTGGTCATATTGACCGGCGTCGAAATATTTGTTCGCGCGCGACAAATGGTAAATTTTCTTTGCCTTCGCCGAACAGCCGGTGCTGCCGATTGCCAGCAGGCTGGCAACAACGAGTATCAGAAACAAATGAAGTTTTTTCATGTCAAATTTTAGGTGTTTGAGCCGGAAAATTTTTGTTCGCCCGTTCGGATTTTCTTAAAATAATCAAAAGCAGAAAAAGTGGAATCAGAGCCAAAATAAAAAACAGCGGGCCGCCATGACGGTGAATGGGCGAATTGATCATGTCCGGCCCGACGCGGACGCAAAGCTGTCCGATGACAAATATCCGAAAACCATTTCTTAACAACGCCAGCGGAATCACCGCCAGAGCCAGCATTGTCCGGTTCCACGGATTCCTCAAAAACAGATAGCCGGTCAACAGGCTCATGATGAATAGCATCAGGCTGGAACGGATTCCACTGCATTCCGTGGCCACTTCAAGATTGAAACCGGGCAGTCGGAACATCAGTCCATCCTGATAAACCGGCATGCCCGACAACTTGAATAATCCATCTGCCACCGCCGCCGAGCCGTGTTGCAGAAACGTCTCAATTCCATGCCGCACAATTTCTGGAAACGGAACCATAAAAATGAGCAGTCCAATTGGAAATGTAATCGCACGCAACATTTCCTTTCCCAAAAACAGGCAGCAAACGCCCGTGAAAGACAAAAGAAAAGCGAAAATTGTCAGCGCGAGATAATCTTCGTTTGCCAGCGACTCGGAGCGAACGACAAATAAATATCCTGCAACTGCCGCCAAACCACCCGCAAAAAAAAATGCGGCCAGTTTGCGCGCCGGTTCGAAATATCGCGGCAAACTTTTTTTCTGCAACCAGATTAGATAAAGGCTGATCAGAGGAATCAGCGGAATGTAGGAATACAAATCGTCCTTTGCCGCAAGCCGCAGCAAGTCAAACAACGGCCTGCCAAAGCAGAAGATTAAAATGGCCGTGGCCAGGAAAAAATTCCGCAGCGACGCGGAAGGTTTCACTTCATCAATGGACATAACTCCTTTTCCATTCACGCCAAAACAATTCCACCATCCGCGCTGGCAGACGGCTTTAATATTTGTATCCGATTTCAATTCCAACCTGGCTGCCTGAATAAGTGAATCCGGGTTCCGTCGAAGAATTTCCGTTGTATTGATAGAAGACCGCCAGCGTTCCGCGTTTTAGAAATGAACGGCTCAACCGGGCGTTAAAAGTGTAATAGACCTCGTCAGGATTCGCAGAACCGGCGCTCGTTGAAGCGTCATATTCGGTCATGTTATATCCGGCGTTCAGGTCCAGATAATATTTTTCCAAAAGGCGCTGGTTAAAATCGCAAATGACGCTTGTATTTTCAGAGACCTGGTCTTGGAAATAAGACGGGGTCACGTTGCGGCTTGCGTTCAGGAAAATTTTTGTCACGTCAAACGGCTGGTATTGGATTGCCGCGCCAAAAGTCGGACTCAGCAAAGCGCCGCTGCCGCTGCTTAAAAATTGACGGTCCTCGAAGCCGGCATTGACCTGAAAACTGATCTTGTCAGTCGCACGCCAATTGATGCGCCCGGAGGCCTGCTCGTAAGTTTGATCGGGGCCGGAATCCACATTCACATAACCGGTGCCGGCGCCGATGCCGGCATTGAATCGCGGCCAGAATTGATAATTCAACCATTCCATCGTTGACCAGTCGCGGGAGCTTTGAAAATCCTCTGTGAACTGGAGGTTTTGATAAAGTCCCATGTCCAGCGACATCTTGCTGTTGAAAGCGCAGGAAGCCGTGAGCGCGGTCAAATAGATTTCCTGGCTGGTTTGAACGCCGGTTTGAACATTCGGTGAATCGGAGGAAGCATAACTTTGCGAAAATCCAAACTTCCAATCTTCATACGCAGTCGCGCCGGTCAAAGTGATGGAGTTGTCAAACTCGTCCTTGAAATTGTGGTTGGAATAAAATCGCAACGTAGGCGAGTAATCCAATGTCCAATGTGTGCCGATATCAAACGCAATGCCCGGAGAAAATTCCTGGATCGCCGTGTTTTGTTGATTGCCCGGACTCAATGGAAGTCCGGTTGCATGAAAAAAGCGGTAGAGCAAATGTGGCCGCGCTGTCACCGGTCCTATTTGAAAAGGCTGATCCAAAGAAGAACTGGCGGTGGTTCCAGCAGGACTGAACACTTCGAACTGGTTCGTTTGGGATTGTTCCCAGACCGGTTCAATGGTGGCGGAAGACTGCGGCTGCGGCTCAATCGCCTGCTGCGTATCTGCCGCGCGACTCAAGAGCAGCAGGCTAAAAGAAGTGAGCGGCCAAACCAAAATTCTTTTATTTTGGCGCGCGAAACGAACAGTTCTTTTTTTTGATTTCATAAACAACAGGTTTTTAATTTTGTTTCAAAAATGGGAAGCAATTCACTTTTCTGAAAAACTTTCCGACGGATGAAAAAAGATTCTGGCGTAAACATATGCAATGCTCTCGTCTAAAACTTCCCGCACGCCTTCGCTGGTGCGCCACCAATGCTTCGCGTCGTAATCGGGATCGGGAATGGAAATGATGCCGACGGAAACACCGGAGCCGAATGCTTTTTGGAAAAGCAATTGCGTCCGGCGCGCGTGTGCGTCCTCGGTTAGGACGTTGATGCTGCGGACAGTCATACCGTGTTCACGAAACCAATCGCGCAAGGCAATGGCGGAACTATAAGTCCGGTCGCGCCCTGAAATGTGCGAAGGAACCATTTGAATAAATTCGGCAGACACCCCGATTTTTTCCAAAAGTTCTGCACCAACGCTGGCCGAGGTGTTGAAATCATTGGTATAACCATCGGTTCCCACCAACGGCCCGCCAGTTGTAAAAATCTTTTGATAAGAACCGGTTTTGAATTCTTCCGCCGCCGAGCGGATGGCGTATTCATGAATCCAACCTTCGACGACGAGGACGTTTGCGTTCACACGCTGCGTTTTGGCCAGAAACGGCTGGATGTTCAGCAGCAGAAAAACGGCAATCAACAGCCCGGCCAAAATTAAAACCAGCCACCCGCGCCACGACAATCCCCAGCGCTCACGCCGCGTGACGATGCCGCAGAATTTTTTTTGAACGGTGCTGGTCACGGTTTTTTTGCGGCGCATTCCACGATTCTGGCTATCTGCCCGGCCTGCAAATTCCAGGTCCAGTTTTCGTTGTATTTCCGCCAGCCGTTTTCCGCCAAGGATTCGCCCTCGACAGGATTGGTCATTAGCCGCAGACATTTCGCGGCAAAATCCGGCGCGGTGTCGGCCAATAAAAGTTCACGGCCCTCTGCAACATCGTAGCCGTAGGCGCCGAGCGACGTGGAAACCACCGGGCATTTGCGGCTGAAAGCCTCGGCGATTTTGATGCGTGTGCCGCCGCCGACCAGCACCGGCACGATGGACAGCGACCATGTCGCCATTTCCGCCGCCGTGTCCTCCACGAAACCGAGCGCGTCAATGTTCGACGCGCTGGAAAAGTTTTCATTTTGACTCGCGCGTCCGGCCAGTCGCAACCGCGCCGCCGGAAATTTTTTTAGCACCAGCGGCCAGACATTTTCGACGAACCATCGGACGCCATCGCGGTTGGGCGCGTAGCCGAAAGTGCCGATGAAACCAAGGCGCGGCGGCGTGGCAGGTTGGCGTGCAGATTCTTTTTCCGGCGGATTGAAACCGTTTGGCAGCACAAACATTTTTTCCATGCCGCCCATGATCTTTTTGTCCGGCTCGCTGCAAACACAATGGGCGTCGAAGCGTTCGGGCAGCGTTCGTTCATGGCGGCTCCACAAAAAAATCTGGCGGCGGCAGCGAAGTTTTTGGCCAAGGCTTTTGGCCTGCGCCAGTTCGCTGCGGTAAAATGAGCTTGGAATGTCATCAATATCGAGCACGGAGTTCGGCCATCGCAAAAGGCCGAAGCCGTTGGCGACGGTGAGTCCGTAAATCCAGACGAGGTCGTGTTCGGCAATTGCATTTAGTAGCCAGGTGCGGTCGGCAACGCTGGCTTGAAAGCCGTTGGTGTTCAGAAAGCGCGGGTCAAATTCGTGCCGGAATTTTTCAGCGATGGAAAATTTTGGCGTGGGCAAAAATTGCGCGGACCGGAGCAATTCAAAACCGCCAAAAGTTTTCTGAGGCTGGTCGTCCCAGAATTTATGCGAGCCGGCGCGAACCACGCGCACGTCGCCGTGCCGCGCAAGCAGCCTGAAAATATTGCTCGCCCGCAAAGCCGCGCCGTAAGCCGGCGCGTCAAGGTCGTGATGCGTGAGGCAGAGGATCTTCAAAAGGGTTAAAAATCATGGCGCGCTTTCGGAATGATTAAATTCAGTTGCCATTGCCATTTTTGTGGGAATTTTGAATCAGGTCTGGAAAAACAATTGATCCCCAATTGCGGTGCCATGTTGAAATTGTTCCGTCCGCACGTTCTTCGGAGCGCACTTCGAAAGCCAGCGTGTCAACTATCACGTCAAAATCCACCTGTCCCATCTGATGATCGCCTTTGCCCACGGACACGCCACAATGATAATGGCCGGGAGCCAGTCGCGAGTTGGGGATGGAAACTTCAACTTCAGTTTCCTTTCCGCGAGCCAGACCAGGATGCGCTGCGCCGGAACAACTGCCGATCGGGAGACCTTCAGCGGTAAAAATAGTCACGCTGAGACGAAGATGTGGCACATCCACCTCTGCCCGGATTTTTGCAAGAAAACGAAAATTCTCGACGGAAGAAAAAATCGGCGCCGGACGGTCAAAGTGAAAAGACAAAAAGTGTGCAGCCTGGTTTCCGCCATTTTTGCGCGGCAATTTGTCCACGGGGAAAAAAACCGTTGAATCGGAATCAATGGCCTTTGTGTATTGCTCCACGGCTTCTTCCGTCGGCCCGTAAAAGCGCATGCGGCCTTTGTCCAAAACCACCGCGCGCGACGTGAGTTGCAGAACCGCCGCGATGTTGTGGCTGACAAAAATCACGGTGCGTCCTTCGCTTCGCGCAACTTCCTGCATTTTGCCGAGACATTTTTTTTGAAATGCCGCGTCACCGACGGCGAGCACTTCGTCCACAATCAAAATTTCCGGTTCAAGATGCGCCGCCACGGCAAAGGCGAGGCGGACATACATACCCGATGAATAGTGTTTGACCGGCGTGTCCAGAAATTTTTCGATCTCGGAAAACGTCACGATCTCGTCGAACTTCCGTTTGATTTCCGCCTTGCTCATTCCGAGAATCGCGCCATTGAGAAAAATATTTTCGCGCCCGGTCAATTCGGCATGAAAACCGGTCCCGACTTCCAGCAAACTCGCCACGCGGCCTTTGATGCCGATGCGCCCGGTTGTCGGCTCGGTGATGCGGCTCAATATTTTCAGTAGCGTGGATTTTCCCGCGCCGTTGCGCCCGATGATGCCGACGACTTCGCCTTGCCTAATGTCGAATGACACGTCCTTGAGTGCCCAGAATTCTTCCTTGCCCGCGTTCAAGTTCCGGCTCTTGTCTTTGAGCCATTGCGCCGGATTACGAACCGCGTCTTCGATGATATGCCGGAAGCCACGGCCGTCGCGCACGTTATTGCCGAGGTAATAAAGCTTCGAGAGATTTTCGATGGTGATGATGGCGTCGCTCACAAATGATTTTTGCAGAAGAAATTATTTTCAAATGATGTCGGCAAGTATCCGTTCCGTTTTGCGGAAATACCAAAGCCCTGTTATGACCGTGAACGTCACGCCAACAACGGACGAAACAAGTGCAGGCCAGTAAATCACATTTTCTCCGCCTAGAATGCACCAGCGAAATCCGTCAATGATGCCGACAATCGGATTCAGCGAATAAAGCAAATGCCCTTTACCTGGAAAAAGCACAGACGCGAAAAGCCCGAACTGAACGATAAATGGCACGACGAACCGGAAGTCGCGAAATTTTACCGTCAGCGCCGCCGTCCAAAGTCCAGCGCCCAGCGAAGCGCCGAAAATCAACAGCACGAAAAACGGCAAGAAAACGATTTCCGCTGGCGGAACGAAACGGTAATAAAAAAGCAGCAAGACCAGAAATACCGCCGAGACGAAAAAGTCCACAAAGCTGATGATGACGCAACTGGCCGGAACGACGAGACGCGGAAAATAAATTTTGGAAACGAGGTTCGCGTTATAGACAAAACTGACGCTGCTTTCGGACAAGGTGGTTGAAAAAAACTGCCACGGCAGCAGCGCGCAAAAGAAAAAAAGCGGACCCGGCGCGCCACCCGTTGGCAGTTTGCCGAATTTTCCGACCATCGTGAGAACGAACATCGTCAATACCGGACGGATCAGCGCCCACGCCACTCCGACATACGTCTGCTTGTAGCGAATTAAAAAATCGCGCCAAGCGAGAAAGTAAAACAACTCGCGGTATCTCCAGACATCGCGCCAGTATTGGCTTTCCGTCCGTCCGGCTTCGATGATGAGTTCTTGCGCCATAAGAAATTTCAAACTACGCCAGGTTTTTCAAGATGAAACATAACCTTGTCCCACGACCTTGTTAAAAATGTTTTCATATTCGGCAGCGAAACCTGGGCTTGATTCGCGATTTTCCGGTTTGAGATTTTCTCAAGCCACGCGTATTTCCGTCGTAGTTGCGGCAGTTCCAAACCGCCGCCGAACGTTGCGGCAAGTTGTTGCGCCTGTCCGACAATGTCCATCCGCCCGGGATAAAAATATCCCAGCCAGTTTTTCAAATATGTCAGGCACGCGGCGCGCGTCTGTTCGCTGTCTTCGAGCGAACGAATGTATTTGACGTGCAACTGCATTGAGATCCACAGCGAATCGAGTTTCTTTTTCGACTTGTCAACGTTGCTCAAACTGCTGAAACCCGACATTCGGTAAAATGATTTCGCTATCGGAATAAATTCAATTTTTTCGCTCGCCAGAATCACGCGGCAAAAATATTCGCCGTCATCGTCCAGCGACAGCCGCGTGTCCCATGGCCCGGCGGCTTCGGTCAGCTCGCGGCTGACCAGCCATGTCGCGGGTTGCATATGAAGGTTCTGCCCCATCTTTCGCAACAACCATTCCAGCGGCGACAAACTAGCCCAGAGCGGTGTCGAAATAAATTTCGCGCGGCTCGCGCGATATATGAACCGTCCCCATTCCGAAGAAAACAAAACGCGCTTATTTGAAATCTGTTCTGCTATTTCCATCTGCCGGCTGATTTTGTCGCGCGCCAGCAAATCATCCGCGTCCAGCCACTGAACATATTCGCCGCGACAAAGTGAAAAAGCCTTGTTCCGCGCCTCCGACGCGCCTTGATTTTTCTGTGTGACAACGGTTATTCCTTCGGAGACAAATTTCAGCGCGACTGAAAGGGTTCTGTCCGTCGAGCCGTCGTCCACGACAATGATTTCCTTTTCCGGCCAGGTTTGCGTCAGCGCCGATCTGATCGTGTCGGCGATGAACGGCTCCGCGTTGTAAGCCGGAATTAAAATGGAAACAAGCGGCTTCATGATTTTTCCGAAGCGTAATGCGAGCTGTAATATTTCTCCGCAGGTGACAATTTTAAATAAACCACCGTTGTTATCGCCGCGACTTTGCTCCAGGAATAACGCTCGTTCGCAAAATTCTGGATTTCCGCGCGGCGCAAATCCAATTCGAGATGCAAATCGCTTTCAAAATAGATTTTAATTGCGCGCGCCAGCGCAGCCACGTTTTTCGGTTCAAAAACAAAGCCGGTTTTTCCCTCAAAAATTTCATCCTTCAATGAGCCGACATCCGCCGCAATCACCGGCAAGCCGAAACTGTAACCGAGGAACAACACGCCGCTTTGAAAAATATGCGTGTAGGGCAAAACCAAAACGTCCGCCGCCTTAAAAAAAACTTCTGTTTCCTCATCAGGCACGAATTTGATTTTTTGAATGATCCGGTTACCCGCGCTGCTTCCGGCGATCAATTCCTGAAGCTCCGGCCAATAATCTGCACGGCCTTTTGGCTTGCCAGCGATGACAAGACGATAAGGCGAATTGCGCTTCGCAATCACAGCGAACGCGGCAATCAGGTATTCGAGGCCTTTGTAAGGCGCTATGCAGCCGAAAAACAAAATGACTTTGTCCGCCTCGCCTAAGCCAAGCCGTTGTCGCGCTTCCAAACTGCTCAATGTCGTGTTCGGGACGGTATTGTTGATGCCCAGCGGAATGACGCTCGTTTTTCTCTTCGAAATGCCGAAGTCGGAAACCAGTTCGTCTTTCATTTTTTCCGTATGGACAAAAATATGATCGCAGAGCTGGTATTGAATTTTCAGCGAAAGGCGGTTTAGAAAGGAATCGTTTCCGTCGCGCTGGCAAATGTTGACGTTGTGCGCCGTGAGAATGATTTTTTTGCCGAGGCATTTGTAATACAACATTAATACTGTCCGGTCGAACAACTCAAATTTGTTGTTCCAGAGAATATGGAATACTTTTGTCCGTGACGTCGCCGCGTAAAGAATCAGCCGGAAATAATAGGCCAGAACACGCGCCATTTTTTTCAACAGCCTGGCGTCAACGTCCTGGTCGCCGCGCAGATTCAGAAAATTGATTTGCGGATTGCCGTGCAATTCGGGGCCGTCCATTTCGTCGCCGCCGACAAAATCAACTTTCAATCCAGCCGCAGCCAGCGCCGTCGCGAGTCCTAGCGCGTAGGGCTTGTCGCGTCCGGCCGTGAGCAGACTGATTTGTTTGTCATTCATTGGGTTGTCTATCAATGTGCCAATACTTCTTCGCCGGAAATCGCGTCCCTGTTACTTTTAAAGAATAATTCCGCTGGCAATGGCGCGATGAGTTGCTCTATCACCGATTTAAATACTTCTTGGAGGGAAATCGCGCCAGTCGCGCGCTTGTCCATGCCGCGTTTGAAGAAAAACTCCGCCAGAAGCGGCGACGTGATTTGCCGCTGGACACCGTAATCAAATATCTCCCACGGACTCGTGCAGTTGAAAATGGTGACGCAGCGTGTGCCAGTGCCGAGCGCAAAGTGCATCGGCAAACTGTCGCCACTTACAAGCACACGATGATTCCGCACATCGCCCAAATGTTCGAGCAATGTTGCGCGTTCCGGCAGCACGTTCACGACGAGTCCTCTTTTTTCCAGTTCATGTTTGAGTTCGGCGTAGTAAGCCCAGTTTTTCATCGGCCACACCGCTCCGGCTTTTGGTGAAATGGCAATATCGCCGAACAAATTAGTTTTGGCTGGTTCAGGCAAAAGATATTTTTCGCCATCGAACTCAAATCCAAGGCCACTGAAAATCAAATCCTGATAAGTGCGATGGTTTTGAAGTTTGAGCCTGTCCGCTTCTTGTTTTCCAAACCGGCTGATGAGACTTAAATCAAACCAGCCGCGCGAATCGTCGGAATAAATCAATTTGCCGCTCGCATCCAAAAATGCACCAAACAATCGTTCATATTTCAACGTCTGCACAAATTGGCCGGACTCATGCGTGTCTTCCAGATTGATGACAAAATCATAGTGCTCATTCGCAACCGTGCTTCTCTGTTCCCATGAAAGGGCGTGCGAACTTTTTCTTAAGCCTTCCAGCAGTGCGACATTTTTCGCCGCCGTGATCCATGTGGTGTTGCCGTTCAGCTTTTCAAGTAACGGCGTGGTGCGCACAACATCGCCTGTCGCGCCAAGTTTGATGATCAGTGTGTTCATATTTTTGAAATTAATTGTCGCGCGGAAGTTCGCGGAACAGCAGCCGTTCAATGGCTTCAAGCGTGAGAACCGCGTTGATTTCGAGGGAATAATTTTTCCGACCAGCGATGTGTTCGGCAGCCATGAGCTTCACAAAATACGGATTCCAAAAACGGCTTTGTCGGACTTGCGGAGTGTTCAGCGCGCTTTGCAAATAGCCGGACAATTCGTGGCGAAACCAATCATTGTAATGCAGAAATTTATGCAAACCGGCCAGTTTCAACTTGGACGCGACGAATTTGAACGCGGAATCGAACGGCGCGAGCGGGCGCGGCAAACCTTCGTTGTTGTAATAATCCGCTTTAAAAGTAGCTTCCGCGAAAGCGCGACGGCACAAAAATTTCAAGCCGGAGTTATCTCCGGCAAAACCACGGTCAGTTGGAATTCCGCTCAAGATTTTATTGTTGGCTTTTACGAACCGTGACGCGGGCAATGATGATTTGCGAATCGCTTCCGGCGATTGATAAGCAATCTCGACAAGTTCGTTATCCAAATACGGCGTGCGAAAACTGACTTGCGAACGGCCAGCGGCCAGACTGCCGAACAAGTTCCACGGGATTTCCTTGAAAATGGCAAACGTCATCGGCTCTTTTTTTTGTTCGAAAAACATTTTCGCTTCGGAATAAATTTTCCGGCTCAAATTGGGATTGAAAAGTTGGGGCGAAAGCGGAAGCGGCTTGAACGTTGAGATTCCGCGAAAAACTTCGCTGCCGTAATTTCCAGTCAATCGCATCGTTGCAAGTTCACGAGCCTGCCGGTTAAAATATATTTCGTGCGCGCCAGAAATTCCGGAGCAACCGTCGGTGACAAAAACTGTTTTGTCGGCGTGCGTCGCAAAGTTGGAAAAAAAATCCGGTTGCAGGCGGAGAAGTTGGTGTTCAAGTCCACAAGCTGACGCCACACGCGCGGCGATTTTGTCGTCCAAAGTCTCGCCGCTTTTGCCTGCGAAAGTGTAAGTGGTCTGGTTGTGACTGTTTTGCGGGCAGCAGGCCATGATCATCCGCGTGTCGAGTCCTCCGGTCAGCGCGATGCCGATTTTTGATTCGGTTGAAAAATAGCGCGGCAGGATTTTTTTGAATGTTTCCTGAAATTTGTCTTCAAAATCTGTTGCCGAAAACTGCGGCTGCATTTCCCAGATTTCCGGCGAAAAGTATTTGTCCTTGCGACAGTATCCGTTTTCGAAATTCCAGAGCGAGCCGCCGGGAAGAATCTGGATCCCGTGAAAAATCGTCCGCCAATCCAGTGTGCAGCCGAAAGTCAGAAATTGCGTGACGCCTTCGGGATCGAATTCGCGCAATTTCGGCAAAATCCGCAGCAACGCCTTGGCTTCGCTGGCGAAATAGAAATCACCGTCCGATTCGTGAAAATAAATCCGCTGGCTGCTGTAACGGTCATTGAACAGGAATGCCTTGTTATGTTGCCGGTCAATCAACAGTCCGCTGAAAAGGCCGTTCAGTTTTTCAAAAAACTTATGCCCGGATTGTTCGTAAAGCTGGATGAGTTTTTCTCCGGTTGCGACTTCAGAATCCAAAAAACATTCGCCGGAAAAAATGAGCGTTATGTCTTTTTGCTCGTTGGAATAAATCTGGCCTCCGAAATTCTCAAGCGCAACCCAGCCGCAATAAATTTTCATCGTCGGGACAGAATGTGTTCCCGATTTGTAAGATATTTCATGGCGCATCACCGCAAGCATCCGCTGCACGCGCGCCTCGCAATTGGCGGCGAGTTTTTGCGAAATAATTCCGGCGATTCCAGGCATAAAATTTGGCGGAGAGGGGAAGGATTTGAACCTCCGATGCGGTTTCCCGCATAACGGCCCCGTAAAGGGCTGTTGCCTTAAGCCACTCAGCCACCTCTCCAAAAGTTAAATCAGTTTTCCGCCGCGATTTTTGCCGGGCTGTGCCGCAGGGAATTCCATTTTTCGCGCAAACTAGCGTAATGATCTATCCAGTTTTGCGGCAGGCATTCCTTGAATGGACGGTGATAATTCCATTTCAGCGCCAGTCTTCCGAACGCCGTGAGCGGAACGAAATAACGCGGGCAGTCGTGGCGCTCAAAACCGAATTTCACACGGAACACGCCGAGGCCGCGATACGCCCAGTCGCCGTAATGCAGGTGCGAGATTTTTTTCTGGGCGGCGATTTCCACAGCTCTCGCGATCAAGGCATCCATCACGCATTTGTCGCGGTCGGCAAATGTGGCGATGATGTGGACGGTTCGCAAAATGTTGTCGCCCTCGAACAGTTTCATGAAGCCGATGAGTTCATCCTTGTGATACGCACCGATGAAAAAAGTGCGTTCGGGAAACGAACTCAAGTCATCCTTGATTGTCGCAAAACTTTTCCCGTAGTGCGTGAATTTTCGGCCCTGCCGGAACGGTGATTCGTTGTAAATTCTTTCCACGCCGCGCACAAAATCGTCGTCCAGTTTCGCGGGGCGCAATTCCACTCCGGTCTTCTGTGCCTTGCGCGCCTTGTTCCGCGCCTTGAAATGCAGGCCGTTCCACCATTCGTCAAAGCTGTTGAAGGTCAGCACCGACGCACTCGCGACTTCCTTGTGAAACGGAAACACGGGGCGTTCGCCGTGCGCTTCCTGCAAAAATGTCAGGATGTCCGCAACGCGCGCGCGCTTCGCCTCCGCGACGAGCGCCGCCGGGTCGTCCAGAAATTCAAACCATTCGTGCCGCAGTTTTGCGATCTTCAGGATGCGGCCCGAAACGCTCAATTCAGTTTTACCAATCAACATTTTGCCTCCTCAAAATTTTCAGGCCGGCCGGACGCCGCGCAGCCACTGCTCGAACATCACGAGACTGAACAATAATTTATGATTGTCCTGCCGCTTTGACCGGTGGTCTTCCAATAGTTTTTTCACCGTCTCTGGTTTCAGCAATTGAAACATCAGCGAACTGTTGTCCAGTAGCACGTCGGTAAATTTTCCTTTCGCCGAAGATTGAAACCACGCGTCCACGACGTTCACCGCGAAACCGCGCTTCTTGCGTTTCAAAATCTGGCGCGGCAGGAATTTTTCGCACACGCGGCGGTGCAGCCATTTCCGCTCGCCGCGACGGACTTTGAAGCTGGCGTCCAATTGCTGCGCGTATTCAACAACCGTTCGATCCAAATATGGCACGCGCGCTTCGAGGCTGTGCGCCATCGAAAGCTTGTCGGCATACATCAGCAGTTCGTCCGGCAGCGAGGAACGGATTTCGAGAAATTGAAAGCCGCCAAGTTCGTCCAGCTTTTCCATCTGCGGCAATAGTGGACGCAGATATTCGGACAGTTCAGCACCTTGGCCTTCAGGCAAAAATTGATCGCGGAAAAGTCCATTTACAGTCTTCGCCGGAAACAAAGAAAAAACATTTTGATAGCGCGCCAGCCGGTCTTCA
>Ga0181525_10002163_pt1 | contig 16284 bp, 14 predicted proteins | sample PEATcosm2014_Bin_48_FD_121100 | JGI IMG/M metagenome (GOLD analysis project Ga0181525, IMG submission 121100) | Peatland microbial communities from MTU Mesocosm Facility, Houghton, MI, USA - PEATcosm2014_Bin06_10_metaG | ecosystem: Environmental > Terrestrial > Soil > Wetlands > Peat | place...
GAGACGCAGATCGACGGCGTCGTGCATGAGTACTCCACGATCGACGGCGTCCGCGAGGACGTGGTCGACATCCTGCTCAACCTCAAGGGCATCGTCTTCAAGCTGCACAACCGCGACGACGTCACCCTCACCCTGAACAAGGAAGGCGACGGCATCGTCACCGCGGCCGACATCGAGCTGCCCCACGACGTCGAGATCGTCAACCCCGAGCACGTGATCGCTCGCCTGACCACCGGCGGCAAGTTGTCGATGCAGATCAAGGTCGAGAAGGGCCGCGGCTACGTGCCGGGCAATGTCCGCGCATTCCGCGAGGACCACTCCACCACCATCGGCAAGGTCGTCATGGACGCCTCGTTCTCGCCGGTGCGCCGCGTCAGCTACAACGTCGAGAGCGCGCGGGTCGAGCAGCGTACCGACCTCGACAAGCTGGTCATGACCATCGAGACCAACGGCGCCATCACGCCCGAGGAAGCGGTGCGGCAGTCGGCGCGCATCCTGGTCGAGCAGCTGTCGGTCTTCGCGGCCCTCGAGGGCCAGGCGGAGCCCGTGCATTCGCAGCGCACCTCGCCCGATGTCGACCCGATCCTGCTGCGCCCGGTCGACGACCTGGAGCTGACCGTGCGATCGGCCAACTGCCTGAAGGCCGAGAACATCTATTACATCGGCGACCTGATCCAGCGCACCGAGAACGAACTGCTCAAGACCCCCAACCTCGGCCGCAAGTCGCTCAACGAGATCAAGGAAGTCCTCGCCGCGCGCGGCCTGACCCTGGGCATGAAGCTCGAGAACTGGCCGCCGGTCGGCCTGGACAAGTAGCAAAAGCGGGGAGGGGACGACCCTCCCACGCGCCGCGCGCTTCGGGGGATCGCATTCCCCGTAGCGCAAGGTGCAACCGAGAAAACGACCGATCCGTCCTCCGTAGCGCGCAGCGCGAAGGAGGAATAGAAGAATCCGGCACAAGACTGATAAAGGACCAACGCCATGCGTCACGGACACGGACTACGCAAGCTCAACCGCACCACCAGCCACCGCCTCGCCATGTTGCGCAACATGTCGAATTCGCTGCTGCGCCATGAACTGATCAAGACGACCCTGCCCAAGGCCAAGGAGCTGCGGCGCGTCGTCGAACCGCTGATCACGCTGGCCAAGGAGCCGACGCTGGCCAATCGCCGCCTCGCCTTCGATCGCCTGCGCGACCGCGAGATGGTCACCAAGCTGTTCTCCGACCTGGGTCCGCGCTATGCGGCGCGCCAGGGCGGCTACACGCGCATCCTCAAGTTCGGCTTCCGCCAGGGCGACAACGCGCCGATGGCGCTGATGGAACTGGTCGACCGGCCGGAACCCCAGGAAGGCGCGGCCGCCGAGGCCAAGTCGGTCGAGTAGGGCCGCCGCGGCCGGTGCGGACACCGGCTCGGTTACACGTCACAATGGCGTAACCGGGTGGCCGTAGCATCGAACCGATGCAATTGCCACCCGCTGCGCCGCCCACGCCTGTCGCCGAGGAGTCCTCGCGCAACGGCCAGCGGCACTACCGCGCGATCTTCCTCTCCGACATCCACCTGGGCACGGCCGGTTGCAAGGCCGCCCACCTGCTCGACTTCCTGCGCCACAACGAGTCCGACAGCCTCTACCTGGTCGGCGACATCATCGACGGCTGGGCGCTGCGATCGCGCTTCTACTGGCCGCAGTCCCATAACGACGTAATCCAGAAGGTGCTGCGCAAGGCGCGCAAGGGCACCAAGGTCGTGTACGTGCCGGGCAACCACGACGAGGTGGCACGCCAGTTCTGCGGCTTGAAGTTCGGCGATGTCAGCATCTGCGCCGACGCCCGCTACCAGCTGCTCGACGGACGCACCCTGTGGGTCGTGCATGGCGACATCGCCGACGGCGTGATCCGCCACGCCAAGTGGCTCGCGCACCTGGGCGATGCGCTGTACGACTGGATACTCTGGCTCAACCGCCATCTCAACGACCTGCGTGCGCGACTGGGCTTCGGCTACTGGTCGCTTTCGCAATACCTGAAGTACAAGGTCAAGAACGCGGTCAGCTTCATCAGCGACTTCGAGCAGGTGCTGGTGCGCGAGGCGCGCCGGCGCGGCTACGACGGCGTCATCTGCGGACACATCCATCACGCCCAGATCCGCACGGTCGACGGCGCGCTCTACGTCAACGACGGCGACTGGGTGGAAAGCCTCAGCGCGCTGGTGGAGACCCACGAAGGCGAATTGCGCATCGTCGTCTGGGACACGATACTCGCGCCCGACCAGCCCTCGCAGCACTGGAGCGACGACGAGGATGCCGGTGCTACGGGCGAGGACAAGGACCTGGCCAAGCTGGCGGCCTGAAAAAAGGAGCAGCATGAAAGTCCTCACGGTTACCGACGCCTGGCATCCGCAGGTCAATGGCGTTGTCCGCACCATCGAGGCGACCAATCGCGAACTGGTGCTCGCCGGCCATCAGGCCGAGGTGCTCTCGCCGCTGTCGTTCCGCACGATCGCCTGCCCGGGCTATCCGGAGATCCGCCTGTCGCTGCTGCCCTACCGCCGGCTGGCGCGCATGATCGACGCCGCGCGCCCGGACGCCGTGCACATCGCCACCGAGGGACCGCTGGGCAGCGCGGCGCGCCGCTACTGCCTGCGGCGCAAGCTGCCCTTCACCACCGCCTACCACACGCGCTTTCCCCAGTATCTCAAGGCGATGTACGGCATACCGGAGGCCTGGGTCTACCGGTTCCTGCGCTGGTTCCACGGACCGGCGCATTACCTGCTCACGCCCACGCCGCATGTCGAGCGCGAACTGGCCGAATGGGGCATCACCAACATCGCGCGCTGGACCCGGGGCGTCGACCTCGAGGTCTTCCGCGCATCGGCCGAACCCTCGCCGCTGGTGCAGGGGTTGCCGCGCCCGCTGTTCCTGTGCGTGGGGCGCGTATCGGTGGAAAAGAACATCGACGCGTTCCTGGACCTGGACCTGCCGGGAACCAAGATCGTGGCCGGCATCGGCCCGGAGCTCGAGCTGCTCAAGCGGCGCCACCCGGAGGTGATCTTCCTGGGCGTGATGAGCCGCGAGGAACTGGCGCGGCTCTACTCCAGCGTCGACGTCTTCGTCTTTCCCAGTCGCACCGATACCTTCGGCCTGGTCATGCTCGAGGCCCTGGCCTGCGGAACGCCGGTGGCGGCGTTTCCGGTGCAGGGCCCCCTCGACGTCGTCGGCGGCTCTGCGGTCGCGGTGCTCGACGCGGATCTGCGCAAGGCGGCGCTGTCGGCGCTGCGCATCGACCGCGCGCTGTGCCGCGAGCATGCCCTGCGCTACTCGTGGAAGGCGGCCACGCAGCAGTTCATCGACCGCCAGCCCCTGTGCACCGGCGCTGCGCCCGCGGGCCAGGGCGCCCGCGTACCCGCGGTCTGAGCCAGGGCCGTTCGTCAGCGGGCGCCGGCCTGCAACCAGCGCGCCGCATCCACCGCGAAATAGGTCAGGACACCGTCGGCGCCCGCGCGCTTGAATGCCAGCAGCGTCTCCAGGACCGATGCCTTCTCGTCGAGCCAGCCGTTGGCGAAAGCGGCCTTGAGCATCGCGTACTCGCCGCTGACCTGGTAGGCGAAGGTCGGCACCCGGTACGTGTCCTTCACGCGCCGCACGATATCCAGGTACGGCAGGCCGGGCTTGACCATCACCATGTCCGCGCCTTCCTGCAGGTCGAGGCCGACCTCGCGCAAGGCCTCGTCGCTGTTGGCCGGATCCATCTGGTAGACCGCCTTGGTGGATTTTCCCAGGTTGCCGCGCGAACCGACCGCGTCGCGAAACGGCCCGTAGAAGGCGCTGGCGTACTTGGCCGAATACGCCATGATGCGGGTGTGGATCAGCCCGCGGGCCTCCAGCGCGGCGCGGATCGCGCCGATCCGGCCGTCCATCATGTCGCTGGGCGCGACCACGTCGACGCCCGCCTGGGCCTGCACCAGCGCCTGCGCGCTCAGCACCGCCACGGTCTCGTCATTGAGCACGTAGCCGGTCGCGTCGATCAATCCGTCCTGTCCGTGCGTGGTGTACGGATCCAGGGCGACATCGGTGAGGATGCCCAACTCGGGGAACCGATCCTTGAGCGCGCGGACGGTTCTGGGCACCAGGCCGTCGGGGTTGAGCGCCTCGCGCCCGTCCTCGGTCTTGCGGGCCGCGTCGACCACGGGAAAGAGCGCCATCACCGGTATGCCCAGGCGCACGCACTCCTCCGCCCGCGCCAGCAGCGGCTCGCGGGCCAGGCGCTCGACACCCGGCATCGACGGCACCGGTTCCGTACCGGTCGCTCCCTCGATGATGAACACCGGATAGATGAGGTCGTCGGCCGTTACCCGGTTCTCGCGCACCAGCCGCCGCGAAAAGTCATCGCGGCGCAGGCGCCGCATGCGGGTATTGGGGAAATTGCCCAGTGCGCCGGGGGCGCTCGCCGGGGGGGAGTCGGATCGCTCGGACATTTCGGTTGCACTCCGCAAGTCGGCCCAGGTCGCGCCCGAAGCCCGCCTGGCCAATGCAAATTAAACCACGCGGCCGGGACGCGGCGCGCCTGGCCGTACTCAGGCCCCGCCGGGCGCAGGGTCCGGACCGGCCCCGTGCGGCGACGCGAGACCGCCTTCGTCCTGCGCGGACGCATCGTCCTCCTCGAGGATCTGCGCAGCCGTTTCGCGCAGCTCGTCCAGGCCGCGCCGGTCGAGCGCCGAGTACAGCTGCACCGAGGTCGGCATGGGCAGTTCGTCGGCCCGCTGCTCGGCGCGCGCCAGCGCGGCGCGCGCCTCCATCGTACCGACCTGGTCGGCCTTGCTCAGCAGCATGTGCAGCCGGAAACTGTCCAGGTCGGGGCGGCGGCAGATCCAGGCGATGAGCGCCTCGTCCGCCGGCAGGCAGGGGCGCCGGGCATCCATCACGAGCACGACGCCGCGCAGCGTCCTGCGCTCGTACAGATACCCGCCCACCAGCGCGTCCCAGCGTTTGCGCGTCAGCGCATCGGTCTTGGCGAACCCGTAGCCGGGCAGGTCGACCAGGTAGGCGCAGGACTGGCGCTCGGCCAGCGGCGCATCGTCCTGCACGGCGAAGAAATTGAGCATCTGGGTACGGCCCGGCGTCTTGGAGGAGAACGCGAGGCGGCGGCGCTGGGTCAGCAGGTTGATCGCGGTCGACTTGCCCGAATTGGAACGGCCGACGAAGGCCAGTTCGGGGAGCAGGGCGAGCGGGGCGTCGACCAGCGCTCCGAGTTCGGCGACCGAGGTGGCGAATTCGGCGGTGGAAAACAGGGGGGAATAAGACACGGTCGCATCCGCGCCGGCCCTGAACGGGCGGCACCGCTCCTCGCTAAAATGCGCAGCATAGCGGTTTGATCAATTCGATCGGCCCGCCGGCACCGTAAACTCGCGCGCTTCGATACCGGAAACGCCCAAAGGGATACGCGATGACACCCAGAACCACAGGCATGGCGGGCTTGCGCACCGCATTGACGATCGTCGCGCTGGCCGCCGCCATGGCGCCGGCCTGGGCCGCCACGCCTCCGGCGGCGCGCCCCGACCCGGCCAAGGGCAAGAAGATAGCCGCGGAAGTGTGCGCGCCCTGCCACAACGCCGACGGCAATTCGGTCATCTCCACCAACCCCAAGCTGGCTGGCCAGACCGCCGAATACCTCGTCAAGCAGCTCACCGACCTGGCCAAACCGCCGGGCGACAAGTCGGGCCGCGAAAATCCGGTCATGGGCGGCTTTGCCGCGATGCTCGAGCCGGCCGACCGGCAGAACCTGGCCGCCTGGTTCGCCTCGCAGGCGCCATTTTCCGCGGCGGCCGCTGCTCCGGGCCCGGACCTGGCCACGGGGCAGCGGATCTATCGCACGGGAATACCGGAGAAGGCAGTGCCGGCCTGCGCGGGTTGCCACGGCCCGACCGGCGCCGGCATTCCGGCCGTCTATCCGCGCATCGGCGGCCAGCACGGCGACTACGTCGAGGCCCAGTTGCGCGCCTTCCGCGAAGGTTCGCGGCGCAACAACGAGGCGATGTGGCAGATCGCGTTCCGCCTCTCGGACCCCGAAATCAAGGCCCTGGCCGACTACCTCGGCGGCCTGCACGCCCAGTAAGGGCGGCGACGCGCCCGCCCCGCATCAGGCGGGCAGGCGCGACTCCATCGCATACAGGTCCGCGGCCGACTCGCGCACGCGCACGAGGTGCACCCGGTCGCCATCGACGATCACCTCGGCCGCCCGCCCGCGGCTGTTGTAGTTGCTCGCCATGCTCATCCCGTAGGCGCCGGCCGACAGCACGGCGAGCAGGTCGCCGGCGGCGATGTCGAGCGTGCGCTCGCGCGCCAGCCAGTCGGCGCTCTCGCACACCGGGCCGACCACGTCGTACGTCCGCCCGGAGCCGCCGCGCGGACGTACCGGCCACAGGTCCATCCAGGCCTCGTAGAGCGCAGGCCGCAGCAGGTCGTTCATCGCCGCGTCGACGATGGCAAAGTTCTTCTCCGGCCCCGGCTTGATGACCTCCACGCGGGTCAGCAGCGCGCCGGCATTGCCGACGATCGAGCGCCCCGGCTCGAATACCAGCGTCTTGTCGCCGTGCCCGCGGCGATCCACGCAGGCCAGCAGGGCCGCGATGAAGTCCTCCACGGCCGGGGCGTCCTCGTCGCGATAGCGTATGCCCAGTCCGCCGCCGAAATCGATGTGGCGCAGCGCCATGCCGGCGGCAGCCAGCCGATCGACGAGATCGAGCACGCGTTCGGCCGCCTCGATGTAGGGATCGATCGTCGTGATCTGGGAGCCGATATGGCAGTCGATGCCCACGACGGCGATGCCGGGGCGCCGCGCCGCGTCGCGATAGAGTTCCTCGGCCTGGGCGGCCGATACGCCGAACTTGTTCGACTTGAGTCCGGTCGAGATGTACGGATGGGTGCGCGGGTCGACGTCGGGATTGATGCGAAAGGACACGGGTGCGCGCCGGTCCAGCGCACGCGCCAGCCGGTCCAGCGTGTCGAGCTCGGCGGCCGATTCGACATTGAAGCAGGCAATGCCGGCGAGCAGCGCGGCGCGGATGTCGGTTTCGCTCTTGCCGACCCCGGAGAACACGATCCGCGCCGGGTTCGCGCCCGCGGCGATCGCCCGCGCCAGCTCGCCGCCGGAGACGATGTCGAAGCCGCTGCCGGCGCGCGCCAGCAGGTCGAGCACCCCGAGGTTGGAGTTGGCCTTCATCGCGTAGCAGATCATCGCCTTGCGTCCGGCCAGTGCCGCCGCGTAGCGCCCATAGGCGCCGAGGATCGCGCTGCGCGAATACACGTAGGTGGGTGTCCCCCATTGCTGGGCGATACGGGCGAGTGCAACGCCCTCGCACAGCAGCTCGCCGTCGACGTAATGGAACGGCGGCGCCCCGGTCGCCGTCATGGCGTACCCGGCGCAGCGCCGGTTGCGGGGTCCTTCGAGGGCGGGGTCGGCACGGTGGCGGGCGTCGGCGCTGGCGCGGGCGTGGCCGGCGGATTCGCTGGCGGAATTTCCGGTCCGGCGGGCTTCATCGGCCACGGCGTATTCTTCGAGTGGCCGGGCACCCAGAGCGGACCTTTCTGTCCGCACCCGCCCAGCAGCAGCGCTGCCAGCAGCAGCGCCGCCGCGCGATACGCCCTGGCGGCAGGCCGCGCGCGCGGCCGGCATCGAGTCGATATTTCATCATTCATGGTGTCAATCTAGCATGAGCGAAACGCAATTCCTGCAGACCGTGGAGGAGACGCTGGCCCAGGTGGAGACGGCGATCGAGACCGCGCGGATCGCCGCCGAGACCTCCCAGACCGCGCTCATACTGACCATCGAGTTCGACGACGGCGCCAGGATCATCATCAACGCGCAGACACCGATGCGCCAGCTGTGGCTGGCATCGCGGGGCGGCGCGATGCACTTCGCGCACGACGGCGGGCAGTGGAAGGACACCCGCAGCGGCATCGAGTTCTTCACGGCGCTGTCGCAGGCGGTTTCGGCGGCGCTGGGCAGCCCTGTCGAACTGCAGCCCCCGCCGGCCCGCTAGAACACGCCGGTGCTCGCCGGGGGCGGCGCTGCCGGCGGCGCATCCCCCGGGGCCTTCGCATCGGGCACCGGCGGTTCGTCGATTCCCAGGCTCGCGACACCCTGGCCCGGCTGGTATTCCTCGAGATAGACCTCGCCATTGATCTGCACGACGCCCGGAGGCATGTCGCGCGTCGTCTCGGGCACGCCCTTGAGCGTTCCCGCCATGTAGTCGATCCAGATCGGCAAGGCGAGTCCACCGCCGGTTTCGCGCACCCCCAGCTGGCGCGGCTGGTCGAATCCCATCCACCCGACGGCGACCAGGCCTCCGGCGTAGCCCGAGAACCAGGCATCGTGCGACTCGTTGGTGGTGCCGGTCTTGCCGGCGACATCGGCCCGGCCGAGGATGGCGGCGCGTGCCGCCGTGCCCGTTCCGCGGGTGACATCCTTCAGCAGCGAATCGATCAGGTAGTCGGTGCGCGCATCGAACACCCGCGGCGCGGTGTCGCCGGCGACCTGGGGCTTGGCCTCCATCAGCACCTTGCCGCCGGCATCGACGATGCGGCGGATCAGGTAAGGGCGCACGCCGAAGCCGCCGTTGGCGACGATGGCATAGGCATTGAGCTCCTGCCAGGGCGTGACCGAGCCGGCGCCCAGCGCCATCGTCAGGTAGGGCGGATGCTTTTCCGGATCGAAGCCGAAGCGCGCCAGGTATTGCTGCGCATAGCGCGGGCCGATCGCCTGCAGCACGCGTATCGACACCATGTTCTTCGAGCGCGCAAGCCCTTGGCGCAGCCGCATCGGACCCTCGAAGCCGGCCTCGTAGTTCTTCGGTTCCCACAGCTGCCCGCCGGTCTCGGACGCCGGCACGCTGATGGCCGCATCGTTCACCAGCGTGCTGGTCATGATGCCTTTTTCGAGCGCGGCCGCGTAGATGAACGGCTTGAGGCTGGATCCGGGCTGGCGCCATGCCTGCGTCACGTGGTCGAACTTGTTCATGTTGAAATCGAAGCCGCCCACCAGCGCGCGCACTGCTCCATCGCGCGCATCGGCGGAAACGAAAGCGGCCTCGACCTGCGGGAGCTGGGAGACGCTCCACGCATCCTTGCTGCCGTGCACCACGCGAACCAGCGAGCCGGCCACGATGCGGCGGGCGGCCGGACCCTTGCCGGCCAGGGCCGGGGCGGCAAAGCGCAGGCCCTCGCCCTCGATCCGTATCGTGGTGCCGTTGGCCAGTTGCGCCTTCACCAGCCGCGGACCGGCCTCCAGGACCACGGCCGGGGGAAATCCGCTGACATCGGCCGCCGCTGCCAGTGCTTCGCTGGCCTTGCGCGCGCGCTGCGTGGCATCCCCGCTCCAGTCGAGCTGCCGTTCCGGGCCGCGGTAGCCATAGCGCTGGTCGTAGGCCAGCACCTGGGCCCGCAGCGCGTCGTACGCCAGCTGCTGGTCGCCGCTGGAGATGGTCGTGTAGACGTTCAGGCCGCGGGTGTATGCCTCCTCGTGGAAGATGTCGGCAACCAGCTGGCGTGCCAGTTCCGCCGCATATTCGGCGCGTACCCGCGAATGCGTGATGTTGGCGACCCCGGCCGTGTCGATGCGGTCGGCGCGGACATGCACCTCCTCGGCGAGGGCCGCGTCGTAGGACTTGCGATCGATGTAGTTGCTCGAGAGCATGCGGCCGAGCACGTAGCGCTGGCGCGCCCGGGCGCCCTTCGGATTGGTCAGCGGGTTGCCGGTGCTGGGCGCCTTGGGCAACTCGGCCAGCATCGCACATTCGGCCAGGGTCAAGTCGCCCAGCGCCTTGCCGAAATAGGTCTGTGCGGCCGAAGAAAAGCCGTAGGCGCGCTGGCCCAGGTAGATCTGGTTGATATAGACCTCGAGGATCCGGTCCTTGGTGAGCGAGGACTCGATCTTGATGGCGAGCGCGATCTCGTAGATCTTGCGGGTGTAGCTGCGCTCCGAACTCAGGAAGAAGTTGCGCGCGACCTGCATGGTGATCGTGCTGGCGCCCTGGCCGCGATGGCCCGACACCACGTTGGCGGCCATGGCGCGCAGTATGCCCAGGGCATCGACGCCGCCGTGACGGTAGAAGTTGGTGTCCTCGGCCGCGAGTATCGCCTCGCGCAGCTTGATCGGTACTTCCTGCAGGGTGACGAGGTTGCGGCGCTCTTCGCCGAACTCCCCGAGCAGGACGCCGTCCGCGCTCCAGATGCGCAGCGGCACCTTGGGCCGGTAATCGGTAAGCGCTTCGATCGACGGCAGGTGGTAGTAGGCGATGGCGAACACGAAGGTCCCGAGCAGCAGGGCGCAGGTCAGCGCGCCGGCGCTCAGCACCAGGGCGAATCCGGCCACGCGGGCCGGCCGGGAACGCACGCAGGCCCGCAGCCAGGGGCCGGCCTTGCCGAGTAGGACTGAAAGCGAAGCCAGGGTGTCCGCCGGTTGCAAGGAAAGAGGGAAAGCCGCGGATTATAGGCAGGGGAGTGCGCGGCGCCGCCTCGGCCGCGCCGCGGGACCGGGCGCCGCCGTCCTACCGCGTTTATCACGCGGCGCGCGATCCGCGCGGGCTAAGAGGATTCGCAATACCGGAAAACAGGCGTTGCTCGACCGTTCGATGGGCTTGGCTGGCCCGATTGCGCTTGCTAGGATTTCATACAGTGACTGATAATGTCATGTTGCATTTCCGGACCGGGTCATAACCAGCGTAGGGTCAACGGTTTGCAGCGGATACATGTAGGAATTTGTTACGCCCGCGGGGGCCGGTTTTGCGGTGTCGTCATCGACGCGGCCGAACCGGTGGGACCCGGCGGTTTGCTGGTGCGGTGACCCCTTCGAATTCGGGACGGCTGTATCGTCCGGGCTTGACGGGCTGACTGGGAGCGCCAATTTGGCCTTCGATTTGCCTTTTTTGTCGTCCAAGACGCCACCCCTGCTGGGGCTGGATATCGGTTCGTCGAGCGTGAAGCTGGTCGAGCTGGCCGATGCCGGCGGCGGGGTGCTGCGTCTTGAGCGCTATGCGATCGAGTCGATCCCCCGCGGCGCCGTCGTCGACGGCAACATCGACAAGATCGATATCGTCGCCGACGCGGTCAAGCGCGTCTGGCGCCGCGCCGGTTCGCGCGTCAAGAACGTCGCGATGGCCCTGCCGGCGTCTGCCGTCATCACCAAGCGCATCGCCCTGCCGGGCAACCTGCGCGAGGAAGAGATGGAGATGCAGGTCGAGAGCGAGGCCAACCAGTACATACCGTTCGCGCTCGACGAGGTCAGCCTGGATTTCCAGGTGCTGGGCCCGATCCCCAACGCGCCCGACGATGTCGAGGTGCTGATCGCCGCCTCGCGCAAGGAGAAGGTCGAGGACCGCATGGCCGTGGCCCAGGCCGCCGGCCTCAACCCGGTGGTCGTCGATGTCGAGTCCTTCGCGGCGCGCTCGGCGCTGGGCCGCCTGGTGGAACAGCTGCCCAACCGCGGCGAAGGCCTGGTCATCGCGGTCTTCTACGTGGGCGCCAACACCACCAGCGTGACCGTGCTGCTCGACGGCGAAGCCATCTACGAGCGCGAGCAGCCGTTCGGCGGCCAGCAGCTCACCGGCGATATCGCGCGCGCCTACGGCATCTCCGCCGAAGACGCCGAGCAGAAGAAGCGCAACGGCGACCTGCCGGCCAACTACGAGGCCGAGGTGCTCAAGCCCTTCATCGATTCGACCACCACCGAGATCACGCGCGCCCTGCAGTTCTTCTTCACCTCCACGCCGTATACCCGCGTCGACCAGATCATGCTGGCGGGCGGCTCTTCGGTGCTGACGGGCCTGCCGGAAGCGCTGATGGATCGCGCCCAGGTGCCCACCTCGGTCATTTCGCCCTTCAAGGGCATGGAACTGGCCTCCAACCTGCGCGAGCGCCAGCTGCGGCTGGACGCGCCGGCCCTGCTGACACCCTGCGGATTGGCGATGCGGAGATTCGACAAATGACGATCCGCGTCAACCTGCTGCCGCACCGCGAGGCGCGGCGCAAGCGCCAGAAGAATGCTTTCTATTTCCTCACCGGCCTGAGCGTCGTCGCCGGCGCCACGCTGGTGCTGCTGGTCTGGTCGGTGCTCGAGGGCTACCTGGGGAACCAGCGCGAGCGCAATGAAATCATCACGCGCGAGAACGCCAAGCTCGACATCCAGATCAAGGAAATCGCCTCGCTGCGCCAGGAGATCGATGCGCTGCGCGCGCGCCAGAAGGCCGTCGAGGACCTGCAGTCCGACCGCAACCAGCCGGTCTACCTGCTCGACGAGCTGACCCGCCAGACCCCCGAGGGCATCTACCTCAAGTCGATCAAGCAGGAGGACCGCAAGGTCAACGTGGTCGGCTGGGCGGCCTCGAACGAGCGCGTTTCCGAATTCCTGCGCAACCTGCAGAACAACGGCCGCTATGTCGAGCGTCCGGAACTGATCGAGATCAAGATCGCTCCCCAGGGGCCGCAGAGCATCCAGCGGCGCCTGTTCGAGTTCTCGCTCAACTTCAGCATGAAGCAGAACCCCGATCGCACGGCCCCCGGCTCCAAGCCGGCGGCGGCCGCCAAGAAGGCCTAGGCCTCTTCTCTCACCGACAAGAACCGGGCCCCCAAAGCGACCATGGCAAATCTCAACGACATCACGGCCAAGTTCCGCGGCCTCAGCCTCGACAACGTGGGCAGCTGGCCGATGGTGCCGCGCATGACCCTGTGGGCGGCGGTGGTCGTCATCTGCGCGGCCGTCGGCTATTTCTCGGTCTGGAGCGAGCAGATGAGCGACCTCGACACCCTGCGCCAGCAGGAGGTCGCGCTCAAGGAGCAATACCGCGCCAAGCTGCAGCAGTCGATCAACCTCGAGGAACTGCGCCGCCAGAAGGAACAGGTCAACCAGTACGTGCTGACGCTGGAGAAGCAGCTGCCCAGCAAGGCCGAGATGGATGCGCTGCTGTCCGACATCAACCAGGCCGGCATCGGCCGCGGCCTGCAGTTCGAGCTGTTCCGTCCCGGCCAGGTGAACCTGCGCGAGTACTACGCCGAACTGCCGATCAGCGTGAAGGTCTCCGGCCGCTACCATGACCTGGGCGCCTTCGCCAGCGACATCGCCAACCTGCCGCGGATCGTCACGCTCAACAACCTGAACATCCAGGCGACCAAGGATCTCACGCTGACGCTGGACGCGACGGCCAAGACCTTCCGCTACTTCGACGAGGACGAGATGGCCTCGCAACGCAAGGCGCGCGACGCGACCAAGGCGCCCAAGAAATGATGCCGACTCCTGCACAACGATCGACGCGGCGCGCGCTGGCGGGCCTGGGCGCGGCGCTTGCCGCAAGCGTGCTGCTGGCGGCCTGCGGCCTGTCGGACGAGGGCGAGATCCAGCAATGGATGGCCGACCAGCGCCAGGCGATGAAGCCCACCGCGCAGAAGGTCGAGGAACCCAAGGAGTTCGCGCCCTACGCCTACGAACCGCATGGCCAGGTCGATCCCTTCGATCCGCAGAAGATACTGATGGTCGTGGCGCGCCAGCGCGAGGAGCGCGGCAGCGCCAGCGCCATCAAGCCCGACCTGGAGCGCCGCCGCGAGGTGCTCGAGGGCTTCCCCCTCGACCAGATCCGCATGGTGGGCATGATGCGCCAGGGCGGCAACAACGTCGCGCTGCTGGAGACCAATGGCGCCACGCACATGGTCCGGGTGGGCAACTACGCCGGGCAGAATTTCGGCCTTGTGACACGGATTTCGGAAACCGAAGTCGTGTTGAAGGAGATCTACCAGGACGCCGCCGGTGAATGGGTCGAACGACCCCAAAAACTCGAGTTGCAAGAGAGCCAGGCCGGCTCCGGGCAAGGGAGCAAGCGATGATTTCTTCCAGTAAACAATCGATCCGCGCGGTGCTGGCCCAGTGTGCCGCCGTCGCGGCCCTGCTCGCTGCCGGCGCGGCGGTCGCGCAGAACGCCGCCGACACCGTGGGCGGCAACAGCATCGAACGGATCGACGCGACCCAGACCGGCGCCGGCGTCTTCCTGACGATACAGCTCAAGGACGCGGTCGCGGCCGTGCCCAACAGCTTCTCGGTCACCAATCCGGCTCGGGTCGCCCTGGACTTGCCGTCCACCGTCAACAACCTGGGCCGCAATTCGATCGAGATCAACCAGGGCGACCTGCGTTCGGTCAACGTCGTGCAGGCGCAGGGCCGGGCGCGCGTGGTGCTCAACCTGCGCCGTCCGCTGGCCTACACGCTCAGCACCAAGGGCAGCGTCGTCACCGTGGCGCTGGGCGCGAGCGCCGATGCGCCGACCTTCCCGGCTGCGCCCGATGCTGCCCCGGCAGATGCCGCGGCGCCGGCGCCTGCTGCCACCGCACCGGCTCCTGCGGCACCGCGCATCGCCGCCACCTCCGAGGCGCGCTCGATCCGGGCGGTCGACTTCCGCCGCGGCACCGACGGCGAAGGCCGCATCGTGGTCGACCTGAGCGATCCCAACACCAGCGTCGACGTGCACCAGAAGGGCCAGACCGTCGTGGTCGATTTCGCCGCCACGACGCTGCCCGAGAGCCTGCGCAAGCGCCTCGATGTCACCGATTTCGGCACCCCGGTGGCGCAGATCACCGGCTCGCAGATCGGCCCCAACGCCCATCTGTTGATAGAGCCGCGCGGCCAGTGGGAGCAGAACGCCTACCAGAGCGACAGCCGCCTGGTCGTCGAGGTCAAGCCGGTCAAGGAGGACCCGACCCGCCTGTTCCAGGGCACCCGCAAGGGCTACCAGGGCGAACGACTCTCGCTCAACTTCCAGAACGTCGACGTGCGCTCGCTGCTGCAGGTCATCGCTGATTTCACGAACCTGAACATCATCACCAGCGATTCCGTGCAGGGGTCGATCACGCTGCGCCTCAAGGACGTGCCCTGGGACCAGGCGCTCGACATCATCCTGCAGAGCAAGGGCCTGGACATGCGCAAGAACGGCAATGTCATCCTGGTCGCGCCGCGCGACGAGCTGGCCACCAAGGAGAAGCTCGATCTCGAGGCCAAGAGCCAGATCGCCGAGCTCGAACCGCTGCATACCGAGAATTTCGTCATCAACTACCAGAAGGCCGACGACGTCAAGAAGCTGCTGATCGGCGATGCCAAGCAGACGCTCATCTCCAAGCGCGGCAGCGTGGTCGTGGACGTGCGCACCAACCAGATGTTCGTCCAGGAAACCACCCAGCACCTGGAGGAGATCCGCCGCCTGCTGACCCGCATCGACATCCCGGTCCCGCAGGTGATGATCGAGGCGCGCATCGTCGAGGCCGACGAGAATTTCAGTTCCGACATCGGCGCCCGCATGGGCCTGGTGCACGTCGGCTCCAACCAGTGGCTGAGCAGCGGAACCGGCGCCACCTACGGAAGTGCGACGACGACGAGCGGCACGAATACGCTGAGCGTCAATGGCGTCACCATCACCAATCCGAACTTCGTCAACCTGCCGGCCGGAGCGCTGAACGGCTTCAGCGCGGGCACGCTGGGCATCACGCTGTTCGACAAGTCGGTCACCAACCTGCTCAACCTCGAGGTCTCGGCCCTGGAACTCGACGGCCGCGGCAAGGTGATTTCCAGCCCGCGCGTCATCACTGCCGACAAGGTCAAGGCCTCGATCGAGCAGGGCACGGAAATCCCCTACCAGACGGTCTCGGCCGGCGGCGGCATCGGCCAGGTCCAGTTCCGCAAGGCGGTGCTGCGCCTGGAAGTCACGCCGCAGATCACGCCCGAGGGGGCGATCTTCCTGGACGTCAAGGTCAACAAGGACACGCCCAGTTCCACCGTCAGCGGCAGTGCCGGCGTCGCCATCGACACCAAGAACGTCGTCACCCAGGTGCTGGTGGAGAACGGCGGCACGGTCGTGCTGGGCGGCATCTTCCAGCAGACCGAAAGCGTCACCACCACGCGCATCCCGGTACTCGGCGAGATCCCCTTCCTGGGCGCGCTGTTCCGCGACCAGGTCAAGGTCAACAACAAGACCGAGCTGATCATCTTCATCACCCCGCGCGTCGTCTCCGAGCGCGTCAACCAGGCGGCCCAGTAGCACCCGGCTGGCGGACGCTCCCGGCGTGAGCGCCACGCCAGCGGAGCCGGTGCTCGTCCCCGGGGACGCGCCGCCGGCGCTGCCCACCGGCCTGGGGCGTGGGTCGCCGGTCTTCCTGGTCGGCATGATGGGCGCCGGCAAGACCACGGTCGGCCGGCTGCTCGCCCAGGGCCTGGACTACGCCTTCCTCGATGCCGACGCCGAGCTCGAGCGGCGCACCGGC
>Ga0181525_10002164_pt1 | contig 16281 bp, 10 predicted proteins | sample PEATcosm2014_Bin_48_FD_121100 | JGI IMG/M metagenome (GOLD analysis project Ga0181525, IMG submission 121100) | Peatland microbial communities from MTU Mesocosm Facility, Houghton, MI, USA - PEATcosm2014_Bin06_10_metaG | ecosystem: Environmental > Terrestrial > Soil > Wetlands > Peat | place...
GGTCTGGACTGGAGTCCCGCTGGTATTCGAGCCCGAGTAGAGATTGACCGTAATCACCGGCACACTCGCGCCGCTGCCGCAGCTGGTGTTCAGATTGATCTGGCCGCTCACCTGCTGGCCAGGGCTGTTGACGGTGAGAGTGTAGGTGTTCGGGCCGGCGGTGTCGTTCGCGCCGTCGGTTCCCGATACGGTCAAGGAGATCGGCGTCGTCCCGTTGGGCGTACCGGCGATAGACAGCCCATTGCCGTTACTGCTGGCGGTGAGACCGTCCGGCAGCGTCCAGGATGTGCTGTTGATGGCTGTGACTCCGCTGCCGCTCACGCTGAAGGCGTAGCCGGAGCCGCTACCGTAGTTCAAGGAGATCGAGTTGTTGCCGTAGCTCTGCCCGGTGGTGGCGGCGGGCAAGGCAGAACCGGATACCGGCGACAGCAGCAGCGGCGTCTGCGGTCCGACGACAATTTGGTACTGCTGGCTGGCGGACAAGGTTGTCTTGGTGTCTGTCACCGTAACCATAAAGGAGACGGTTTGGCTGGTGGATGGAGCCGCGGTCGCACTGATGCTAAACGTGTAGCCGTTTGCGATGGAGGTGAAGCCGGCGGTGGGCAGTCCGGAGACCGACCAGCTAAAGCTCCCGCTGCCACCTGTGACGGTAATCCCTCCAGAGTAGCCCTGGCCATAAATGGCTGACCCCGGCACAGTGGAGCTGGCCGCCGGCAGCGCCAGCGGCGCATAGACATTGATCGTGTACTGCTGCGTTGCCGTGGCGCTGGTTGCATCGGTCACCTTCACCGTGAAGGTGACGGGGCCGGTGACGGCGCTGGACGGCGCCGTACCGGAAAGGGAGGCTGTTGTGGTGGATGAGCTGCTGAGGCTCAGGCCAATAGCCGTCAGGCCGCTGCTGTTCGCAGTCACCGCAAATGTGTAGGGTGCGTTTCCGCCCGAGGCCGAAAGGGTTTGCGCATAATATGATCCCGTTATCGCGGCCGGCAAGCTCGACGGTGTGATGGCAATGGCGCTCACGCTCACTGTAAAGGTGCTTGAGGCCGTGTGAGCCGGAGTGGCATTGTCAGAGACCTGCACGCCGAAGTTGGTGCAGGTGCCCACTTCTGCGGTTGTCAGAGACGCCCCGCTGCTGGAGAGCACCCCTGTCGCGCTGGACAGGCTAAGGCCGCGTGCGGCGAGGCACGTGACATCCGTGGGCGAAGGAACTGTCCAGGTGTAGGATCCTGTGCCGCCGGTCGCCGCGAGTGTTGTCGAATAGACCGCTCCCACGGACCCCGAGGTCAGCGGGGTTGTAGTGGAGATGGTCAACGAGGCTTCAATTGTCAGCGAGTATTGCGCTGAGATCGTGTTTCCAGCCGAATCGGTCACCTTGACGCTGAAATTTGACGTGACGGCCGATGAGGTCGAGTTTGTGGACGTGCCGGAAATCGTGCCGCCCGCAGAGAGGCTCAGGCCTGCAGGCAGCGTCGATCCGGATACCGCCGACCAGCTCCAGGTAGAGTACGTACCCGAGCCTCCTGTTGCTGTGAAGGTAGTCGCAGGGTAGGCCGTCCCCGCATAGCCTGCGGGAAGCGCCACACTGTTAATGGTCAACGCCGGATAGACGATGAAGCTGGTGGACGCGGATGCAGCGGAGTAGTTCGCGGTGGCTGCCTGGCTGGCTCCAAGCATGACAGTGCCGGCCCCGGTGAGCGTAACGGTTGCGCCCGAGACTGTGGCTGGACCGCTGGTGACCGAGTAAGTGACCGTTCCGCTTGAGGCAGACGTGGCGCTCACCGTGATTGGAGCGTTGCCAAACATCTCGACAGGAATCGCGGCGAAGCTCAGGGTGGGTGTCCCTGGGTTGACGGTGAAGCTGATGGTTGCGGTTGCCGGGCCAAAGCCGCCGTTTGCTGCCTGGCTGGCGCCGAGAACGACCGAACCTGCTCCGGTCAGCGTAACTGTCGCACCTGAGACCGTGGCTGGTCCGCTGGTGACCGAATAAGTCACCGCCCCGCTCGATGCAGAAGTGGCGCTCACCGTAAATGGCGCGTCGCCAAAGGTGTGGGTTGGGATAGTGGCAAAACTCAACGTGGGCGCTTCCGCCGCGACCGTGAAGCTTACAGTCGCTGTCGCAGCGGCGTAGTTGCCGGCCGCCACTTGACTGGCGCCAAGTACGACCGTGCCCGCGCCGGTCAGCGTGACCGTTGCGCCTGAGACCGTGGCTGGTCCGCTGGTCACCGAATAGGTGACCGCCCCGCTCGATGCCGAAGTAGCGCTCACCGCAAATGGCGCGTCTCCAAAGGTATGGGTTGGAATTGCCGTAAAACTCAGAGTTGGAACTTCGGCCGCGACCGTGAAACTGATGCTGGCCGTCGCCGCTGTGTAGTTCGCAGTGGCCAGCTGGCTGGCGCCGAGCAAGACTGTACCCGCCCCGGTGATCGTAACCAATCCGGTTGAGCTGTTGATGGTCGCCGGGCCGCTGGTTACTGAGTACGTGACCGCTCCGCTCGATGCTGAACTGGCACTTGCCGTAAACGCCGCGTCGCCGTATGTGTGGGCCGGAATTGCCGCGAAGCTCAGCGTAGGCGTCGCCGGGGCGACCACGATCTGGTAACTCTGAGTTGCCGAGTCGCCGAATGCGTCGGCGGCTTTCATCGTGAAGTTATATGTACCCGCCGAGGTGGGTGTTCCACCCACTTCGCCGTTGGCGGTCGACATCAAAACGAACCCGGGGGGCAGGGTACCGCTCGCCACGCTATAGGTGAGCGCTCCCGCTCCTCCGGTAGCGGTCGCAAAGCCGACATAGGGGGCGGAGGATTCATAGGTTGCAGTCGCCGGCATGGTGCCGGTGAAGGTGATCGCCGGAGCCGGAGCGATGGTCACGGTCAACGGCAGTGTTGCGGTCAGTGCCGTGGGAGTACCGGCGTCGGTGACCTTGACGGTGAGGTTGATGGCGCCGGCCTGCCCGGCAACGGGAGCCGGTCCGGAGAGCAGCCCACCCGATGTGAGTGTCCAGCCTGTCGGCAGCGTGCCGGCGGTCAGCGTCCATATATAAGGAGAGACGCCGCCCGTTTCGGTCAATTGCAGCGAGTAGGCTGCCCCGACCGCACCCGTCAACTGCGTGCTGGTGGGTGGAGTGATGGCCGGCGCGGCTGGAATGGTCAGTGTCACGCTTCCGGTCTTCGAGCTGTCTGCCACCGAGGTAGCCGTCACGGTCACGGTCTGTGCCGTCGAAGAGGCTGCGGGAGCCGTGTAGGTGGCCGAAGTCGTGGTCGGGTTGGACAGGGTTCCCCCGCCGCTTACGCTCCATGAGACTCCATCGGTTCCCTTGTCATTTGTTACCGTCGCCGTCAGCGTCACCGTATCCGTTCCATCCACGGTGGTTACAGACGCCGTAACGGAAACCGAAGGGGGCTTGGAACTGCCTCCGCAACCGGAGAGGGTGAACGCTGCAATCAGCGTGATAACAAAGGCGCAAACAAACGCACTAATCCGGCGGCCAGACAGAACTGAGCCTCTCTCGTGCACAAACACCTCCAATTGCTAATGGGCAATCTGCCGGAAACTATAGGCTCATCCAACGAGAACACGCAAGTGAAATCTCGTATTGTGGGATCTCTTAACATTTCCTGCGATGCGTTCTCCGAATTCTCGTTGCCCCTACCTAAACCCTTGAGGCTTAACCAGATGAAGACGGGTGGGCGAAGTTGGGGTTCTCGGAGGAAGATGGGATGCGGTTCAATATGACAAGACGGCAGACCCATGGAAGAACGGATTGTTGCTGACCCTCAGAAGTATGAGATTGGACTTAACGCGGCCCGCATTGAGCGACCGGGTCCAGCGCCGATTCCGTTTCTAATCCGTCAGCATTGGGTTCTGCTGATTGGCTTTCTCTGTTGGTTATGCTCAATTGAAGCTTGGGGTAAGTTCTGAGGGCTAACGGCAGTTTCCACAGAAGTATTTGCGAAATCCACAAAGCTTGCCCTGAACAACGCAAACACTGAGCGCTCTGCCACCAATTCATCAGCATGACATTGGCATCACTTGCGATTTCGGGATAAGTATAGTCATGTAATTCGGACTATCAGAGACACCGCTAGATTACCGCCCTCAGGTTGTTCTCTCCTCTCGAGCCTTCATCGATCTTTCACAAGAGATTCGCATGAACCAACCCGGCAGTAGTGCCGGGTAAGAGGATGACGGCCAGTTCCTGTGAATTCAGCTTCATCAGGGGATTGAAGTCCGTAATATGACTGAAACCAGCGAGCGCCGAGGTTCATCTAACGGTCTGTCAACGCAAAGGGCATGAAAGGGTCGCCCGCAATGCCATTATGTAATTCCGCGAAACGCATTGTTAGGAAAGATCCATGGCAAAGCCCGTTCTTCTGACAGTCGACGACGACCCCGAGGTGTTGCGCGCCGTTGAGCGCGACCTGCGGCGGCGCTACGCTGAGCGCTACCGGGTTCTACGCGCGGACTCCGGCGCCACGGCGCTGGAGGCGCTGCGCGGGCTCAAGCGGCGCGGCGATTCCGTTGCGCTTCTGCTCGTGGATCAGCGGATGCCGGAGATGAACGGCGTCGAGTTCCTCGGCCAGGCAATGGAGATCTTCCCCGATGCCAAGCGCGTGCTTCTCACCGCCTATGCCGACACGGACGCGGCGATTCGCGCCATCAACGACGCCAGAATCCACTACTACCTGCTTAAACCCTGGGACCCGCCCGAGGACAACCTCTACCCGGTGCTCGACGACCTGTTGGACGATTGGATGGGTTCGTACCGGCCTCCCATGGAGGGGGTTCGTGTTCTTGGCACGCGCTGGTCTCCGCGCTCGTATGCGATTCGAGACTTCTTGACGCGCAACCAGACGCCATACCAATGGATCGACGTGGAGACGGCGGGACAGGTCGCGGAGGTGCGCCGCCTGGTGGAGGCGGCCGGCGCGGAGGCCTCAAGCCTGCCGAAGGTGCTCTTTCCGGATGGTACTTCGCTGGACGATCCGACCGTGGGTGAATTGGCCGAAAGGCTCGGGCTCCGCATTCGGCCTGAGGTCGCTTTCTATGATCTGGTCATCGTCGGCGGCGGTCCCGCCGGCCTGGCGGCAGCCGTTTATGGCGCCTCCGAAGGCCTCAGCACAGTGCTGATCGAGATGGAAGCGCCGGGCGGCCAGGCGGGAATGAGTTCCCGCATTGAGAACTATCTCGGCTTCCCCTCCGGGCTAAGCGGCGGAGATCTGGCGCGGCGCGCCGTGGCCCAGGCCAGACGGTTTGGGGTGGAGATTCTCAGTCCGCAGCAGGTGACCGGCGTCAGCGTGGAAGGTCCCTCGAAGATCGTCAAACTGGCAACGGGCTCCGATATTGGCTGCAAGGTGCTGCTGATCGCTACCGGCGTTGCCTACCGCAAGCTGAACGTGCCCGGAGCCGATCGGTTGCAAGGCTGTGGTGTCTACTATGGCTCCTCCATGACCGAGGCGAAATCCTGTGAAGGCGAGGATATTTACATCGTCGGAGGCGCGAACTCAGCCGGGCAGGCGGCAATGTTCTTCTCCAAGTACGCGCGCAAGGTGGTCATGCTGGTGCGGGGTCCGTCCCTCTCCGCGACCATGTCGCAGTACCTGATCGACCAGATCAATAAGACACCGAACATCAAGGTTGAAACTCGCTGCCAGGTCACTGAAGTTCACGGAGATACGCACCTCGAAGCCGTCTCCATTCATTGTGCCGAGACCGGCTTTACCACGACGGCGCCCACCAACCTGCTGTCGGTTTTTATCGGCGCGGAACCCAACACAGATTGGCTCTCCGGCGTTGTGGAGCGTGACGAGCGCGGGTTCATCCTGACAGGAGCTGATCTAGTGCGCGACGGAAAGAAGCCCAAGGGCTGGCAGTTGGAGCGCAATCCGTACTGGGTCGAATCAAGCGTGCCCGGAGTCTTTGCCGCGGGAGACGTTCGCCACGGTTCGGTGAAAAGGGTTGCATCGGGCGTGGGCGAGGGCTCGATTGCCGTGCAATTCACTCATCAATATCTCAGCGAGGTGTAACTTGACGCAGAACCTGGCGAGTGCAACGGAAGCAACTCGGAGTGCGACGGGCAAGGTCTCAACCGACGATCTGCGGAAGATCGAGGTCTTTAGGGACTTGCCCAGCGAGCAACTCGACTGGCTGGTGGAACATCTCGATGAGATGCGCTTCCAGCCGGGAGAGATCATGGGCCGGGAGGGTGAACCTCTCGACCACCTAACGGTGATCCTCGATGGAGAGATTCGGTTCCAGCGCGGAACTGGCGCCGATGAGATGACCTTCAGAGGTTTTGCCGGGCAAGTTACCGGCCTGCTCCCGTACTCGCGGCTGACGCAATCCTCCGGCACCACCAGAGCCGTGCTTCCCACTCGAATAGCCACCCTCCACAGAAGCCTCTTTCCGGAGATGCTCCAGCGGGTTCCCCTGCTAGGCCAGCGGTTGGTCTCGATTATGGCCGACCGCATCCGCGAGACCGCGCGGATCGAAACCCAGCGGGACAAATTGGTGGCGCTGGGCAAGCTCTCCGCGGGTTTGGCTCATGAACTGAACAATCCCGCCGCTGCCGCCCAGCGAGCCGCCGGTAGCCTCCGCGAGGCGCTTGAAACCGTGCGCGAGGCCAGCATCCGGCTGGCGCGTCACGCGCTTCCCGCTGAAAAGCGCGAGATCATCACTCGATTCGAGCGGGAGGCGCAGCGCGCCCCTGGCTCCTCGGCTGATCCTCTTGCTTCAAGCGATCGCGAGGAGCGCATTGACGCGTGGCTTGAAGCGCATCAAGTGCCCGATGCTTGGAAAATCGCGCCGACCATCGCCGACGCAGGTGTGGAGACCGCCAAGCTGGAGTGTCTCGCGGGGCAAGTGGGCGCTGAGGTGTTGTCGGATGTTCTCACTCGCATCGCGTCGCTGCTCACCATCGCCAGATTGATTGACGAGATTCAAATCAGCACCAAGCGGATCAGTTATCTGGTCCAGGCCGTCAAGGAATACTCGTATATGGATCAGGCTGCGATGAAGGAGGTCGACCTTCATCAGGGGCTTGAGAATACACTCACGATTCTGAATTACCAGCTCAAAAACGGAATCACGGTGGTTCGCGAATACGACAAGACTTTGCCTCGAGTCTGCGCCTTTGGCGGCGAACTCAACCAAATTTGGACGAACCTGATGTCCAACGCCATCGAGGCCATGCACGGAAAAGGTGAACTGCGGGTGCGGACCGCTCGTGAACTCGACCGCGTGCTCGTGGAGATTCGCGACAACGGACCTGGAATCCCGCCCGAGGTCCTGCCCCATATCTATGAGCCATTCTTCACAACAAAGGGAGTTGGCGAAGGAACCGGCCTGGGCCTCGATACGGTCGGCCGCATCATCCGGAATCATCATGGCGAGATTCGCGTTGTTTCGCATCCCGGCGACACGCGCTTCCAGGTCTTCTTGCCGTTAACCCAGCCCAAAAGCACTGCCGTTGGCGCAGCAGTGGAGGAAAACGATGCAGCAACCTTGCTCACACCTGGGCCAGATACAAAACCCATCCCCTAACACTGATGGGTGCGAGGAGTGTCTGCGCATGGGTGATTCATGGGTCCATCTGCGTCTTTGCGAGATTTGCGGCCACGTCGGTTGCTGCGATTCCTCAAAGAACAGGCACGCGACAAAACATTTTAAGACGGCAAAACATCCCATCGTGCGTTCTCTTGAACCGGGCGAAAACTGGGGATGGTGTTACATCGACGAAGTCATGCTTGAGCCCTTTCCGGGGAGGCGAGCCGGGAAGTCAAAAGGAATAGGCCATCTATGAATGCTTCCCCAACCCAACTGACAAACCTCGACCTGCTTTTGTCGCGTCTGGCTGAGTCGCGCCTGAAAACCGATGAGCTGTTCCGGATTGTGCGCACGGAGTTTCTATGTGACCGGCCTATTGCTGAGAGACATCGGATTGTCTTTTACCTCGGTCATCTCGAGGCTTTCGATTGGAACTTGATCGCAGGCCAGGCCCTTGGCATGGGGCCCCTGCACAGAGAATTCGATCGCCTCTTTGCCTTCGGCATCGATCCAGTGAGCGGCGGCCTTCCGCAGGACAAGCCTTCCGACTGGCCCAGCCTTGCCGAGATCGACGCCTATAACCTCCGCGTCCGCGAGAAACTCGATAACATTCTCGAGAGCCATTCGCCGGGATCGGCACGTGATTGGCAATACCCCAGGGAAGTTATCCTGAACGCTGCGGTCGAGCATCGCCTGATGCACGCAGAGACCCTGGCTTACATGCTGCATCAACTAACTCCGCAGAAGAAGCTTTCGCCGCGCGATTCTCGACCAGTAACCTCCGCTCGGCCCAGGGTGCAGCTTGTTTCCCGAATGATCGACATCCCCGCAGGAACGGCAACGCAGGGAATCCCGCGCGGTGGAGAGTCATTTGGGTGGGACAACGAGTTTGAGGAGCATTCCGTCGAGGTCCCTGCCTTTGCGATTGACTCCCACAAAGTCACCAACGAAGAGTTCTTCAAATTCGTGCGCGAGGGAGGATACGAGGATCGACGCTTCTGGGGCGACGCAGACTGGTCCTGGATCAAGATGCACGGCATCAACCATCCGTGCTTTTGGTTCATGCGCCAGGGCCAGTGGTTCTATCGGGCTATGTTTGAAGAGCTGCCGTTGCCGGCTGATTGGCCGGTCTATGTCAGCCATGCGGAAGCCGCGGCCTATGCGCGTTTCGTCGGCAAGTCCCTTCCCACTGAAGCCCAGTTTCATCGCGCGGTTTACGGAACGCCTGAGGGTACTGAGAGAACTTATCCGTGGGGAAATGAAACTCCCAGCGCCGCTCATGGTAACTTCAACTTCCAGCATTGGGACCCGGTCGCGGTGGGGAGTTACCCCGCCGGCCGGAGCGCCTTCGGATTGGAGGATGCGCTCGGCAACGGCTGGGAGTGGACTTCGTCTACCTTTGCGCCATTGCCAGGCTTCGAGCCGTTTCCCTTTTACCGCGGTTACTCGGCGGACTTCTTCGATCAAAACCATTACGTCGTAAAGGGCGGCTCGCCGCGGACCGCGGCTTGTATGTTTCGGCGCTCCTTCCGCAACTGGTTCCAGCCGCACTATCCATATGTGTACGCCTCTTTCCGCTGCGCGAGATTCTGAAGGGAGAAGGTATGCTGATTCGTGATTGCGTAACCGAGACTGCTGACTCGTTCGCCGAAGACGTGCGGACTGGGTTGGGAAGAGCCGGACAAAAAGAGTTGCCGTCGAAGTATCTCTATGACGATGTCGGCTCCGCCTTATTCGAAGTAATAACCAGGCTTCCGGAGTATGGGCTGACGCGGGCAGAGGAGCGGATTCTGCTGAAGCATTCGAGGGACATCGCCAGTCACCTCGATGCGCATGGCATGGTGATCGAACTCGGCAGCGGCAGCGGACGAAAGACGCGTCAGATACTCGAGGCTCTTGCACATCATGAGTCGATGACTTACTGCCCAATCGAGATCTCTTCAACAGCTTTGGTGAGTTGCGAGCGCGAACTCGACGATCTGGCGCACGTCAGCATCCTCGGCTTCGAGAGCGAGTACCTGGAGGGCTTGAGCCGGGCTGTGGCTCGCCGCCAGGCCGGAGATGCGGTCGTCGTGCTATTTCTTGGCAGTTCGATTGGTAACTTCGATCGCAGGCCCGCGGATGAGTTTCTCCACAAGATCCGGCAGACTCTGGTTCCGGGCGATTCACTGCTGCTCGGCACGGATCTTGAAAAGCCCATGGCGCAACTCATTCCCGCCTACGATGACTCTCTCGGTGTGACCGAGGCATTCAATCGCAACCTGTTAGCCCGCATCAACCGCGAACTGGGAGGGAATTTCGACCTCTCCCGCTTTGAGCACGTCGCTCACTACAACGCCAGGGAACGCCGGATCGAGATGCATCTTCGCTCGGTTGAGACCCAGAACATCACCATCGAAGGGACTACTTTTACGCTGAGAAGCGACGAAACCATCTGGACGGAGAGCTGTCACAAGTACACGAAAGACGAACCTGCGAAGATGGCCCGGCGCACCGGTTTCGAATGTGTTCAGCAATGGGTCGACGCCGAATGGGGCTTCGCGGAAAACCTGCTTATCGCGATATGACATCGACGATCCACTCCGAGAACGGCGGATATGCAGCATCGGCAGCTACTCGACTTGAAGTCTTATGTCTTGTTGATCAGTGGCAAGTTACCCAGTTTCGACAGAGAACCCGAGCTTTGCCGCAGTTGACCCAATGCCAGCAGAATGCCATGGAGCAGCGCCTCCGGGCGAGGCGGGCATCCGGGAATGTAGACGTCAACGGGAATAACCGTATCCACTCCGCCCAGCGAAGCATAATTAGCGCCAAAGATGCCCCCGCTGATGCCGCAGGCACCCACAGCGACGACAACCTTCGGGTCAGGTGTTGCAGCATAGGTCTTGCGCAGCGCTAACTCCATGTTGCGAGTTACCGGGCCGGTGACCAGCAGCATGTCGGCATGGCGCGGCGAGGCTACGAAGTGAATGCCGAAACGCTCGATGTCGTGAATCGGGTTGTTCAGCGCGACGATCTCCTGCTCGCACCCGTTGCATGAGCCGGCATCCACTTCGCGAATCGCCAGCGACCGGCCAAGCAAATTCCGGATTGCTTCTGCAATCCTCTTGCCCGGCTCCTCGGCAACCGGACCACTGGCAGATGCCTTGAGTGTTGCATGCGTGCCGTTGGGATGAAGCGCGTATTCGGCCTTGAGAATTAGATCGCGGCGATCTGTGGCGGCGAGCTCGAAGCTCCGCGTCATGCGCACTGCTCCATCTGCAGTGGCCGACTCGCATTCACCGCAAAAGATGCAGCGGCCATAATCAACGGTGACCTGGCGTATGCCGTTTGAGTCGCGAAGGGCGATCGTTCCAGTGGGGCAGGCCTCGGAAGCGGGACGCGCATCGCTCCAGGCCTCGAAGTCAAACTCAGGGCATCCGCGAAACTGCTCGGCAAGGCGCGGCGCAATGCTCGGATAATCGGCCGTCGCCGTGCCGACATTGAACGATTTGTGGAGAATCTTGAACATCGATTTACCGATCGGTCCCCGAGTAGGACATATTGAAACTCTTGTTGATCACCGGAAAATCCGCAATGATATTCCCTTCAACAGCTTCTACAATGGCCGGCCAGTTGTTGATCGACGGATCTTTTATTTTGCATCGTTCGATACGATTGCCTTCCCCGGTTCGAACCCAGTGAAGGATCTCGCCGCGCCAGCCCTCGACCGCACTGAGCGCGCAACAGTCCGGCGGTATCGGCTGAATTGGCGCGCGATGCGGTCCTTCAGGCAAGAGCGCAACTGCCGCGCGGATCAACTGGAGCGACTCAGTAACTTCATCGATGCGCACTAGCATGCGATGGCGCACATCCCCCTCCTGATAAACCGGGACCTTGAAGGAGAGTTGGCCGTAGGCCTCATAAGGATGGTCGCGGCGGATATCGCGATCGATGCCGGATGCGCGCCCCGCCACCCCGACGATTCCCAGCGTCAATGCCTTATCCGGGCGCAGAATTCCGGTGTGTTCAAGGCGGTCGCGGGTGGAGTCGGATGACTGAATGATCGCCACCAGATCGCGGAACTCTCGCTCTACGACCCAGAGCATTTTTTCAATGGCCACGACCTGGCCTGTATTCCAGTCTCTGCGCACGCCGCCGATAGCGACCATGCCTCGCAGCACGCGGCTTCCTGTGAGGGTTTCGCCCAGACCCAGCACAAGCTCGCGCACACGTCCCGCATGGGCGTTGGCAATCGCGAAGCCGACATCTGTGGAGATAGCTCCGACATCGGCAATGTGATTTGCAATGCGCTCCAATTCCAGAAGAACGGTCCGCATGAACCGCGCACGCTGTGGAACCTCAATCTCCGCTGCCCGCTCGACTGCTTGACAAAATGCGGCGCCGTGAGAGAAAGCTGAATCGCCGGAGATGCTTTCGGCCAGAAATACCGCGCGGTGAATGGGAAGATTCTCGAACAGCTTCTCGGTTCCCTTGTGTGTGTAGAACATGCGAAGTTGCAGATAGAGAATCGGCTCGCCAGCAACGGCAAAGTTGAAGTGGCCGGGCTCAATGATGCCTGCATGAACCGGGCCGACTGGAATCTGAAAGACTCCCTCTCCGTACGTGGGCCGATAGACGTGCTGCTCACCTTCAAACGCGGGTAGCGCGGTTTCGAGGGGAAAGTCCTTGCGGAGCGGGTGCACGTCAGGCCAGTTATCGTGCAGCGCGACGCGGCGCGGATTGGGATGGCCTACGGCTTCGAGGCCAAACCAATCCTGAATCTCGCGCTCTTGCCAGTTGACGGCCGGCAACTCCGCCGCCAGCGAGGGGAAGGAAGGATTTCGCTCGGGAATAGGAACTTTCAAGATCACCCAGCTTGGTTCGCCGGGCCGGTCGAAAACGTAGTAGTTATAGAAGACGCCTTCCGCACTTACTCGATCCTCGGCAAAGACGGACACAATTCTTGCCTGATGTTCAGCGATGAAATACTGGGTGATTTCTCCGACATCGGGGCCATTCAACAGAACAACGACCTGATCGGAGACAGGCTCGTCCACTGAGCGGACCAGATCCGGGAAGCGATCGTGAAGTTCGTCAAAGAAGGTTGTCATTGTCCGCTCACCACCTTTGCCGCACCGCGAATCAGTTCGAGCAGTGGAGCCGGTAGCCAGAATCCGATGAGAACCAGCGCCGCTGCAAGAGCGAGCAAGGAACCATCCCGCCAGGGACGGCGTGGAGCGCTCGGCATCTTTCCTTTCGGTCCGAGAATCATGCCGCCAACGTGCAGCAACGCGCCGGCAAAGACACCTGTCCCGAAGAGAACGAAGAGGATGCCAGTTACAAAATGCCCGCCATCGAAGGCCGCACGCATAATGATGAACTCGCTTTGAAAAAGACTGAAGGGAGGCATGCCGATAATGGCCAGCATGGCCATGAGAAAGATGACGCCTGTCAGCGGCATCACCCGGATGACGCTGCCCTTGATTTCAGAGAAAAGGTCGGTCTTGAAGTGCTGCCGCACGTTGCCTGCGCAAAGGAAGAGCAGCGACTTCGCAATCGTGTGAAAGGTCATGTGCAACGTCAGGCCCAGGGCGCCGAGCGGGCCGCCAACCCCCAGCGCTGTGACCATGATACCGGCATGATCGATGGTGTGATAGGCAAGCAGGCGGCGATAGTTCTTTTGCACCAGGATGAATGGAACGGAGATGCCCATCGAGAGCAGGCCAAAGAGCAAGAGCAGCCGGCTTGGGTACTCCGCGCCAAGACACCTGCTTGTGAGAATGTAAAAACGGATGAGGCCGTAAAGCGCGCAGTTGAGCATCGCCGAAGAGAGAATCGCGGCGGAGGGCACAGGGGCCTCGCCGTAGGCATCCGGCTTCCACGTATGCATTGGCGCGAGGCCAGCCTTGGTTCCGTAACCCATGAGAATAAGCACGAAGGCCAGGCGCATTGAGGTCTTGTCGAGCAGTTCCGCGTGCTGCGCCAGTACGGACCAGTTCAATCCCGCGAGCGCATCGGAGCCGGCAAGCCGGTGGCCTGCGTAGTAGGCGACCAGCGTTCCAAAAAGCGCCATCGACAGTCCCACGCCGCCGATGATGGCATACTTCCATGCGGCCTCAAGAGAGGTGACCTTGCCATAAAAAGTAACCAGAAAAACCGAGACCAGTGTGGTGGCCTCAATCGCCGCCCACATCACGCCCAGATTGTTGGCAACGGCCAAGAACATCATGGAAAATACAAACAACGGCGTGAGCGTGTAATACATGCGAAGCTGTGCGAGCTGCTCTTTGCCGCTGTCGTCGTCGCCAAGCTCTCCGCTCTGCTCGTCGTCGCGCAGATAGCCGATCGAGTAAGTCGCGCAAACCATCGCTACCAGTGCGGTGAGCAGAATCACCAGTGCGCTTAACGCGTCAGCGTAGAAGAATCCATTTGCCAGCGAGACCGTTCCTCGCGCGAGCACCTGCGCCGCAAGGGCAATCGCGATGAGAGTGACCAGACCGAAGCCGGCCAGATTGATTCGTTCCAACTGCTCGCGACAGCGCGCGAAGTACGACGCACCGGCGGTGGCAATGGGGATCAGCAATAGAGCAAACAACAGCATCCTATCCTCGCAACCTCCGTAGCCGGCTCACATCCATCGACTCGAAGGTCTCGCGAATACGGTAGACCAGAATGCCGAGCACCATCGCCGCCACCAGCACATCAAAGAGAATTCCCAGCTCCACAATCAGCGGCATTCCATAGGTGAGCGAGATGGCCGCGAGAAATAGGCCATTTTCGAGCGACAGCAGGGCCAGCACCTGCGTCAGCGCCTTGCGGCGATTGATCATGGTGAAAAAGCCGATCAGAAAAAGAGAGATGGCTACGGCAAGCTCGTTATGCCCCAGACTAGCTTCGTCCGGGTGATAAAACGACTCCGCGACCACATAGCCAAGCAGCGTCAGTCCGCCCGAGATCACTACGGAGAGTGGCACGTTGATGATCGGCTTGATCTCCTCGCGTATCTCCATGCGCACCACGAGTCGCTCAAGGAAGACAGGCACCAGAATCACCTTCACCACGAGGGTAAGCGCTGCGGCGATATAGATATGCGGCGCATGGTTGAACCATGCAATGGTTGCCGCAATCATTGCGAGAAGAAACGACTGAATCGCAAAGATGCGGATATGCGTGACGATCCAGCGCTGCGCCACCACGGCGATCTGTAACACCAGCACCAGCGCCGCCAACAGGGTGATGATTCGTTCGCCGAGTTGTAAGTCCAGAAACGGTCTCATAAGCATCAGAAGAGGAAGGTGGAAACGAGCGCGAGCGATCCCAATGTAAAGGCCACGGCGAGCAGCTCCGGCACGCGGAAGAGCCGCATCTTGGCGTTGACGGTTTCGACGAGAACAATGGCGCTGCTTAGCAGAAGCAGTTTTGAAAGCAACCATCCGATCCCGATGAGCGCGCCGAAGCCAAACCATGTGTGCTGCAGGCCTACAGGCCAGAAGCAATTGATCAGCAGCGTCATCATGACGAGTTGCTTGATCGAGGCGGCCCATTCAACGAGCGCCAGATAAGGGCCTGAATACTCCAGGATCATCGCCTCGTGAATCATCGTGAGTTCAAGATGAGTGGCCGGGTTATCGACCGGAATTCGGCCTGTCTCTGCGATGAGAACCAGCGCCAGCGCCGCAAATGCGAACATCTGCGCGGGAGCGAGAAAGCGCCAGTTCTGTCCGATCGCGGCTCCGGCGATCTCCGTCAGGCCGGTAGATCCCGCGCCGATTGCGACCGTAAAGATGGCCAGCATCATCGCCGGCTCCGCCAGGGCCGAGATGGTCATCTCACGGCTGCTGCCGAGGCCTCCGAAGGAACTGCCGGTATCAAGCCCGCTAAGCGCCAGAAAGAAGCGTCCCAGTCCGAGCAGATAGATCACGGCGAGCGCGCCGCCAAACAAGCCCAGCGGCGCGTCGGCGGCAACCATGGGAATCATCAGCCCCGCCAGAATCGCGCTGAAAAAGACGATCCACGGCGTTGCCGCGAAGATCCACGATGCGGTATCGGGAATCACCATGCCCTTACGAAAGAGTTTCACCAGATCTCTGTACGGCTGAAAAACGCCAGGGCCGCGGCGCGTTTGCAGGCGCGCCTTCAGCGTGCGAATCGCTCCCGTGACCATCGGCGCCAGCACCAGCAGCAGGAAGAGTTGCACCATGGATTCGAGGATTCGCTCCATCATGGACGCACCCCAAAGAGCAGCAGCAGGATCAGCGTAATGAAGATGTAGGCGAGATAGGCGTTGATGCTGCCTGCCTGAATGGCCCTCATGTGTCTGGCCGCGGCCATCACGCGCTGCCGCAACGGCTCATAGAGGTGCTTTTCAAAGGTGGGTTCGATCTCGCTCTCGAAGCGGATCGCGCTGGGGTAGTAAGGCGAGACTTCATACTCTGCCTGAATCTCGCGGCGCGGGCGATAAAGGGCTGAGAAGATCAGGCGTAGCGCCTTCGAAAATGCCGTTGCCGTGTATTCGTTGTCGGCGGTCAAGCCGGGAAGGCCACAATCCCACGTCGGCCCTTTGACGCTCCGTCGCCTCCAGCGCCAGGCTAGCGGAATTGCGAATGCCGCACCTGCGAAGGCAAAGATCAACGCGATTCCGAGAGTCGAAATCGTGCCGCCATGAGGTGTTCCCGGTGACAGCGCAAGGCCGCGAGCTGCTATCATCGCCGAACTTGCGCTGACGCCGAGAGTCTGTTGTGTGACCGGATCGAAGAC
>Ga0181525_10002165_pt1 | contig 16269 bp, 15 predicted proteins | sample PEATcosm2014_Bin_48_FD_121100 | JGI IMG/M metagenome (GOLD analysis project Ga0181525, IMG submission 121100) | Peatland microbial communities from MTU Mesocosm Facility, Houghton, MI, USA - PEATcosm2014_Bin06_10_metaG | ecosystem: Environmental > Terrestrial > Soil > Wetlands > Peat | place...
CCGGCAGGCATTGCGACCGAGTGAACGCAATTTACAGGTGAAGTAATCTCCCATGGGCTTCAAATGCGGCATCGTCGGCCTGCCGAATGTCGGCAAGTCGACTCTCTTCAATGCGCTGACCGAGACGGCGGCGGCGCAGGCGGCGAACTATCCATTCTGCACCATTGAGCCGAATGTCGGCGAGGTCGCGGTGCCGGACCCGCGGCTCGATAGGCTTTCGACGTTGGCCAAGTCGGCCACCATCGTGCCGACCCGGCTCACTTTCGTCGATATCGCAGGCCTTGTGCGCGGCGCCTCGAAAGGCGAGGGCCTCGGCAACCAGTTTCTGGCCAATATCCGCGAGGTCGACGCCATCGCTCACGTCGTGCGTTGCTTCGAGGATACCGACGTGACGCATGTCGAAGGTCGTATCGACCCGATTGCCGACATCGAAACGGTCGAGACCGAACTGATGCTGGCCGACCTCGACAGCCTGGAGCGGCGCGCGGACAGTTTGGGCAAGAAAGCGAAAGGTACCGACAAGGATGCCAAGGAGGCGAAGGAGACGCTCGATCTCGTGAGTCGCGCGCTCGCCCTGCTGCGCCAAGGTAAGCCGGCGCGGCTGACCGAGCGAAAACCGGAGGAAGAGAAAATCTTTCACGCGCTTGGGCTCTTGACGTCGATTCCGGTGCTCTATGTCTGCAATGTCGACGAAGAGGCGGCGGCGAGCGGCAACGCGTTTTCGGGCAAGGTCGAGGAGAGGGCCAAGGATGAGGGTGCCGCGGCCATTGTCGTCTCGGCCAAGATCGAGTCGGAGATCGCGGTGCTGTCGCGCGACGAGCGTACCGATTATCTCGATGCTGTCGGTCTCAACGAGGCCGGTCTCGACCGTCTTATCCGCGCCGGATATGCGCTGCTCAAACTGGTGACGTTTTTTACCGCCGGGCCGAAGGAGTCGCGCGCCTGGACCATCACGCGCGGCACCAAGGCGCCGCAGGCGGCCGGCGTCATTCACAGCGATTTCGAGCACGGCTTCATTCGCGCCGAAACCATCGCCTACGACGATTACGTGGCTTGCGGCGGCGAGTCAGGCGCGCGCGACGCCGGCAGGATGCGGCTCGAAGGCAAGGATTATGTCGTGCAGGACGGCGACGTCATGCACTTTCGCTTCGCGAATTAGCTAGCAATCGTAGCTTTTGTGCGCGAGAGGTTGACGGTCGCGCAAGCTGATTGTCATGGCGCAGAACGATATGTGTTATTCCGCGAAAATGGCGGGACGGAGTGGCTGAACAAAACGACGATCCGTCATCCGTCCGCGCGCGCCGCGTCGTCGTTACGGGGCTCGGTGTGGCGCAGACGCTGGCATGGGCATCGAGCTATTACTTGCCGGCCATTCTTGCCGACCCCATCGGCCTAAGCCTAGGGCTGTCGCGGTCATGGATTTTTGCCGCATTTTCCATGGCTCTGCTGATAGCGGCCTTCGCCGGTCCTAGCGTCGGTCGAATCATCGACCGTTACGGCGGGCGGGGCGTCTTGGCGCTATCAAACATTGTATTGGCGTCCGGCCTAGCGGTCCTTGCGGCCGCCCAAGGGGCTGTTTCTTTGTTCTTGGCCTGGGCGGTCTTGGGCATCGGGATGGCGCTGGGGCTTTACGACGCCGGCTTCGCGGCGCTGGCCGCGCTTTACGGATCGAAGGCGCGCGGACCCATCACCGGTATCACGCTGTTCGCCGGCTTCGCCTCGACGGTCAGTTGGCCGCTCTCGGCCTTCCTGAACGATGCTATCGGCTGGCGCGAAACCGTTTTGGTATGGGCGGCTCTCAATTTGGTTGTCGGTCTTCCGCTCAATCGCTTCGTTTTGCCGCTGCCGTCGCGGCCGACCAAGGTTTCTCGCGCGTCCGGTCCATCGGTCGGATGGCAGCCGCGCCGAGAGATGTTGTTGCTCGCATTCGTGTTCGCGGCCGCGTGGTTTGTCACGGGCGCAATGGCATCGCAACTGCCGGCGCTGCTCGTACGTGCCGGCTCGACTCCCGTGCAAGCCGTGGCCGCGGCGACGCTCGTCGGTCCGGCACAGGTTGCGGCGCGGCTCGCCGAGTTTTTTATTTTGCGCCGTGCCCACCCCCTGGTATCGGCGCGAATCGCAGCCTTGCTGCATCCGCTTGGCGCCGCCATCTTCATGCTCGTCGGGCCCGCCGCGGCCGCGGCGTTTGCCGTACTTTATGGCGCCGGAAACGGCCTCCTGACGATTGCGCGAGGCACCGTACCCCTCGCCGTGTTCGGTCCTCATGGTTATGGCGAGCGGACCGGCTTACTCGGCGCCCCGGCCCGGGCGGCGCAAGCTTTCGCGCCGTTGCTATTCGGGATGTTGCTCGACGTGATGGGCACTTCGGCGATTTTTGTGTCGGCGGCGCTGTGCGCCGCTGCGTTCGCTGCATTGCTCTGTTTGCGCGCAGCTCCTCCGAACGAGATTTGACTGCGCGAACCGACTTGAAGCGAGTTCCCGCGGAACCGCCTCAGGGTTGTCTCCATTGGCTTTCGGGACTAAATGCGCAGTGGCTTTTCGGCGCGGCGTGCCGATGCCCGAATGGACGGCGCGGAGATCGTGGCGCGATGGGATCAATCGTACTGCTTGATCTTATGGGTGGCGTTGCGCTGCTGCTGTGGGGCCTCCACATGGTCATGAGCGGCGTGCTGCGCGCGTTCGGACCGAACTTGCGCAGGTTCCTCGGCAAGGCGCTGGGCAATCGCTTCACGGCATTCTGTGCCGGGCTCGGCCTGACCACTCTCCTTCAGAGCAGTACCGCGACCGGCCTGATGACCGCCTCGCTCGCGGCCGACGGCTTGGTCGATCTGGTCCCGGCACTCGCGATCATGCTTGGCGCCAATGTCGGCACGACGCTCATCGTCCTGTTGTTGTCGTTTGACATTTCCGCAGTCGCGCCGGTGCTATTCGTCATCGGTCTCGTCACGTTCCGTGTCGGCGGCGGCAGTCTCAGCCGCGCTGTCGGCCGCGTGGCGATCGGCCTCGGACTGACACTACTGGCATTGCACATTTTGCTCGATACGCTGGCGCCGGCCGAACAAGCCCCGGCGGTGCGGGCGCTGCTGGCCGCCATAACCGGCGACCCCGTGCTCTGCCTCCTGATCGCGGCCGCGCTGACGTGGGCGGCGCATTCCAGCGTGGCGGTCGTGCTGCTGGTGATGTCGCTTTCCTATTCGCAATTCGTCACGCCGGAGGCGGCATTGGCGCTGGTCCTCGGGGCCAACCTCGGCAGCGCGATCAATCCATTAATCGAGGCTGGAACTCGCGGCGATCCATCCAGCCGCCGGCTTCCTGTCGGCAATCTGCTGAACCGCGCGCTCGGTATTCTCATCGTTCTGCCGTTCCTGCATCCCATCGCCAGCGGACTGACCGCGTTGCAGCCTGACGCCGCGAAAATGACGGCCGAGTTTCACTTGCTGTTCAACGTCGCACTGGCTGTACTCTTTATCGGAGCGCTCGACGCCGAAGCTTGGCTCTTGGTGCGCGTCTTGCCCGAGCAGAACCAGCCCCGCGATGCCGCGGCGCCGCGTTACCTCGACGAGGCCGCGCTGGAAAATCCGCCGCTCGCGCTGGCGAACGCCGCGCGCGAGACGCTTCGCATGGGCGACACGGTCGAGACGATGCTGCGCGATGTCATGACCGCCCTGCTGACGAATGACCGCAAGACCACCGGCGACGTATCGCGAATGGACAATATCGTCGATCGGCTGGACGACGCGATCAAGCTTTATATCACCAAGCTAACCCGCGACAGCCTCGACGAACGCGAGGGACACCGGGCCATGGAAATCATATCTTTCACCATCAATCTCGAGCACATTGGCGACATTATCGACAAGAACTTGTGTCAACTGGCGAGCAAGAAGATCAAACGAAACTACCAATTCTCTGCCGAAGGCGCGGCCGAACTCACGGTCTTCCACAAACGGGTTTGCGAAAGCCTTCAAGTTGCGTTTGGCGTTTTCATGAGCGGCGATGTCGAGGCCGCCCGTGGGCTGCTTCGTGAGAAGACTCTGCTCCGTGAAGCCGAATTACAGGCGGCCGACCGGCATTTCGAGCGGTTGCGCGAAGGCCGGCCGGAAAGCCTGGAGACGACCTCGCTGCATCTGGATGTTCTTGCCGACCTCAAGCGCATCCATTCGCATATCTGCTCCGTCGCCTATCCCGTGCTCGAAGCCGCCGGCGAATTGCCGACGCGTGAAACCACCAAGAGCGATGCGGCGGGGAACGCGGTATCTTTTCAGCCAAAATTGCCGTGACCCGACGCCACGAGAAAGCAAATCGCCCTCCTGATCGCCGATCGCCATCCTTGCGATCCGCGACGCTCCGATAGCGAAAGTACGCGGGTCTCTGTTTAATCGACACGGGAGATCGGTCGGTGCAAGCTAGCTCCGCTGGAGCGTGTGGGGGTGTGATGCGCGGGGTGCTTGTTTACGGCATGGTGGCGGCAGGTTTTGTCGCGCCTGCCGCAGCCGAAGATCTACTAACGACCAAGGCGCCGCCCCCAGCGCCGGCCTATAGTTGGACCGGCTTCTATCTCGGCGGCCATTTCGATTATGCGCTAGGATCGTCGCGTTGGTCGGCGACGCCCGGCTCGGACGGCACGGTCGACTTTTCGAATCCCTATAACTTTTCTACCGGCACCGGCAGCTACCTGGTCGGGCTCCATGGCGGCTACAGTAATATGTCGCCATCGCGCTGGCTATTCGGCATGGAGGCCGACGTCTCGTTTCCAAATTTCGTCGGCGGCAATCAACACTTCAGTTCGGGGGCCACGGGCGTGGCCGATTATGCCGAACAGGTCGAATTCTCCGGCAGTGTGCGCGGCCGCTTCGGCTACGCGCCAAATCTCGGCGCCAACGGTAATTGGCTGTTTTACGCCACCGGTGGCTTTGCCTGGAGCTACGATCAGTTCAACCGCATTCAGATCGCCGGCGCGCCGCTGGGCGGCGCCGCGGCACCGGGCACCATCGAGAGCTTGTTTATGGTGCCGCGCGTCGGCGGCGTGATCGGCGCCGGCACCGAAGTCGCTCTGGATAAAAACTGGGCGGCCCGCTTGGAGTATTTCGAGACCGAATATTTCTCCCGCGACGTCACGTTTCCTGTCGGCGCACAACGCTTCCACTCCGACCTGTCATTGCAGATGCTACGCGTCGGCCTCGATTACAAGCTCGGACAGAACGGCATCGATCCCGCCGTTTACACCAAGGGAATTTCGGATCCCGAGCTCGATCGCTTCGCGCTGCACGGCCAAACCACTTTCATCGAGCAATACGACGCGCCGTTCCACTCGCCTTATTCCGGTGCGCACAGTCTCGATCCCAACCAGGGGCGCGAAAGCTGGGACGTCATGTATTTCGCCGGTGTCAGACTTTGGCAGGGCGCCGAATTCTGGATCGATCCGGAAATCGACCAGGGCTTTGGACTGAGCAATACCGAAGGCATCGCCGGCTTTCCGAGCGGCGCGTCCTTCAAGGTCGGCGCCGGTGTGCCGTATGCGCGGGTCCAGCGCGCATTCTTGCGCCAGACCATCGATCTCGGCGGCGATAGCGAAAAAGTAGCGGCCGATCAGAATCAATTCGCAGGCTCGAACACAACCGATCGGTTGGTAATCTCGATCGGCAAATACTCCGTCTCCGATGTTTTCGATCAGAACAAGTACGCGCAAAATCCACGCAAGGATTTCATGAACTGGGCATTGATCGATGCCGGCACGTTCGACTATGCCGCCGACGCCTGGGGCTACACCTATGGCGCCGCGGCGGAGTGGTATGAGGGCCCCTGGACCGTGCGCGGCGGTATCTTCGATCTTTCGACGGAGCCGAACGGCGAGGATCTCGATCCAACTTTTGGCCAGTTCCAGTGGGTCGGCGAAATCGAGCGCCGTTACGATCTGTGGAGCCATCCTGGCAAGATAGCGGTTACCGGCTTCCTGACCCGCGCGCGGCTCGGCACCTATCAGGATGCAATCGCCCTCTTTCAACTCACCGGTGCGCCACCCGATCTTGCCGCGGTGCGGCAGTATCGCAGCCGTACCGGGTTGAGCGCCAATCTCGAGCAAGAACTCACGTCCGATCTCGGGGTGTTCGCGCGCGCCGGGTTCGCCAGCGGCGATATCGAGCCGGATTCTTATACCGACGTCGACCGTACCGTTGCCTCCGGCCTAGCGCTGAAGGGAACGCCGTGGGGCCGGTCCGACGACACCTTCGCCTTGGCCGGGATCGTCAACGGCATCACGGCCGCGCACGAGGCGTTTCTCAATGACGGCGGCTTGGGCATCCTGGTCGGCGATGGAAAGCTGCCGCATCCCGGGCTCGAGCAGATCCTCGAAAGCTACTATTTGTTTCCCATCTATAAATGGAATGTGACCCTGGACTATCAGTTCGTCGTCAATCCCGCCTATAACCGCGACCGCGGCCCGGTTTCCATCATCGGCACACGGCTGGAGACGGATTTCTAATGGTTTTCGGCTTGCCATTACGAATGGCCCTCCAAAAGATTTCCGCGCGATGTCCGGTCAGGCGGAGGCTCTGAAATGCCCGCATCCGGCCCTGAACTCTCGAGCGCGATCACCGATCGCCGAGATCGGACCCCTGATTGCGGATCGCGCCCAGATGTTCGTTGATGCGGAACACGATCAGCACGAATTCGGCCACGATCCGCGCCATGATCACGCCCATGAAAGCACCGAGCACGCTCGAGATCAGAAAGATCATGCCGACGAACGGATTAAACGCCATCGTCGTCAACGAACTGACCACGCCGGCGAAACCGAGCAGGATGGAAATCACGACAGCCAGCCAATAGAAGACCTTGATCACGGTCGGCGTCACGAACCGCTCCCACTGGAACAGATCGCCGAGGCCGAACATGGGTCCCCCCTCTCAAAACGACGCGTGATTCCCGCTTCGGCGTGCAGACTGCACCGCGCCATTGCGGGGGTCAATCGAGCGGCGCGGCGGCGATTGACGGTTCTTTGCGCGGCCTCTAGGGACAGGAAACAAGAATTGCGTAGGGCGCCATGCGTTGGCTCGGCTGGGAGCATGTTACTGCGCTGGCGCCGCAAATGTCGGCGGAGCAACGCCGCGCGGCTTGGATCGCCGGTACCGCGCATGCGCTCAATGACGGTTACACGGACCTGACCTATATCATGTTGCCGCTGTGGCAGGCGGAGTTCGGCTTGAGCTACGCCGCGCTCGGCGCCTTGCGCGGCGTGTTCGTCGGCGCCATGGCGGTTTTGCAGATTCCGGCGGGCTTATTGTCCGAGCGGTTCGGTGCCGCCGCTATCCTCGCCGGCGGCACCGCGCTGGCCGGTCTCGGCTATTGTCTGGCCGGCGCCTCTGTCGGCTTCGCCATGCTGCTGGGCGCGCTCCTCATCGGCGGCATCGGCGCCTCGGCCCAGCATCCGATTGCCTCGGCGTTGGTGGCCCGCGCCTTCGCCGGACCGCGTTCGCTCAAGGCGCTCGGTACCTACAATTTCTCGGGCGATATCGGCAAGATGACAGTGCCGGCGGTGCTCGCTTTGATGCTTTTGGCGATGCCGTGGCGTCCGGCGCTGGCGCTCCTAGGCAGTGTCGGCGTTGCGATGGCGGTGGTGATCTTCCTCCTCACGCCGCGCTTCGAAGGCGGCGCCGCGGAGCGGCGGGCCATTCCCCAAGCGGGCCGCGAACGCAAGCGCCAGCCCCACGCCTTCTATCTGCTGCTCACGATCGGCACCATCGACAGCGCCACGCGGATGGGATTCCTGCTGTTTCTGCCCTTCGTGCTGAGAAACAAGGGCGCCAGCGAGCAGACCATTGGCTTGGCGCTGACGCTGATTTTCGCCGGGGGCGCGGCCGGCAAGCTCGCCTGCACGTTCATCGGCGCCCGGATCGGGACCATCGTAACCGTATGGTTGACCGAAGGCCTCACCGCGGCGGGTATCGTGACGCTGTTGTCGTTGCCACTTGATGGCGCGCTCGCGCTGTTGCCGGCGATCGGCATCGCGCTCAACGGCACCTCGTCGGTGCTCTATGGTTCGGTGCCCGATCTGGTCGCGCCGCAGTGGCGAACGCGCGCGCTGAGTATTTTTTATACCGGCACGATCGGTTCGGGCGCCGTCGCACCCCTGCTGTTCGGCAGGCTCGGTGACGCGCTCGGGGTCGGGGCGGCTTTGGCGCTGGTCGCCGGCTTTGTTCTCACGACGCTGCCGCTCGCGGCGCTGTTACGCAGCGCATTCGCGCCCGACTACGGTTCCACGACGGCATGAGCCCGGCAAATCTGCGACTTTAGAACAAGCCTACGTCACGACGCGGTTTGATTTGCGTCGTTTATCAAAAATTCGGAACGGGGAACGCGCCAGCGCGTTGAGGGAAGTAAGGGCCGCTAAGCCCGTTTTGCGAGCGCATCCTGCATCGCGTTGGAGTAGGCCATGAAATTATCCATTCCCTATAGCGCTACTGCGCTGGGTTTAGCCCTTATCGCCGGTGCGCCCGCCGCCCAGGCGCAAACGGTGATCACGCGCGAGATCAGCGATCAACCGGTGGAGACCGTCATCACGCAGCGGCCGGCCGGCACGGTCGTGACCGAGCGACCGCTGTTTACGGTCTCGTCCGAAGCGGCAATCTCGCAGCCGGTACAGACGGTGCAGACCACGGAAACGATCCGAACGGTGCGTTCGGCACCCCGCGCCACGCGCCGTCAGATCGTGACGACGCGAACCGTTACACGCCAGCGCGTCGTGCCGGCGCAAACGGTCGCTACCGCGCCGCAGCCGCTTTATGACACCGCGGCGCCGATAACGGTCGCCACCGATCCGGGTTACTCGCAGCCCCTCTATGACGCGGTCGTACCGCCGCCGCCGGCGGCCGGCACCCTGCCCATGGCGCAGGACGGTTACACCTCGCCGTACATTTATCGTTACGTCTATGAGCCGGATCGTATTCTGGTCATCGATCCTAATACCAACATCGCGGTCCAGGCACTGCCGCGGTAGATAAAATTAGCGGTTGAGACGACGCGGGGCCGAAGCTGGGAGTTAGCTCGCGCGAGCTAAGGGTGCGTCGATTTGGTGTGACCGAAGAGGCCAGACAAAAATTGCCCAGACTAAAATTAGATTGCAGATCTCGGTAGATCCTGCGGCGAAAAGTTCCTGCTTTTTCCTATGCCCGGCTCTTATCGATCTAATAGGAAAAACCTGACGCGCGCTGGCCAGCTTTCGTACTAGAAGTGTCCGACATTAGTTTGGACACTTAGAATGAAGTCGGCGCGCACACCACTGCCTCGGCGTCCCACGGTGAAGCACGAATTGACCGCTCGGGAGAGCGAGGTTCTCCACTGGGCGGCGAACGGCAAGTCGGCCAGGGAAATCGGCACCATTCTCAGCATTGCCAGAAGGACGGTCGAGGAGCATGTCCAGGCCGGCGTCCGCAAACTAGGCGCCTCAAATCGGACTCATGCCGTCGCCATCGCGCTCTGCGAGGGGATTATCAAGTTCTAATCGGGTCCGGTTTAGGCCGTCGCCAGGGTGAGGCGGCGTCGCTGGCTCGGCGCGACGGGAATGGTATAATCGGCGCGGTGATTGACGGAGCGCGGTCATGATTCTTCCCTCGACATTGCTTCTCGGCCTCAACCTGATGCTGCCGGTCGCCGATAGTGTGCCGTTTCTCGACGTCGAGCAGGTCTGCCAGGGTATTGCCCAGCAAGGCGGCGTCACCTTCCATGACTCGGCTGTGGCCGACGAGAAGAAAAACTGTCTCGACAGCGAGCACTCCACCCGCGACGAGATCGCCAAGGAATGGTCGACCTTCACGGCCGCGGACAAGATCGCCTGCACCAATGAATCCAGGATGGGCGGTGATTCGAGCTATACCGAGCTGCTTACCTGCCTGGAGATGGCGCGCGATGTGAGGGCCATGCATACCGAGCAGGCCAACACGCCAGCCACGACGGCATCACCGGAAGCGCCGCTCGCCAAGAGACCGAAGCTCTAGAGCGGCTTTCGACAAAATCCCTCTAAGAATTAGAATCAGCGTCGGCAGTGTCAGAATTCGGGCGTAACCTGCTCTAATAGCCGATCAGGACTTCGCTGACCGTCGGCTTCACGGCGCGGAATGCGGCGTCGGTGGAGCTGTATTCCTTGTCGGCGGACAAGGCGCCGACCGCATCCGCCGGCGCTTTCGGATCGGCGCGCAGGCTCAAGCCCGACTTGCAGCCGCCCGGCAGGTCGGCAAGGACGCCGCCGTCCCAGTCGCTGACCTTGGCGATGCCGTCTTTGTCGAAGCCTTTGAGTTTGAAGGGCTTGTGATTGAGCTTTTCCAGCTGTGCGAGCGTCAGGCCGAGCTTCATGCCGCCGGGAGCGGTCCAGGTCGATTGGCCGCCGATGACGACAAGATACGTGTCCCTGCGCGCTGCCGGGTTGGACCACCACACTTCGAGCCGCCGCTTCGGATCGTTCGGAAACAGCACCGACGCCGGCACCTTGGCGCCGCCATCGCCGTCGACGTCGGTAAAAGCGACGTTCTTGGTCTCAAAAGTCATGGCGAGCCGCAGATGGCTGGAATCCTTGCTGAAGGCGCCGCTGCACGCCACCACGTGCGGACCGGTGGGGCCGGCCGATCTTGCCGCCGCAGCGGGTTTAGCCACCGCCGCCGCCGTGGGATCGGTGTCGGCGCTTGCGGCATGTTTGGCCGGATGCGCAGGCGCGCGGGCGGCGGCGCCGCCCGGTTCCGACACGGCTGCCGGCATCGGTTGCTTGAGCTGCGAAGGGGCAAGCTCATCGTCGGTGTCGAGATCCGGATTGGTCGACTTGGCCTGGGCGGCCGTTTGCGCGTGGGTATGCCGCGGCGGCTTTGCCGGGGACGGCGTCGCCGGCGACACATCCTGGTCCTCACTATTCATGATAGAAGGTTGCGCCGATGATGTTTGCGGCGGCTGTTGGGCAGCGAGCGGCCCGGCGACGGTCAAAGCGAAGAAAGCAACCAGCGCTATGCCCACTCGTCTATCACGCATTCCCCATCTCCCAATAGCACGCTGAGGTAACATCGTAGGGCAAATCTCTAACGCTGCCTCTTCTTATTTTCATTTTAAAGGTAGCATTGTAAGCGCTTTCCACCGCAACGCATTCTAACGCGGCTTTTTCGTTCGCAAAAGAATTAGGTTCCGCGCCTTTCGATGGTGCAGTCTTCTATTATCGCAGCACTGTCCTGGCGTGCTGCCAAGCATATTCGATTTTCGAATAGCCCCGTAAATATCACAATTACTTGGGGTGGAATATTTGCGGCATATAACTGTTCCAAAGAGCACAACCCAGCGGACTGCCTAGAAGCACGGGGCTGCGGTTCATGCGGGAGGCGAGTGCCATCGCGATGGGAACGTCACCATTACGTCGACGGCAAGCGGCCAAACCCAAGCCGACGGCTCGGGAGATCGAAGTTCTCCGGTGGGTGGCGAACGGCAAATCGGCATGGGAGATCGGCGAAATTCTCCAAATCACTAAAAGAACTGTCGACGAACACGTGCAGGCCGCGGTTCGAAAACTCGGCGCCACCAATCGCACCCACGCGGTCGCGCTCGCGCTACGCGACGGTCTCATCAAGCTATGAAGGCTGCGCGACAGAGGTGTGTCTTTTTGGACACCGTCATATGTCCCAATATGTAGATACCGCTAGTTGTGCAAGAAAGCACATGGTACGGTTTCGAACATAGACCCCGGCGCTTCTATCAATGACCGGAACGGCCTGAAACCGCCCGCGCACCGCGTCTGCAAAGAAAAAATACAACGCTGCGCGACCAACTTCCGGCCTGCTGTGCAAGGGCGCGGACCGACAATTAGTGCATCATCGAGGCGGTCAATGAGTCCTTCGACCGGCAGAATTGCGACCGACAGAATTGCGACCGCCCGGCCCGCGGGGTTACAGCTTGACCAAGCGTTTAATGTCGACTCGTTTGCCGCGCGTCATGGGGGCGTGACCCGCTCGGCATTCAAGGCCGGTGTCCGGGTTTATAGCCAGGGCGCGCCCGCGGACGCCATCTTTTACATTCAGCACGGGCAAATCCAGCTTTCGGTTTTGTCCGACCAAGGCAAGGAAGCGATTATCGGCATACTCGACGCCGGCGATTTTTGCGGTGAAGCCTGTCTGATCGGCGAACGGCAGCAGGTGTCGACCGCGACGTGTCTGGAAAATTCGTCCGTCGCGCGTCTGGAGCGAACCGCGGTCATGCAGGCCATCCACGCCGATTCGCATTTTGCCGGATTCTATCTCGTCTACAATTTGAACCGTGGCGTTATGTTGCGGGACAGCCTCATCAGCCATCTGTTTTATTCCAGCGAGGGCCGGCTGGCGCGGACGCTGCTCTTGCTGGCGGATAGCGGTGGGGACGGCGGCGCCGACAACGTCATCGGCAAGATCGATCAGGAGGCGCTGGCGCAAATGGTCGGCACGACCCGATCTCGCGTCAATCATTTCATGACCAAATTTCGCAAGCTCGGTTACATCGACTATAACGGCCACAGCAACCGCAACATCAACGTCCGCAGCGCGTTGTTGAACGCCGCGCTCCGCGACAATCTGCTCGGCGGTACCGGAGATCCGGCGTCGGCATCGCACCGGCGCGGCCAGGAGCAGGCATGACCAATCGCGCCGTCAAATCACGGGACGGACCTGCGGCGTTTGACTCCCTAGTTTTCTTGGCGAGCGCGGGTCACGGCCGCGTCATCTCAAAATATGCACCGAAGGAAATCATATTTGCCCAGGGGGACGTTGCCGACTCGGTTATTTACATCAGCAAGGGCAAGGTCAAGCTCACCGTCGTTTCGACCGAAGGCAAGGAGGCCGTCGTGGCGATCCTAGATGCCGATGAATTCGCCGGGGAGGGATGCTTGATCGGCCAGGTTAAGCGCTTGGCGACGGCGACGGCATTGACGGTTTGCGAGGTTACGCGCGTTAAAAAGGATGAAATTCTCAGCATTATGCATGGCCAACCCAAATTTGCGCTGATGTTCGTCTCGCATATTTTGGCGCGCAGCGCCCGGATCGAGGAAAACCTGATCGATCAGCTTTTCAATTCAACCGAGAAACGGCTGGCCCGCGTGCTGCTGCTGCTAGCCAATTTCGGCAAGGAAGGCCGGCCTCAGCCGATCTTGGCAAAAATCAGCCAAGAGACTCTCGCCGAGATGATCGGCACAACGCGATCGCGCGTCAGCCTTTTCATGAATAAATTTCGCAAGGCCGGCTTGATCGATTACAACGGCCGGATTGAAGTTCATAGCTCGTTGTTGAGCGTGGTTTTGTCCGATCAACCCCGCAGCGTCGATCCGACAGCGTAGTATCGAAGCGAGCGGCTCGGCCACTCGTCGCGCCACCGGCAGCGATCCTCGGGTTATTTCCGAATGCTACGATCTCGTCCGGATCCCGGTCACGCCGGGCCGGCATGCGCACGGCTATCGCTTGCATCCGAATTATTTTAAATTGTGTGTCTTTTGATGCAGTCGGTGCTTGCACGTAGTGCGATTATGGACGGCGTCGACCGGACATCGATCTGTCGTGGCGTCTTTTCCAATTGAGTCAGAGTTAAGACTCGCGTTTTCAACTTCACGAGAACGCCTGGAGGGCGGACCATGGGCAATACAACCTCGCCACCCGTGTCTCATCTCGTCCCGCGACCGAGCGTCGCGAGCGGTTCCGTTGAACAAGGCCAGCGTGCGGCGCTAACCGAAGAGTTGCACACGGCGCTAGCCCGCGAATCGGGCTGGCGGCAAGAATACGCCGATGCCGTTCAGCGCCAGAGAGTGCAGCTGCAGGAATTCGAACACAGGGTATTCAACGGCCTGCAAATGGTCGTCGGCATGTTGGCGTTGCAAGGCCAACGTGCGACACCGGAGACGGCGAGGCAATTGTCTGTTGCGTCCGGGCGTGTCGCCGCGCTTGGGCACGTGCATCGGCAGCTCCATTCACTCGACGATAAGGAAAATGTCGCGTTCAAGGAATATCTTAAGAACCTTTGCGAAGGTCTCTCGAAGCTCCTCTTCGAAGAGCAGGCCCGCCACGCCATCGTTTTGCAATGCGGCGATCTTGAGTTGCCGGCCGTGATCGGAATGCCGCTGGGCCTGATTGCCAACGAACTCATCACCAATTCGGCAAAACACTCCCGGGGTAACATCGTCGTCCGGGTTGAAGCCGTATCGCCAGACGGTCATTCGTTATCTGTGTCTGACGACGGGCCAGGGTTGCCGGTGGGATTCGATCCCGCCAAGGGCAAAGGCCTGGGGATGAAAATCGTGCTGGCGCTCGTGAAGCAGATTGGCGGCGAGCTGCACGTCTGCCGCGGCGACGATGGCCGCGGCGCGCGTTTTACCGTCAAATTCTACTTGTCCGAGACCGGGACCGGAATCGAGCGGAAACCGCGGCGCAACGAGGGTTATGACGGCGTGCTTTTTGTGCATATCGGGCAAGAGAGTTCCGCGCCGCCTATCTGAAGCGCGCACGCGCCGCGGTCGCCAGCGGGGCCAGAGCTACGAAGACCCTTCACCGGAAGCGTCGATCCGGCCTGATCGCCGTGGCGGTCGTTTGCCCGCGAAGTGGGGAGCGGTACGTCGGCGTCAACTCCAATTCCCGCGCTAATGAATGACGCCCGAAGACGAACATTCCTGGTGTGAAGACATCGTGGGCTGTCTGCGTTTGTTGGGACGCCGATACATACAAACAAACAATTGGCAAGCGGTCGCGTATTACTACGTACGCATTTTCCGTATTTAGTGTTATGTTTTGAACAGCGATATTCAATGTTACGTGGCACACATCAAACAGTCCTGAAGTGTCGCGCTCTTGAAGCTTCAGGCGATCGAAATACGCGCCGAAGAAATGTGGGGATGCGTTGCGCGAACGATCGAATGGGCAATGCGGAGCAAACGGCAAGGGTCGACCGCGACGTCGGCCGTATTCGAATGCTCCTGGAGACGATACATGAGATCCGTGACCTTAAAACGCTCCGTTATCATCGACGGGCATAAGACCAGTGTCAGTTTGGAAGATGCGTTTTGGATCGGACTTAAAGATATCGGGCGGCGTTACAACAGAACATTGTCCGACCTGGTTCGCGATATCGCCGGCCGGCGCCTGGAAGGCAACCTGTCTTCCGCGATTCGACTTTTCGTCCTGGAAGAGTTTCGCGCGCAATTGCCCGTGGTTGCCGCCCCGGGCGCGGCGTCCGATGCGAGCCTCGGTAACGGTCGTGAAAGAGCGCCGATGATGGAGCGGACCCAGCCATGACGTCCAGCGAGATTTTTATTGTCGACGACGATCGCGATATGCGCGACGTGCTATCCGCGATCTTTCGCAATGCCGGATACCAAACCGCTGCCTTCGCTGACGGTAAATCTTTCGTCCGGCTGGCACGCGATCAGACGCCCGGCTGTGTATTGCTCGACTTATGCATGCCGGGACTTTCCGGTCTTGAGATCCTCATGGAAATCGACGCCAAGAACTACCCGGCGCCAATCCTGATGCTGTCCGGCCGCGAAGACATCCTCGACGTCGTCCAAGCGATGAAGAACGGCGCCTACGATTATATCGAGAAGCGGCTCGACGCCGAAGCCATCGTCGCCAGGGTCGCCGATGCGATCGACGCCTGGACACAGCTGCGGCAGAGCGAAGAAACCGTGCCGGTTTTGTCCCCGGCGATCCGCGGCTATTACAAGCTCACGCGCCGCGAGCGCCAGGTGCTGGCCCAGATCGCGGCGGCTGCCTCGAACAAGGAAACCGCGCGACACTTGGGAATAAGCCCGAGAACGGTGGAGATTCACCGCGGCCGGATCATGCACAAGCTCGCCGCAAAGAACTCGGTCGATCTGATGCGCATTGTCATGAACAAGGCGCCCTCCGAGGCAACCCCTGTTCGGGAATCTCCCGCGGTGCGGGTCGCGTCGATCATCCCAGCCTAGACCATGATCCAATTCAATTGAATCGCATCATAGTCTAGATCTTCCCTTTGAGCATGAGCTTTTCCAAAAACCGGCTTCCATTTTTTGGGATCATGATCTACGCGCGATGCGCCGGCTTACACGCGCGATCTTTTCGGAAAACCGTTATCCACCCCGGGCCAAGTCCGTGGCAGACATTTCCGGGATCATTCCGTAGTGGAAACTGGTGGAGCCAGGCGGAGTCGAACCGCCGACCTCTTGAATGCCATTCAAGCGCTCTCCCAACTGAGCTATGGCCCCTTCAGGGATCAGGTATTAATAGTCAGGCATCAGTAATCAGGTATCAGTAA
>Ga0181525_10002167_pt1 | contig 16266 bp, 12 predicted proteins | sample PEATcosm2014_Bin_48_FD_121100 | JGI IMG/M metagenome (GOLD analysis project Ga0181525, IMG submission 121100) | Peatland microbial communities from MTU Mesocosm Facility, Houghton, MI, USA - PEATcosm2014_Bin06_10_metaG | ecosystem: Environmental > Terrestrial > Soil > Wetlands > Peat | place...
CGTCCGCGTCCATGGGCTCAGAGACCGACGGGGGAGAACATCACGGCGATGGCCGCGTCGACCAGGATCACGATGGTGATGGAACTCACCACCGATTCGGTGGTGCCGGTGGCGAGGCTCTCGGTGTTGGGCTTGATGCGCAGCCCGTAATGGCAGGCGATCACGGCGATCAGTATGCCAAAGAGCACGCCCTTGCCGATACCCAGCCACAGGTTCGACTGCGGCAGCGTGGCCGGCAGCGAATGGAGGAACTCGCGGTAGCTGATGCCCAGCTCCCAGTTGGCGGCCAGCATGCCGCCCAGCAGCGCGATGGTGTCGCACCAGAGCACCAGCAGCGGCATGGTGATGGCCAGGGCCAGCACCTTGGGCAGCACCAGGCGCTGCGTCTGCGAGATGCCCATCACCGCCAGGGCGTCGAGTTCCTCGGTCACGCGCATCACGCCCAGCTGCGCCGTCATCGACGAGCCCGAGCGGCCCGCCACCAGGATGGCCGCGAGCATCGGCCCGAGCTCGCGCACGATGCCCACGCCCAGTATGTTGATGATGAAGATGTTGGCGCCGTAGGCCTGCAGCTGCTTGGCCGACAGGTAGCTCAGCACGACGCCGACCAGGAAACCGACCAGCGCGACGATCGGCAGCGCCTGGGTGCCGGTGCGGTAGATGTTGGCGGAGATCTCGCGCCAGGGCATCCGCGACGGACGCCGCGCCAGCTGCAGCACGTCGATCACCAGGTGGCCCGAGATCAGCACGATGTCGAGCAGGTGCTCGCGCAGCGCCAGCCAGCGCCGCCCCAGCAGTGCCAGCACCGCCAGCGGATCGGCTTTCTCCTCGGGCGGCGCCAGCGGCGCCGTCGGCGAGAGATTGGCGAAGGCCGGCTCCTGCTCGGGGCGCAGCAGCAGCTGCGGCCGGCGCCGGCCCCAGCAGCGCCACAGCAGCAGCGCGCCGGCGTCATCGAGGATTTCCACCGGTCGCAGGTCCCAGAGCGCGCGGCTGTCGCGGGCATGCTGCAGCAGCTGGCGCCGCAGTGCCGCGGCCTGCGGCAGCAGCGAGCGCAGCACCCAGGCGCCGGTCAATTCGATGCGTGCGCGGCCGTCGGGACCGACTTGGCGCGCGATCCGCGGCTCGCGCGCGCCGGTCATGCGGCGCGTTCGCCGGCGGTCGGGGTGCCGGCCGCTTCGCCCAGGGACGACGTCAGCGGCGCCGGCGTCGCTTCGCCGGCGGCGCCAGCCTCGCCCTTGTCGTCCTCGACGTCGCCTCCGGCCAGGATCCAGGCGTCGATGCCGCCGGCCAGCGGACGTACGTGCTTGAAACCGTGGTCCATCAGCAGCCGGGCGACGCGGGCCGCCGAGGCCTCGCTGGGGCAACTGCAGTAGACGACGATCTCGCGGTTCTTGGGCAGGCCGTGCAGGTGCTGCTCGGGGGTCTCGATATCGATCGCGCGCGCGCCCGGGATCTTGCGCCCGTCCATGCGCCGCGCCGCGGCCGAGCGCACGTCGAGGATGACGGGGTCGCTGCCCGCGCCGATCAGCCGGCCCAGCTCCTCGACCGAGATGCGCGCCATGCGCAGCGCGTTGTAGAAGCGGCGGCGCTCCCACCACTTGAAGGCCAGAAAGGCCAGGAACAGCGCGGCCACGCCGACCAGCGCCAGGCTGCCGAAGCGCGCCAGGTACGTGCCGGCCACCGCGAGCTGGGCCTTGAGCAGCATGCCGATGCCCAGCGAGACGACGATCCAGATGAAGGCGCCGGCAGCGCTGTAGGCCAGGAAGAAGTCGATGCGCAGGCGCATGGCGCCGGCCAGCGGCGGCGCGATCGTCGATAGGCCGGGCACGAAGCGCGCGATCAGCAGCATCCGTCCGCCCCAGCGGTCGTACAGGGTCTCGGTCTGGCGCACGCACGAATCGGGCGACAGCGAGATCCGGCACAGCGTCTTGAGCACGCGGCTGCCGTAGCGCCGCCCGGCGCCGTACCAGGCGACGTCACCCAGCAGCACGCCCGACAGGGCGACGGCGGCCACGGCGCCCGGCGAGATCGCGCCGTCCGCGCCCAGCGCGCCGGCCACGATGAGCAGCGGCATCGCCGGCAGCGGCAGGCCCAGCGACTCGAGCAGCACCGCCGCGAAGATCAGCAGCAGGCCATACTGGTTGGTCAGGCGTATGAGGTCCTGCATGCGGATAGGCACTCCGGTGGGGTTGGGCGGCCGGGACGCGGCCCGGCCGGCCGCAGCCGCGCCCGGGCATGGACGGCCCCGGGCGCGGCAGCCAAAGTGTATCGACTCCGGCGGCGCCGTTGCGGTTTCGGTGCATTCTTCACTACCATCGGGACGGCGCCGCGCATCCGCCGGTTCGCCCCCAATGGAGGAATTCCCGTGGCCGACCCGTTCGTCGACAGCAGCCGTTCCGGGGACGGCAGCAGGGGCATAGGTGCTGCCGGCCCGGTCAGCCGCGAGTGGCTGCTGCACGCGCTCTACGAGGCGGCCGAACTCGAGCACAACCTCATGTGCACCTACCTCTATGCGGCCTTCAGCCTGCGCTGCGGGGAAGAGGAAGGCCTGCGCCCCGCCGAGGCGGCGGCCGTGGCGCGCTGGCGCCGCACCATCCTGGACGTTGCCATCGACGAGATGGGCCACCTCGTGGCGGTGTGGAACATCACGGCCGCCCTGGGTGCCACGCCGCATTTCGGGCGTGCCAATTTCCCGCTCGATCCGGGGGTGTTGCCCGCCGGCGTGATCGTGCGCCTGGCGCCCTTCAACGCGGCGGTACTGCAGCATTTCGTCCACCTCGAGCGGCCCGAAGGCTCTGACGAGCCCGACGGCGAGGGTTTTGCGCCCGATTTCGCCTTTTCGCGCGCCGCCCGGCGGCCGCGCATCACGCCGATGGCGCTCGACTACGAGACGGTCGGCACCTTCTACGCCGCGCTTTCGGACAATCTGCGCGCCTTCGTGGCCCGGGTGGGCGAACCGGCGGCGTTCTGCGGCGATCCGGCGCTGCAGCTGTCGCCGGCGGAAATCCGCCTGCAGGGCGCGCAACCGGTGATCTGCTCGAAGACGGCGCTGGCCGGATTCGCGGCCATCGTCCTGCAGGGGGAGGGCGCCCCGGCCGACGCCGCCGGTTCGCACTTCCAGAAGTTCACCGCCATCCGCAGCGAGCTGGCGGCGCTCCAGGCGGCGCATCCGGACTTCACGCCGGCGTTCCCCGCCGCGACCAATCCGGTGCTGCGCACCCCCATGCGCAGCGGCCGCGTGTGGATCGAAGACGAGCAGGCCGCGGCCACGACCGACGTGGCCAACGCGGCCTATGCGCTGATGCTGCGGCTGATCGCCTACGCCTACATGGTGCCGCGGCCGCTGCCGCAAAAGGCGCTGGCCGTGGACCTGGCACTGGGCCTGATGCGGGCGATGACGCCGCTGGCCGAGCGCGCGGCGCGCCTGCCGGCCGGGCCGTCCCATCCCCAGTGCAACGCCGGCATGTCGTTCACCGCGCTGCGCGACGCCGCGCCGCTGCCCGCCGGTCCTGGCGCCGGGCGGTTCTTTCGCGAGCGCCTCGACGAGGTGAACGCCGCCTGCCTGGCACTGGACGACGGCGCCGATGCGCGCGTGGCGGCGGCGCGCCGCCAGCTCGCCGGCCTGGTGCGCCGCGCGGCCCAGGGCTTTGCCGCCGTTGCGCCGGCCGCAGCGGGGCCGGCGCCAACGGCCGCACCGGAACGCACCGACAGCCTGCGGGGCCGGGCCCAGGCGCGTTCGGCCGCGGCCGATACGACCGGCGCCGCGTCCAGCGAGGCGGCATCGACCATCGTCGACGGCGTGGAGATCGTCCCGGGGCGCGCGCTCAGGCTGCACTTCGAGGCGCGCCGCTGCATCCATGCGCGCTTTTGCGTCACCGGTGCGCCCCAGGTCTTCCTGGCCAACGTGCAGGGGCCCTGGATCAAGCCCGACGCGATGCCGGTGGACGCGCTCGTCGAGATCGCCCACGCCTGTCCGTCGGGTGCCATCGGCTACCGGCGCAAGGACGGCCATGACGACGAGCGCGCGCCGCCGGTGAACCTGCTCAGCGTGCGCGAGGCCGGCCCATACGCGGTGCGCGCCCGCATCGTCCTCGACGGTGTCGCGGCGGGATTTCGCGCGACCCTGTGCCGCTGCGGCGCCTCGAAGAACAAGCCGTTTTGCGACGGCTCGCACCACGACGTGGGCTTTGCCGCCACCGGCGAGCCGGCCACGCTGGACGCCGAGACCCTGGCAGCGCGCGATGGCGCGCTGGCCATCGATCCCCAGACCGACGGCCCGCTGCTGTTGCGCGGCAACCTGGAACTGCTCAGCGGTACCGGCCGCATGGTGACGCGGGTCACCAGCGCGAAGCTGTGCCGCTGCGGCGGCAGCGCCACCAAGCCGTTCTGCGACGGCACGCACGCGCGGATCGGCTTCGTCGCTGCCTAGGCCCCTGCCTGCGCCATTGCATGGCGCGCCGGTGCGGCGTGCGCGACGATGCGGCTCGTACGGCGTGCCGGCGGCGGATGTCGGAATGTCCAAACGTCCGAACGTCCCTAAACACTTCGTGGGTTAGGGTGTTTATTTGCGCCTCCACCACCGAACAGGAATAACATCGCGGCCAGCCCCCGTCGAGGAACGCACCATGGACATGGATCGCAGGCAGTTCTTCAAGGCGTGTACCGGTGGATTGGCGGGCTCCAGCCTCGCCCTGCTGGGGTTTTCGCCCGAGGCCGTACTGGCCGAAACCCGCAACTTCAAGCTCACCCACGCCACCGAGACGCGCAATACCTGCACGTACTGCTCGGTCGGCTGCGGCATCATCATGTACGGACTGGGCGACAAGGCCAAGAATGCCGCCTCGGCGATCATCCACATCGAGGGCGACCCCGACCATCCGGTCAATCGCGGCACCTTGTGCCCCAAGGGCGCCGCGCTGCTCGACCTGGTGCACAGCCAGAGCCGCCTCAAGTACCCGCAGGTGCGCGAAGCGGGCGCCGACACCTGGACGACGATCTCCTGGGACGAGGCGCTCGACCGGATCGCGCGGCTGATGAAGGACGACCGCGACCGGCATTTCGTCGCCCGCAACGGCGAGGGAGCCACCGTCAACCGCTGGCTGTCGACCGGCATGCTGGCCGCTTCGGCCTCGAGCAATGAAAGCGGCTACCTGACCCACAAGGTCATGCGCAGCCTGGGGATGCTGATCTTCGACAACCAGGCGCGTGTCTGACACGGTCCGACGGTGGCCAGTCTGGCCCCGACGTTTGGCCGAGGAGCGATGACCAACCACTGGGTCGACATCAAGAACGCCGATGTCGTGCTCATCATGGGCGGCAATGCCGCCGAGGCCCACCCCTGCGGGTTCAAATGGGTCACCGAGGCCAAGGCCCATAACAAGGCGCGCCTGGTGGTGGTGGATCCGCGCTTCACGCGCTCGGCGGCGCTGGCCGACTATTACGCGCCGATCCGCACCGGCACCGACATCGCCTTTCTCGGCGGCGTGATCAAGTACCTGCTCGACAGTGGCAAGTACCAGAAGGAGTACGTGCGCAACTACACCAATGCCGGCTTCGTGGTCAATGCCGGCTACGGTTTCGACAACGGCATCTTCTCGGGCTACGACCCGCAAAAGCGCAGCTACGACCCGGCCAGCTGGGCCTACGAGATGGGCCCGGACGGCTACGCGGTCGTCGATCCGACGCTGGAACACCCGCGCTGCGTGCTGCAGGTCATGAAGCGGCACTACGCGCGCTACACGCCGGAGATGGTGCAAAAGGTGTGCGGCACGCCGCCCGAGGCCTTCCTCAAGGTGTGCGAGTACCTCGCCTCCACCGGCGTGCCCGGGCGCGTGATGACCATCCTCTATGCGCTGGGCTGGACGCAGCACAGCCAGGGCGCGCAGATGATCCGCACCGGCGCCATCGTGCAGCTGCTGCTGGGCAATATCGGCCTGCCCGGCGGCGGCATGAATGCGCTGCGCGGCCACTCCAATATCCAGGGGCTCACCGACCTGGGCCTGTTGTCCAACGCGCTGCCCGGCTACCTGACCCTGGCCGGCGACAAGGAGCAGGACTACGAGGCCTATATCGCCAAGCGCACCCTCAAGCCGCTGCGCCCGAACCAGACGAGCTACTGGCAGAACTACCCGAAGTTCCACGTCAGCCTGATGAAGGCCTGGTGGGGCAAGGCCGCGACGCGCGAGAACCACTGGGCCTACGACTACCTGCCCAAGCTCGACAGGCTCTACGACGTGCTGCAGGCCTTCGAGCTGATGAGCCAGGGCAAGATGAACGGCTACATCTGCCAGGGCTTCAATCCGCTGGCGGCGTTCCCCGACAAGGCCAAGATCTCGGCGGGTCTCGCGCAGTTGAAGTTCCTGGTGGTCATCGATCCGCTGGCCACCGAGACCTCCGAGTTCTGGAAGAACTACGGCGAGTTCAACGACGTGGAACCCTCGAAGATCGCCACGACGGTGTTTCGCCTGCCCTGTACCTGCTTTGCCGAGGAGGAGGGTTCGCTCACCAACTCGAGCCGCTGGCTGCAGTGGCACTGGAAGGGCGCCGAGGCGCCGGGCGCCGCGCGCGGCGACGCCGAGATCATCGCCGGCCTGTTCGGCCGCCTGCGTGCGCTGTACGCCAAGGAGGGCGGCGCCTTCCCCGACCCGATCCGCGACCTGACCTGGCCCTACAAGGTCGGCGAATCACCGTCGGCCGAGGACCTGGCCCGGGAGTTCAACGGCAAGGCGCTGGCCGACCTGGCCGACCCCAAGGACGCGGGCAAGCTGCTGGCCCGCAGCGGCGAGCAACTGGCCAGCTTCGCAATGCTGCGCGACGACGGCAGCACCGCCAGCGGCTGCTGGATCTATTGCGGCGCCTGGACCCAGGCCGGCAACCAGATGGCGCGCCGCGACAACGCCGACCCCTGGAACGACGGCCAGACGCTGGGCTGGGCCTGGGCCTGGCCGGTGAACCGGCGCATCCTCTACAACGGCGCCTCGGTCGATCCCGCCGGCAAGCCGTGGAGCCCCAGGTCGCATCTCACCGCGTGGAACGGCAGCGCCTGGGCCGGATCGGACGTGCCCGACCAGCGCATCGATGCCGCGCCCGACCAGCACGTGGGGCCGTTCATCATGACCGCCGAGGGGGTGGCCAAGCTCTTCGTGCCCAGCGGCATGGCCGAGGGGCCGCTGCCGGAACACTACGAGCCGTTCGAATCCCCGGTCGCGGCGAACCTGCTCTCGCCGGGCAACCCGCGCAGCTTTTCCAATCCGGCGGCGCGCCTCTTTGCCGGCGATGCCGCGCGCCTGGGCAAGCCCGAACAGTTCCCCTACGCGGCCACCACCTACCGCCTCACCGAGCATTTCCACTACTGGACCAAGCACGCCCACATCCCGGCGGTGCTGCAGCCCCAGCAGTTCGTCGAGATCGGCAGCGACCTGGCCGCGCAAAAGGGCATCGCCAACGGCGCGCGCGTGAAGGTCTGGTCCAAGCGCGGCTACATCGTGGCCGTCGCCGTCGTGACCCGACGGATCAAGGCCATGGACTGCAACGGCACCACGGTGCACCACATCGGCATACCGATCCACTGGGGCTTCAAGGGCGTGGCCAACGCGGGCTACCTGGCCAACACGCTCACGCCCTTCGTCGGCGATGCCAACACCCAGACGCCCGAGTTCAAGTCGTTCACCGTCAACATCGAGAAGGCATAGCCGCCATGTCGTCCCTGCAGAGCCTCGATATCCGGCGGCGTTCGGCCACCACCAGCGCGTCGCCCTCGGTGCGCGAGCAGTTGTCGGTGGCCAAGCTCATCGACATCTCCAAGTGCATCGGCTGCAAGGCCTGCCAGTCGGCCTGCATGGAATGGAACGACGTGCGCGACGCCATCGGCAGCAACGTCGGCGTCTACGACAATCCGCCCGACCTGTCCGACAAGTCGTGGACGGTGATGCGCTTCACCGAGCACGAGACCGAGGCGGGCCGGCTCGAATGGCTGATCCGCAAGGACGGCTGCATGCACTGCGCCGACCCGGGATGCCTCAAGGCCTGCCCGGCGCCCGGCGCCATCGTCCAGTACGCCAACGGCATCGTCGACTTCATCGAGGAGAACTGCATCGGCTGCGGTTCCTGCGTCACCGGCTGCCCGTTCAACGTGCCGCGCATCTCCAAGGCGGACAACAAGGCCTACAAGTGCACGCTGTGCTCCGACCGCGTGGCCGTGGGACTGGAGCCCGCCTGCGTGAAGTCCTGCCCGACCGGCGCGATCACCTTCGGCACCAAGGAGGCGATGATCGACCACGCCGCCGAGCGCGTGGCCGACCTGCAGGAGCGCGGCTATGCCCAGGCCGGCCTCTACGATCCGCAGGGCGTCGGCGGCACCCACGTGATGTACGTGCTGCAGCATGCCGACACGCCGGAGATCTATCACGGCCTGCCGGCCCATCCGCGCATCAGTGCGCTGGTGGCGTTGTGGAAGGGGGCGCTCAAGCCGCTGGCGCTGGCCGCGATGGGGCTGGCCGTGCTGACCGGGTTCTTCCATTACGTGACGGTGGGTCCGAACGACGCCGACGCGCAGGACGGCGGCGACGGCGATGACGACCACCCGCCCGACGCCGGCCGTCCGGCCCGGATCTAGGAGGCCCGCATGGAAATGTCCGCGCGCATCGAACGCTACGCAGCCGGCGAACGCCGGCTGCACTGGTCCATCGCCATCGGTTTCGTGCTGGCCGCCCTGTCCGGGCTGGCGCTGTTTCATCCGTCGCTGTACTGGCTGAGCAACCTGTTCGGCGGCGGGCCGTGGACGCGCATCCTGCATCCGTACATCGGCGTCTTCATGGCGCTGGCCTTCGGCGCGATCGCCGCGCGCTTCTGGCACCACAACCGCCTGGAGCCGGGCGACTGGCAGTACCTGCGCCAGTGGCGCGACGTGCTGGCCAATCACGAGGAGAAGCTGCCGCCGGCCGGCCGCTACAACGCGGGGCAAAAGGGCTTGTTCTGGGTGATGGTGGCCGGCACGCTGCTGCTGCTGCTCAGCGGCGTGATCTTCTGGCGCCCCTGGTTCGCCTATTTCTTTCCCATCGAACTCGTGCGCCTGGCCAGCCTGCTGCACGCGTTCGCGGCCGCGGTCCTCATCCTGGGGATCATCGTCCACGTATATGCGGCCATCTGGGTGAAAGGATCGCTGGGGGCGATGCTGCGCGGTACCGTGAGCGTGCGCTGGGCGCGCAAGCACCACCCGGCCTGGCTGGCCGAGAAGATGAAGCAGGGCTGACGCCCGGCGCCCGTGCTTGCGCACCGGCGCCACGGCGAGTAGTGTTTTTTTCGGGGGAGGCGCAGGGCGGCCACCCTTCCAACCTTGGTTACGCGTGCCGTACGGGGTGATCCTTGACTCAGCATTTCCTCAGCGCCGAAGAGATCGCCACGCAGGCCGGCGGCGCCATGCCGTTCCTGCGGGCACCGCGCAGCGAGCTCTTTGCCGACCGGGCGCTGCGCCTGGACGCGCTGGCAGACGGTCATGCGCTGGGCGACTTCCTGCGCTTCGCGGCCCTGCTGGCCGAGGAGCAGGCCGGTGCGCTGGCGCGGCTGCCGCCGCTGCGCCTGCCCGATGCGCGCCAGCTGGAGCGCAGCCGCGAGCACGGACTGCCGCCGCTGGCCTACGCCAGCCATGCGCGCGATCCGCTCTGGCGCAGCGGCCTGCGCGGCCTGCTCACGCGGCTGGCGGCGCGCAGCCAGGGACAGCCGCGCGCCGTGATCATGGCACTGCTGGGGCAGGGCGACGATTTCCTCGAAGCACAGGCGAGCAAGCTGCTGGCCGGGGTGATGCGCGGCCTCGATATCGCCGCCGCGCCGCTGGTCGCGGCCGGCCTGCAGGTCTATTTCACGCGGCTGGCGTCGTCCTTGCCAGCGGCGAGCGTCGTGCCGATCGAACCGCGCACGCTGTGCCCCTGCTGCGGGCACCGACCGGTTGCCAGCGTGCTGCGCATCGGCGGCGCCGATGGAGGCTACCGCTTCCTCGCCTGCGCCCTGTGCGGCACCGAATGGCACCTGGTGCGCATCAGCTGCGCGCACTGCGGCGGCACCAAGGGCATACGCTACCAGGCGCTCGATGACGGCACCGCACCCGGCAAGCACGCCGTGCAGGCCGAGGTCTGCAGCGAGTGCGCGCACTACTGCAAGATCTGCTACCAGGACCGCGATCCGCAGGTCGATCCGGTGGCCGATGACCTGGCCACGCTGCCGCTCGATATCCTGCTGGGCGAGTCCGGCCTCGAACCGGTGGGGGTCAACTACCTGCTGGTGCATGGGGACCCGCAGGCCGCCGCCGGTGGCGCGGCGGAGGCGGGGCGGTGAACCGGCCCGAGGCACCGCCGCAGCTTGCCGAGGCGGCGGCACCGTTGCCGCTGCCGGCGGTGGAGCGCGTGCTGGCGTGGCCGGCACTGGCGCAGGGGATAGAGAACCATGGCCGGCGCTTCGTCACCGCGGCGCTGCGCGAGCTGCTGGGGCAATGGCGCCGGGAACTGCTGCAAGGCACGCGGTCGACCGTGCCCGAGGGCGAGGCCCTGGTGGCGGCGCTGGCGGCCCGGCTGGCCGTGCGGCTGCGCCCGCGCTTGGCGCCGGTATACAACTGCACGGGCACGGTGCTGCACACCAACCTCGGGCGCGCGCCGCTGGCCGAGAGCGCGGTGGCTGCGGTGACCGCGGCGATGCGCGGCCCGGTGAACCTTGAAATGGACCTGGCCAGCGGCGAGCGCGGCGAACGCGACCGCGTGGTCGAGGACCTGCTGTGCGAACTCACCGGCGCCGAGGCGGCCACGGTGGTCAACAACAACGCCGCCGCGGTGCTGCTCACCCTTGCCGCGCTCGCGGCGCGGCGCGAGGTGCTGGTCTCGCGCGGTGAACTGGTCGAGATCGGCGGGGCGTTTCGCATGCCCGACGTGATGGCCGGCGCGGGCGCGCGGATGGTGGAGGTGGGAACCACCAACCGCACCCACGCGCACGACTACGCCGCGGCGATCACGCCCCGGACGGCCCTGCTGATGAAGGTGCACGCCAGCAACTACCTCGTCCAGGGCTACACCGCGGCGGTCGGCGAAGCCGAGCTGGCGGCCATCGCCCATGGCGCCGGCCTGGTCCTGGCCGTGGACCTGGGCAGCGGCAGCCTGGTCGACCTGTCGGCCTACGGACTGCCGCGCGAACCCCTGCCGCAGGATGCGCTGCGCGCCGGCGCCGACATCGTGACCTTCAGCGGCGACAAGCTGCTCGGCGGGCCGCAGGCCGGCATCATCGTCGGCAGCCGCGTTGCCATCGCCAGGATCCGCAAGCACGCCCTGCGGCGCGCCTTGCGCCCCTCCAAGCTGGTACTCGCGGCGCTGGAAGCCACGCTGGCGCTGTATCGCCACCCGGAACTGCTCGCGCAGCGGCTGCCCACGCTGCGCCTGCTCACGCGCCCCGCCGGCGAGATCGCGCAGCTGGCCCAGCGCCTGGCGCCGCCGCTGCGGGCGGCGCTGCAACGCGCGTACCCCGGGGCGTGGGAGGTCGCGGTGGAACCCGTGAGCAGCCAGATCGGCAGCGGATCGCTGCCGATAGACCGCCTGCCCAGCGCCGCGCTGGCCATTCGCCCGGTGCGCGGCGGGCGCGGCGCCGGACGCCAGCTCGCTGCGCTGGCGTCCGCCTTGCGCCAGCTGCCGGTGCCGGTGCTCGGACGCGTGTCCGACGGTGCCCTGCTGCTCGACCTGCGCACGCTGGAGGCGGCCGAGCCGTTTGCCGCGCAGCTCGAGGGCTGGTCCGAGCCCGCGCCCGGGGCGGGCAGCGCACGGAGCGCGCCGTGATCATCGGCACCGCCGGCCACGTCGACCACGGCAAGACCACGCTGGTGCGCGCGCTCACCGGCGTCGATACCGACCGCCTGCCCGAAGAGAAGGCGCGCGGCATCTCGATCGCCCTGGGCTATGCCTACTGCCCGCTGCCCGACGGCACCACGTTGGGCTACGTGGACGTGCCGGGCCATGAGCGCTTCCTGCCCACGATGGTGAGCGGCGCCACGGGGATCGACTTCGCCCTGCTGGTGGTGGCGGCCGATGACGGCGTGATGCCGCAGACGCGCGAGCACCTGGATATCATGCGGCTGCTGGGCGTGCACCGCGGCGCCGTTGCACTCACCAAGATCGACGCGGTCGATGGCGCGCGCCGCGCCGCGGTGCGCGGCGAGATCGCCGCGCTTGCTGCCGGCACTGCGCTGCACGACATGCCGGTCTTCGACGTCTGCGCACCGACGGGCGCCGGGCTGGCGCCCTTGCGCGAGCACCTCGAGCGGGCGGCAATGGCGGCGGCGCGCCCGACCCGGGGCGGGCATTTTCGGCTGGCGGTGGACCGCTCGTTCACGCTGGGCGGCATCGGCACCGTCGTCACCGGCACCGTGCATTCCGGCCAGCTGGCCGTGGGCGATGCCGTCGTCGTGGCGCCAGCCGGGCTGGCCTCGCGGGTGCGCAGCATCCATGCCCAGGACCGCCCCAGCAGCGTGGCCGCTGCCGGCCAGCGCTGTGCGCTCAACCTGGCCGGCCTGGCGCGCGACGCCGTGGGCCGCGGCGACTGGATCGTGGCGCCGGCGGCGCAGATCGCCACCACGCGCATCGACGCGCGCTGCACGCTGCTGCCTGGCGCCGGGCGCCTGCTGCGCAGCGGCAGTGCCGTGCACGTGCACCTGGGCGCGGCCCATGTGCTCGGTCGCATCGCCTTCATCGACGCCGAGCCCGCGGCGACCGTCGGCGCTGTCCCGCGGGAGCCGGACGCCGGCAACCTCGTCCAGCTGATCCTGCAGCAAGCGATCGGGGCATGGCAGGGCGACCGGTTCATCGTGCGCGACGCCGCCGGCGCACGGACCCTGGCGGGCGGCCGCGTTCTCGATCCCTTTGCCCCGGCGCGCAACCGCCGCACCGGCGAGCGCCGCGCGGTGCTGGCCGCGCTCGAGGCGGGCGAACCGGCCACGCAACTGGCGCGACTGCTCGCGCACGCGCCCGGCGGCCTCGATTTGCGCCGATTCGCCCTGGCCAGCAATGTCCTCGATGTGCACGGATTGCTCGCCGAGCGGGAGGTGCGCCGCATTCGCACCGGCGGCGAGGACCATGCGGTGGCGCAAGCGCAGTGGCAGGCGCTGCTCGACGCCGCGCAGCGCAGCCTGCAGGGGTTCCACCGCGACCAGCCCGACGAGCCCGGCGTCGATCGCACCCGCCTCAAGCGCATGGCCTTCGGCGGCCTGTCGCCGGTGCTTTATGCGGCATTGCTGGACGATGCGCTGGCCAGCGGCCGCGTGCGGGCCGCCGGCCCCTGGTTGCACCTGCCCGGCCACCGGGTCGCACCTTCGGGCGAGGAACAGGCACTGTTGCAGCGCGTGCTGTCGCGGCTGGCGCCCGGCGACTTCGATCCACCGTGGGTGCGCGAGCTGGCCGCGCAGGCCGGCACCGGCGAGTCGCTGGTGCGCGCGGCACTGCTGCGCGCCGCGCAGCGCGGCGAGGTCTACCAGGTGGTGCGCGATCTCTTCTATCACCCGCAGGCCATCGACGAACTGGCGCTGCGCGCCCGCCAGCTGCAGGCAAAGGAGGGCGAAGTGCGCGCCGCGGCGTTTCGCGACATCACCGGCCTGGGGCGCAAGCGCGCCATCCAGGTACTGGAATTCTTCGATCGCATCGGCTTCCTGCGCCGCATCCAGGACCGGCACCTGGTGCGTGCCGACACGGCGCTGGATCCGGGCGCGATCGCCGGCCTTGGAAGGAGCATTACCCGGGTGCAGGGCAGCGCCCCGGGCTCGCACGGCTAACGGAAGGGAATCGTCTCCGGTGGGGCGGCCGGGCTTCAAACCCGGTTGGGGGCGCCATGCGCTCCCGGGTGGGTTCGACTCCCATTCCCTTCCGCCACGGAAAGATTTGATTACAACCCGATCGCTTAAATTACACATGGATGTGCACCGCTGCTCACCCGTTCGCGTTCGTTACGGTAGGCTGCCAGCCCTGTAGTGTGTCGCACCGGTGCCAGCCGCAGTTGCCGGTGCAGTTGCGCGGGCGCCTGTCATCAAACAGAAAAAAGGAAGGAACCATGAACAAGATCCGCATGTGCCTCACCGCGGCCGCGCTGGCCCTGGCGCTACCCACGTTGACGCCGGCCCAGGCCCAGGTGCCGCCGCCGCCCCCCGGCTACGGCCATCACCCCGCCTACCTGCATGCGCTCACCGACCTGCGCGATGCCCGCTGGTTCCTGACGCATCCGCGCGACGGCGATCTCGAGGAGCGCGAACGCCATGCGGTGGGCGAGATCGACCGCGCGATCGACCTGATCCAGCGTGCCGCCTACTACGACGGCAAGAACGTCTACGATCATCCGCGCGAGGACACCTATCCGGACGCCCGCGGCCGGCTGCGCCGGGTCTCCGAACTGCTGCGCAAGGCGCGCGCGGACGTGGCCCAGGACGAGGACAACCTGCAGGTGCGCGACATGCAACTGCATGCCGTCGAGCGCATCGACGAGTCGATCCGCCTGACCGAAAGCGTGATGGTCGACCGCGAGCGCGGCGGCGAGATGCGCGATCACGACTACGACCGCCATTGAGCGCCCGGCGTCCATCGGGCCTCGCGCAACACCGTCCCTTCCACACCCAAGGAAACGAAATGAACTTCATTCGCGTCATGAATGCCGATTTCGCCCGTCGCCTGGTCACGCCGACCCGGGCCGTGGCGCTGGTGCTGGCCACTGCCGGACTGGCCGCCTGTGTCGTCCAGCCGGTCGGCTACCACCCCTACTACGAGGGCGGCGGCGCCTACGTGACGGTGGCGCCGCCCGAGCCGCGCGTCGAGGTCGTCGGCGTCGCGCCGGCACCCGGCTACCTCTGGATCGGCGGCTACTGGGGCTGGGTGGGCGGCCGTCATGAATGGGTTTCGGGGCGCTGGGAAGCGCCGCGCCCCGGCTATCGCTACGTGCCGCACCAGTGGGTGCGCGAAGGCGGCGGCTGGCGCCTGCACGAAGGACGCTGGGAGGAAGAGCGGCACCGCTGAGCGGCAGCCGCCACCGACGAAAGTCGTACCACGGACGCGGGGGCCAGGCCAGGCCCCCGCGTTTTTCTATGCCCGATCAGCCGCGCCCTCGAAACCGTAAGGTGGTCGTAAGCGCGTATTCTTACCTTTGCAGGCTCGCGTGATACCAAGAAGCCAGGATCCCAAGGGGTAAGGACATGTCCAGTATCGAATCCGGATTGCACGAGAAGCGCATCTTCCCGCCCGGCGCCCGTGCCGTGGAAGGGGCGGCCATTTCCGGCATGGATGCGTACCGCGCGCTGTGCGCCGAGGCCCAGGCCCATCCCGATGCCTTCTGGCGCCGCCTGGCGCAGGAGAACGTGCTCTGGCACACGCCCTTCACCCAGGTGCTGGACGAATCGAAGGCGCCGTTCTACCGCTGGTTCGCCGACGGCAGGCTCAACGCCTCGTACAACTGCCTGGACCGCAATCTCGAGAACGGCAACGCCAACAAGGTCGCGATCATCTTCGAGGCCGACGACGGCACGGTGACGAAGATCACCTACCGCGAGCTGCACGGCAAGGTCTGTCAGCTGGCCAACGGCCTGCGCAAGCTCGGCTACAAGAAGGGCGATCGGGCGATCATCTACCTGCCGATGTCGATCGAGGCCGTCATCGCCATGCAGGCCTGCGCGCGCCTGGGCGTGATCCATTCGGTGGTGTTCGGCGGCTTCTCGGCCAAGTCGGTCCACGAGCGCATCGTCGACGTCGGCGCCTCGCTGGTGATCTGCGCCGACGAGCAGATGCGCGGCGGCAAGGCCGTGGCACTCAAGCCGGCGATCGACGAGGCCTTCGCGATGGGCGGCTGCGAGGCGGTGCGCGACGTGATCGTCTACCAGCGCACCGGCGGCAAGGTCGCCTGGCATCCGCGCGACCGCTGGATGGCCGACGTGATGCTCGACCAGGCCACCACCTGCGAGCCCGAATGGGTCGAGGCCGAGCATCCGCTGTTCGTGCTCTACACCTCCGGTTCCACCGGCAAGCCCAAGGGCGTGCAGCACGCCACCGGCGGCTACCTGCTGTGGGCGCTGCTCACGATGAAGTGGACCTTCGACCTGCGGCCCGGCGACGTCTTCTGGTGCACGGCCGACGTGGGCTGGGTCACCGGCCACTCGTATGTCTGCTACGGGCCGCTGGCGGCCGGCGCCACCGAGATCATCTTCGAGGGCGTGCCCACGTATCCGAACGCCGGGCGCTTCTGGCGCATGTGCGCCGACCACAAGGTCAG
>Ga0181525_10002169_pt1 | contig 16255 bp, 14 predicted proteins | sample PEATcosm2014_Bin_48_FD_121100 | JGI IMG/M metagenome (GOLD analysis project Ga0181525, IMG submission 121100) | Peatland microbial communities from MTU Mesocosm Facility, Houghton, MI, USA - PEATcosm2014_Bin06_10_metaG | ecosystem: Environmental > Terrestrial > Soil > Wetlands > Peat | place...
CGTCGGACAGCAGTTGATGCCGATCGGATTGAGCGCACTCAATCATTTTCTTCATCGAACCTAGTCGATAGAGGCACGCCCGTCACATCGAAGCGAACAGCACCGGGTGAGCAATCGGGTAGGCGCGATCGTAGTCGCGGCGGCATTTCTCGTCGCTTGCGGCGGTGGGACTCCAAGGCCATTTGTAAGCCTGCCGCCCACACCGACCCCGACGCCCAGTGCCGTTCCGACGGCAACGCCCAGCCTCACCTCTACCATCATCGTGCCGACCACCGGCGTTACCACCCAACTCCCGACCGTCAACGGCATCACGGCGACCCTGAGCATACCGGCCGGCGCGGTGACGCAAACGGTGACGCTGACGGTGGCCGTTAGCGCCACGGCACCAACAGGATTTCCGACGCTGCCGCTCTTTACGTCCGCCGGTCTCTACGTGGCGATCGCGGGTGGCCCGACACAGTGGAATGCGCCTCCGCAAATTTCCGTTCCGACTTCCGAGTTACCGGCTGATGCGGCTTTGACTTCGGCCTACTGGTCGCCGCTATTGCCCGGCGTGGTGCCGGCCGCGCGCCGGCCGGACGTGCCCGCGCTGTCGCTTGCCGCCGCGATCGCGACGTCGACGACCATCAATGGGAGCTACACGGTTACGCTTCCCGAAGACCAGGCGGCGACGGGCACGGTCGCTCTCGAGGGAACGGCTGCGCCCTCGGGCTCCCAGAGCGGGTGCGTTATCTTCGGAGCAAACGAACTTTCGATTTGCGACGGTCCATTCTCGTTCACGGGCAGTGCGGGAACCGGAACGATCAGCGTGACGACGACGCTGACGCAAGGGAGCGCCAACACGTGCGGCACGACAGCTTATAGTCTCTGCGGTGTCCCAACGTCGTGCGCGTCGGGCTCAATTGCGCTCGGCTCCCCAGTCGTCGCGAATTCCGAGGAGACGACGTTTGCGGCTACCCTCACGCAAGCAAAAGGCTCGGTTCAATGTGTGGTGCCGACGTTGGTGTTCTTTGAATCGAGCAGCACCGGGTGTTCGGGACCGTGCTATGCCGTCTACCTCTACCTGAACGCGATCGATTTCCCGGCTTCTGCGGGCGCGGGCAGCGCGCGATCCGGCCGAGTTTCACTCAGCGGGAAGCGTAACCAGTCCCAGGCGTAGCGCCTTCGCGATTGCGCGGGAGCGCGACGGAACGCCGAGTTTTCCGAGCACGCGCTCCACGTGCGTTTCCGCGGTTCGCGGGCTCAAGACGAGCCTTTGTGCGATTTCTTTGTTTGAAAGTCCGCCGACGAGCAATTCGAGGATCTCGCTTTCTCGCGGCGTCAACTCGAATCCGAGCGACGTCGCCGGTTGTTCCGGCACGACGTGAATGAATTGCGCCGCGTAGGCGCGCGCAAGGTGCACTTCGAACCGCGGGCCGTCCGCTGCCATACGTTCGAGCGCCAGATCGAACGGAACGTGCGTGCCTTGCCCATTGCGAAAATTCGTAAGCGCGATGCCGGCATGTTCGAGCGTCACCAGCCCGCGGCGCCGTTCGATCAGTTTCGCAAAGGGTCCCGAGGGCGCCGGCAGCGCATCGATCGTAAACGGCGCGGCGGCCGCCATAAACGAGAGCACGTCGGCCGACGTTGCGAGCATGACCGCGTCGGCGGCATCGACCGGGGTTGCTTCAACGAGCGCGGCGCGCGCCGCCGCACCCATCGACTCGATATCCGGTGCCCCCGCGAGCGACGCGTACACCACCGCTTCCGCATAGGCGACGGCACGCTGTACGGAAGAAAGGCTCGCGTGCGCTGCACGCAATGCGAGATCGCGAGCGATCGCATTGTCGTGCCCGAGAAATGCGGCGCGCGCGAGCGCGATGTCGGCGAACCCACGTGCGCGCGACGCGTCGGCTGCATACCACGCGTGCGTAGCGACGGTCGACGCGCGTTCCGCATAACGGACCGCGTCGTTCAAGTCGCCGTCGTGGGTTGCTAGTTCGGCGAGTGCGACGTACAACGCGGCCTCCTCGGCGCGTACGCTCAGTGACTCGACGAGCAACAAGGCTGCGCGACCGGCGTCGCTTGCGACCGTCGTGCGCCCCGCCAGCAGCGCGAGCCGGGCTTGCCAAATCAGCGCCAGCGTTTGGAGTACGATGCGGTCGTCGTCTTCAAGAAGGCGTACGAGGGCGTCCATTTCCGCAAGGCCGAGATCGATATCTCCTTGCGCGATTTGTGCGTATGCGTACAGGACGCCGGTGTTCAGTCGCGCCACGACGTCGCGGATGCCGCGAAGCGGTTCGATCGCATGGAGCGCTCCGCCGAAGTCGTGGACGATCGCCCGCTGCCAGCCACGATACATGGCCGTCTGCGCGCGAGCGGCTGGATCGAGGGGTGCGGCCCGCGTTTCGAGGTCGGCAAGCTCCGCCTCGCTTACGACCTGAAGCTGCCCGAGGCTGCGCTCGACGATTTGCGCACGCGCGGCAAACGCGATGCCGGCGTCGCCGCTTTGCTTGGCCGCCGTGCGCGCGCGTTCGAACCATTCGAGGGCGTTTTCTTCGCCGCGTCCTTTCTCGATGAGCGCCTTAACGTAGGCGTAGACGTCTTGCGACTCCGGTCGCTGCAACGATTCCATGGTATCGGAGAGTAGGGCTGCGTTTGCCGTTCGCACCAGCGAATTGGCGTGCGTGCGCAACAATCGGTCGACGGTCTCTTCATCGCCGCTTGCGTGGGCGTGAAAGAGCGCGGCGGAGAGATTTCCCGTTTTCGCAAAGGCGCTGGAGGCGCGAGCGTGAGCGGACGATTCGCCGTTGCGCGCCCGCAAACGATCGAGCGCGAGAGCGCGCAAGAGGGCGTGCACGCGATAGGACGACGAACTTCGGCGGACGATTGGCGCTCCGGCTCGCTCGAGCGATCGGATGGCAAGCTCGAAGTCGGTGGCGGCCGCGTCTTCGTGCAGCACCGCGGCGTCAAGCGTTTGATAAAGGGACGTTTCTTCCAAGAAAGCGAGCGTGGCTGGTGCGAGTCGCGGGAGAAGCGCTTCTTCGAGAAATGCGCGCGCTAGATCCGTTCCCGGCGCGTGCGAGGAAATTGCGCGCGGCTGCAAGGCCAAGGCGACGCCCGTCGCCCAGCCGTCGGTCTCGCGCGCGACGGCGTCGATGCACGCGGCGCTCGCATCCGAGCCCATGCTTTGCGCGAGCGCGATCGTTTCGTCGCGCGTGAATGCAAACAGGTCTGCGCCTAACACGGCGGCGCGTCTACGAACCAGCGCAGTGGATAGCGTGAGCGGCGGCGGGGTGCGGCCGGCGAAGATCAGGCGCACCTCATCGGGTAATGAGGGAAGCAGCGCTTCGAGAAACGCCGCGAAATCGTCGTCGTCGGCGAGATGTTCGCTCGCGTCGACGGCCAGAATCAGCGGATCGCGCACGTGCCGGAGGTCGGCGGCAAACAGTTGGCCTATCGCGCTTGGAGCGGCTGCTGCGTCGAGCGCGCCAAGGGCTCGGCGGCCGAAATCGGCGCGTACGGCGCGGACCGCCTGCACCATTGCATCGACGAAGTTGGAGCGATGCCAGGGCTGAATTTCGAGACGTGCGACGTCGTTGCGGCCGGCAAGCGCCGCTGCCATCGCGACCGACTTTCCGGCGCCTAGGGGAGCGTGCAAAACGGTGATCGGTGTCGCACGCATCGTGTCGCGGATGAGTTGCTCGACGCGGGGGCGCGCGATGAACGGCGCGGAGGCGAGAGCTTTATCCACGCGCACACGCTACCTCCCCGCGCACGGAGCCACCTTCGGCATCGGAGCCCCTTGACATGTGACTAAATGGTCACATATTATAGCAGCATGGACGCGGTGTTTAAGGCGCTGGCGGACTCCACCCGGCGCAGCCTGCTCGACGAGCTCTTCAAGCGCGATGGCCAGACGCTGAGCGACCTCATGGCGCGCGTGCCCATGACGCGCTTTGGGGTCATGAAGCACCTGCGCGTTCTCGAAGAGGCCGGCCTGTTGGTCGTGAAGCGGCGGGGCCGTCAGAAACTGCATTTTTTGAACACCGTTCCGATCCGGCTCGTGCACGACCGATGGGTGAGCAAGTACGCCGAGGTGTGGGCGGCCGGCCTGAGCGATCTCAAATCCGCATTAGAGGACAGAACGATGGAAAAAGTATTCGAAATTTATATCAAGGCGACACCGGAGCGCGTGTGGGAAGCGATCACCGATCCGGAGATGCGAGCGAAATACAGCTTCGGTGCGACGATTCGATCCGATTGGACCAACGGGTCAGGCTACGCTGCGACCACGCCCGATCGGTCGTTTACCATATTCGAGGGTGAGAATATCGAAGTCGATCCGCCGCGCCGTCTCGTGCAGAGTTTCAACGCGCGCTGGGGTGACGACGTTACGAGCGAAGGCACGTCGCGCGTCACGTGGGAAATCGAGCAAGTTGAAGACTCGTGTTGCGTCACCGTTACGCACGACCAACTGCGCGAAGAAGCCAACCCGCAACTGTACGGTGGCTGGCCGATGATCCTTTCGGGACTCAAGACCTTGCTCGAAACCGGGGAATTGCTGACGACGCCCGGTTCGATACGCTTTGCGCAACCCGCTTCGCGGAGCCGCTAACGCACCAAGGCGGGATCCCAGTTTGCGCGACGAGCGGTCGCGGCATACGTCGATTCGAAGAAGTCCAGCACCGCGCGATCGGGGTTGGCTGCAGTGCGCACGGCCTCGTACGGCAACACGAACTCCTTGAGTTGTGCGTTCCACGAGGCCGCTTCCGGTTCGACGCGTTCTTCGGCGAAGCCGGCCGGCTCGGGATACGCGTAGGCGTAGAGAATCGCCTCCATACCGTTGCCGCCCGGCCAGAACCCGACGCTGTGCTCCTCGCGCGAATAGGCCTCGCGCGTTGCGGAATCGGGCAAGTTCGGAATTCCCCCCGGATGCGGTGGAGCGATCCGCCCCGAAAACCGCGTGGTCGCGAGATCGAAGCTGCCCCAAAAGAAGTGCGATGGACTGGCCTTGCCGAGAAAGTGCGAGCGAAACTGCTTGCACAGACGGTCGATTTGCAGAAGCGCGCGCCAGAAGCGCTCCGCATAGGCTGCGTCGTACGACGCGTGCACGGTGTCTCGGTCGAACGGAATCGCGTCGGCGATCTCGTTCGGCTTCTTGTGAATGCGTACGTCGATGTCGATCGAACGAAGCCCATCCATCACGCGACGGTAAAATTCCGCGACGGTCATCGGCTCGAGGGTGAAGCCCGTCCGCTCGCCATCGCAGCCGTCGATGAGCAAGGCTCGATCGAGAAAGTCGAACGATATTTCAAACGACCGCCCGTTGCGATACGGCATTGCCGACGTCGTGAGGCCGCGCGGCGTAACGTACAGCGTAACGTTCCACCAGTGATTGACGAGCGGCTCTTGCATCAGCCGGATTTTTCCGACGACTTGCGTCCAAAGATGCAGGGTGGATTGCGTGTCGCTCCACTCGCTCTGCTTTAGCTCGGGCCAACGCTCCATCCAGGCTCCTTCGCCTCCGTATCCGCCGGCGCTTCCTCGGGTCGCAAAATCCCAATCGCAATGACCGTTGACGCGGCCAAGGCGACGGTGGCGCCGGCAAAGGCGAGCTGGAATCCGCCTACCGCGGAGAGCGTCGCCAGAATCGCAAGGCCGAACGCGCCGCCTACCTGAGCCGACGTGTTTAACACGCCGGACGCTACTCCGGCATCTTCCGGTGTCGTGCCGGACATAGCGAAGATCATCTGCGGAGGAAAGGCCACGCCCATGCCGATGCCGAGCAAAAGCATCGGCGTAAACATGGTCGTGACGTACGCTCCGAGTGGAACGAACGCGAACCACGCCATGCCCGCGACGGAAATCGCCAAACCAGCGATGAGGACGGGCTTGGCGCCGAAGCGCGTGGTCAGCGTCTCCGCCCATCCAAGTGAAAGCACGCCGATTGCGACGGTAAGCGGCAGAAACGCGAGGCCCGTCGACACCGCGTCGTACCCGCGACTCCTGCGTAGCACTAACGCATCGAGAAAAAAGAAACCGAATAGCGCGGCGCAGACGAGCCCTTCGATGGCGTTACTGCCCGAGAGATTGCGCGACGCAAAAAGGCTCAAGGGTACGAGCGGCCGCGACGTCGTCGCCTGTCGCCAAAGAAACCCGGCGAATAGAGCTGCCGAAGCGGCGCCCGCAACGAGCGTTTGCATGGAAGTGGGGCCCAAAATCGGAACCTCGACGACGGCGAAGGCACCGAGCATCAGTGCGAGCGTAATCGCGGCGGCGCCTAGCACGTCGGCGCCCTCGCGTAACCCGATTCCCTTCGTACCCGTGAGGACGCGCTGGCCGATCGCTATCGTCGCGATACCGATAGGCACGTTGACCAGAAAGACCCAGTGCCAATTTAGGGCTTGCGTTAACGCGCCACCGATGAGCAGACCGATCGAGCCGCCCGCCGCCGCCGTAAAGCTGAAAACGCCCATGGCACGCGTTCGTTCGCCCGGCGCCTCGAACATCGTGACGATCATCGCGAGAATGACGGCAGACGACATCGCGCCGCCGATGCCTTGCACGAAGCGCGCGGCGATGAGAATCCAGCCGTTCCATGCAAGTCCGCACAAGAGCGACGACGCGGTAAAGAGCGCCAGCCCGCAAATGAACACGCGTTTGCTCCCGATGAGGTCCCCGAGTCGCCCAGAAAGCAAAAGAAATCCGGCAAACGCAATCAGATAGGCGTTCACGACCCAAGCAAGTGCCGATTGCGCAAAGTTGAAATCGCGCTGGATCGACGGTAACGCCACGTTCACGACGGTACCGTCGAGCACGATCATGAGCATGCCGAAACAAAGAACGTAGAGGGAAAGCCAACGCGAGTCGCGCGTCATAGAACTCCAAGGCGTGATTGAAAGCAGTGAGGGGCGCGCCTGAACGCGGAGGTTATACCGCAGACACCTTCCCCTCGTCAAGAGCCTTGGCCAAACTCTCTAGGAGCAATGCCGTGCCCTGTTTGCGTTCCGCCATCTCGTCGATACCGTCGAGAAACACGTCGTATTCGGTGAGCGTGAGTTTCGTACCGGCGCCGTGCGGAGTAAGCTGCACCACCGTTACGGAAACCGAAGCGAGTTGATAGTCGCGAGTCATCTGGTACGAGAATACGATGCGTTCGTTTTCGACGATGTCGTGGTACTGCGCGTCGAAAGTCCAGCGTGCGCCGGCGTGACCGCTCATCACACTGCTCTCTAAGCCGCCGACGCGAAAATCCATCTGGTGCGTCATCTCCGCGTCGTCGGGTGGACCCCACCACGTGCGCTTTGCCTCCGCGTTCGACCACGCCCCGAACGTCACGGCGGGCGACGCGTCGTAGAGGCGTTCGAGTGTGAACGAACCGTGTTTGACCGATCGTGTGCTCATGGTTTTCCTTTCTGTCTTTCGAGATAGTCGCCGAGCCGGTCGAGGCGGCGCTCCCAGTTTTTGCGCCGCCCGGCGATCCAGTCTTCAACCGTGCGCATGGCCTTCGCGTCGATGCGGCACGTACGCACGCGCCCAACCTTTTCCGAGAGCACGAGGCCACTTGCTTCTAAAACCTGCAGGTGTTGCACGACGCCCGGAAGCGACATCGCGAGCGGCTCCGCGAGCTCGCTGACCGATGCGGGCCCGCGGCTGAGTCGCTCCACGATACCGCGACGGGTTGCGTCCGACAGCGCTGAAAAGAGCAGATCCAGCCGAGGAGATTGGTTAAGCATATACTTAAGTATCAGAGTGCAGGCCGAATTGTCAAGTGGCGGCGAAGGGCCAACGGTGATTAGCCGATGGAATGAGATCCGCAGCGGGTTCCAACTGCCGTTTTGGGTTGCCAACGGCACCGAAATGTTCGAACGGCTCTCGTACTATGCCGTGTTCTCGACCCTCGCGCGCTATCTCAACGAGAGCCTTGGCTTCTCGACCTCGCAGGCGGCGGGTCTATCCGGCATTTTCGGGGGCGCCGTATGGGTCATGGCGATCTTTGGCGGCGCCTTCGCCGATCGCATCGGCTTCAGACGCGCGCTCTCCACCGCATATTTCATTTTGACGTGCGCGTACGTGCTGGTCGGCTCGATCGGCGCGCCGTGGCTCGCACCGGTCCGCAGCGTCGTGCCGTTCGGCTTGCTCGCGGGCGTCATTCTGTTTTTGCCGGCGCTAGGCGTAGCGCTCGTCAAACCGTCGGTAGTTGGCACGACGGCTCGCGCCTCAAGTCAAAGCGTCCGCTCGCTTGGCTACGCAATCTATTACACGATGGTCAACGTCGGCAGCACGTTCGGGCCGTTCCTCGCCGGCTGGATGAACGCGCGGTTGCGCCCGGAAAGCGTCTTTTTGCTCGCCGCGCTCAGCGTGTTTCTTATGTTCGTCGCGGTCCTCGTGCTATTCAAAGAACCGCGAGCCGACGCGAGCGAGCGGGGCGCATCGCTCGCCCAAGTCGGGCGCAATTTCCTGACCGTCCTGCGAAACGGGCGCTTCGTGTTGTTTCTGCTGATTTTTTCGGGCTATTGGGTGGTCTACTGGCAGCAGTATCTGATTCTGCCGATTTACGTTCACGACTACGTCGATCCTAACGCCAATACCGCGATGCTGCTGATCACCGACCCGCTCGTCGTGATCCTGTTTACCGTAGCCGTGAGTGCCCTGACGCGCAACGTTCCCGCGATGCGCGCGATCGTTCTTGGGACGCTCGTGACGTCGCTTGCGTGGCTCGTCATCGCCGTTCGAGCGAGCACGCTCGCGGCGGTGTGCAGCCTCATTCTCGTTGCGATCGGTGAGATCGCGCAGGCGCCGCGCTACTACGAATACATTTCGCGCCTCGCGCCGCCCGGGCAACAAGGCACCTATATGGGATTCGCGTTCTTGCCCATCGGCATTGGCTCGCTGATCGGCGGGTGGTTCGGCGGCGCGCTGCTCCACCATTTTGGCGAAGTTACCCATCAGCCCGCGCAGATCTGGTTCGTCGTCACCGGCGCGGGCGTTCTTACCACGGTTCTACTGTGGCTGTACGATGCGTTCGTGCAGCCGGCCGCACTAAAGGAGAACTAACGTGCATTATCGCCGGCTCGGCCATTCGGGATTGCAACTGTCGGTTATTGGCCTCGGGTCCTGGCTGACGTTCGGTAACAGCGTCGATTCCGCAGCGACGCGCACATGCGTGCTCCAAGCCTGGGAGTCGGGCGTCAACTTCATCGACACGGCCAACGTGTACGCGAAAGGCGCGGCCGAGGAAGTGTTGGGGCCGATCCTGCGCGAGCTGCCGCGCGAGGCGCTCGTCCTCGCAACGAAGGTGTACTTTCCGATGGGCGACCGCCCGAACGAACGCGGCCTTTCGCGCAAACACATCCGAGATCAGGTGCACCACTCGCTGCGGCGGCTGCAGCTCGACTACATCGATCTCTATCAGTGCCATCGGCACGACGATCGTACGCCGCTCGAAGAGACGTGCGAGATGATGAACGATCTCGTGCGCGCGGGCAGCATTCTCTATTGGGGCGTATCGGAGTGGAACGCGGACCAGATTATAGCGGCCGTCACGCTTTGCCGCGCTCGCGGATGGTCGGTCCCGATCAGCAATCAGCCGCAGTACAGCGCGTTGTGGCGGCGTATCGAAGACCGCGTCTTGCCGGCGTGTGAGGAATACGGCCTCGGCAACGTCGTGTGGTCGCCGCTCGCCATGGGCATCCTCAGCGGAAAATATACCGATGCGGCGCGACCGCCGGCGGGCACGCGAGGCGCCGGACCGTATCGCGACATGATGGAAGACTATCTAAAGCAACCGGTACTGGATGCGGTCGCGCAACTCAAACCGATTGCGGCCGAACAGGGGATCTCGATGTCGCAACTTTCCCTTGCGTGGGTACTGCGACAGCCCGCCGTTACCAGCGCCATCGTCGGTGCGACGAATCCGGCGCACGTTAGCGACAACGTTGCGGCCGGAAGCCTTCAGCTAGATGACGACGTATTCACCGCGATGGATCGGATTCTCGAACCCATCCTTCCCAGCGAACCGTATTTGGCTTAATTCCAGCGGATGAGGTTGCTGCGGCTAAGTACGTGAGGACCCCAGCCGCCGAACGATGCGCTGCTCGGCGCGACCGCGATCATCTGCGTAAACGAAACGACCGGCGCCTGTGCGTCCTCAACGTGAATCGCGCGCTTTTTCTGCGTGTTCATAACACTTCTTATTACACGCGAGGATCGTAAAAGGTTTCGTTACGTACCCGCTGCCGAACCGAGGCGAAAGACGTATTTCACGATCAAACGATTGAGCGTGACGTTTGCCGAAGGCGAACCGTAATTGATATAAATGTCGCCATTGTTGGTGCGAGTATGAAAGCCGACGGCGAGATTGTTCCCCGGCTCCGTGACGAAGCCGCCAAGACCGTTGATACCGCGCAAACCGATCGAGATATTTGTCGTAGCGTTCAGGTTGTAGCCGATCGACACGCGGCGCAGCCACTGCGACGAAAGTATGCCCGTTGCGAGGCTGCGTTCGTACGTTCCATCGTACTCGAGGCCGAGCGTTAATTTGGAGCCCAGCGGGCGCGACGTCGAGGAGGTGTAATAGTGCGTCCAGTTTCCCCCGAAGCTTCCCCAGTTCGCGCTTACGTCGAAGGGTGTGGGGCTTCCGTCACGATAGCCGATCGGCACCGACATCAAATTGTAGGGGACGTCGGTGCCTTGCAGGTAGCATGAAAAGCCCGTGAACGACGACGTTCCAACGATTGGGTTCTGATTCGATATGGCGCAGTTCGTCGGGACGAGCGGAATTGCGTACTGGCGTAGCAAGCTGACCGTCGGGCCCACGCCGTCGAGCGAGAAGAGGTTGTGGAACACGGCGTTCAGGTAGACTCCGGAATCGGATTCGTGGACCGCGCCGCTCTCGTCGCGATAGCGGTCACCGACGGCGAAGAAGTTCCAACTCTTCACCCCGGGTAGCGTGCCGTTGAACGCCAGGAAGCCTTCGAGGCCGCGAATGTCGGAGTTTTCGGTATACCCGTCGATGGGGTTGTAGTTCGGGCTGATGTCGACGTAGCCGAGGTTGAGTTCGTAGTTGGTCTGGTGTTCGTCGATGAAGCCGTTGGCGGAGTGCGCGGTGCCCTGCGGCACCCACGACCCGTGTTCGAGAGCGTAGTTGAATTGATAGACGAGTTTGGTGTGCAGGTTGCGGCCTTTGAAACCGGCCTCCACGGTATCGTCGTCGCCGTTGATGCTGTGGTGCGCGAGCACGCCGTCTATATAATATTGAAGGGCTTCATTCGGCGTCGCGTGCTTCCATCCAAACGCCTGATCGTCGAACGTCTCGCCGGTTTCGGCGTTATAGCCGTGAAACGTGAGAACGCCGAAGCTCTGCAACCCATACACGCCCTCGATCTTCGCGCCGCTGTCGAACGGTCCGACGCTCGGCGAATAGAACACTTCGTTCGGAAAACTGATGTAGTTCGAATAGCCGTTGGGGTTCGGGTCGAGATACTGCGCGCCTTGCGCGAAGAACGGCCGGTACTCGACGAGCTGGCGTTCGAACTCTTGCGGCGCGATCGTCTGTTGATCGATCTCGACGTTTGAGAAGTCCGGGTTCAAGGTTCCGACGGCGTTGATCGTCGACGTAATCGGAACGCTGGCGTCGGCCCCATAGTAGCGCGTGGGTTGCGGATAGAACGTTCCGTTCGCTTGCTCGTAGTCGGAGCGGTTCTCGCCGCTGCTCGAGAGTGCGAATACCTCGAGTCGTGGTTGCGGTCGCTTCGAGCTGCTGCTTGCGAGCGTGATCGTCACGCTCGGCCAAAACCGCAGGTCGTTGAAGGTGGGCCAATTCCCCGCTCCCTGGTCTTGCATGATACCGTCGTAGGCCCACGTGTAGTGTTCTGCCGTGGCGGCGACGCCGCGAAAGAAACCGATACGCCACGTGCTTGATCCGCCGTGAATGCGGATCGCCGAGAGCGGAACGATCATGACGGCCTGCCATTGGCTGCCCTCGATCGCGGCGGCCGCCGTCCAGTTTGGCCGGTAACGGACGTTCTCGGTCGCTTGCTGGTATCGGACCCCCCGCGGCGTGGTCTCGAAGAAGTAGGCCTGCGAGCCCCCTCCGCTCGTATCGAGCCCGACCGCGACGAAGTCGTCGGTCCCAAAACCCACGTCGTTGGTGGTCTGGGTGGCGACGATCGGAGCTTTTTGCGGGGCGACGAAACCAATGTAGAGGTTCTTGTCGTCGTACAAAAAGTAGGCGGTCGTAGCGTCCGGGGCGTTCCCCCGCGTCGTCACGTCCGCCCACGGCGTCTCGCTAGGCACCTTACCCGCTTGCCAGGCCGGGTCCGAAAGGCTCGGATCGAGGCTCAGCGGATGGGGAGCCCTGGCGGCCGGGAACGAAAAGGTAGCGGTTACGGCTCCCTGAGCGCGCGAAGCGAAACCCGCGAGCGCGAGGACCGTAGTACAGAGTGCGATGAGGAGCGCCCGCATGGTGGGTCGAGCATGGGCTCCAATGGTGCGATGCGTCCTCAATAGTGAATCAAAGATTTCTCTGGGCGACGGGAACGAAAAAATATGAGCGTCTATGAGTTCGGTCCGTTTCAGCTCGATGTCGAGCGTCTACTGCTCCTTGTCGAAGGTCAGGCCGTGGCACTCGGCCCGAAGGTGGTCGAAACATTGCTCGCACTTATCGAGCATCCGGGTGAGGTGCTTGCAAAAAGCGCGCTGCTCGACCGCATCTGGCCGGAAGGATTCGTAGAGGAGGCTAACCTCGCGCAAAACGTCTACGTCTTGCGCAAGACGCTGCGCGCGCATTGGGAAACCGACGCGATCCAGACGGTTCCGCGTCGCGGCTACCGTTTCGCCGCTCCGGTTCGCCGTCTAGCCGATGTCCCGCTCGCGCAGGCGCCGGTCGTCCGCGTTGGACGTTCGCTGTGGCCGCGTTTCGGAGCCGCGATCGCGGCTGCCGCATTTGTTTTCGCCTCGCTCGTCTTTGCACTCGATCGGGTGAGCGCGCACCGCGCGAGCACGTCCTCCCTGTCCGAAAATGGCGCTCGGCTCTACGAGATCGGGCGCTATTATTGGAATCTGCGCACGCGCAGCGGCGTCGGAAAGAGCCTGACCTACTTCGGACAAGTCATCGATAGCGATCCGCACGATGCGCGTGGCTACGCGGCACTCGCCGAAGCGAACGCCACCATGGGCAACTATCAGTACGGCCCGAACAAACCGGATGTGTATTTCGCGCGAGCGCGAGGATATGCGGAAAAGGCACTCGCGCTCGATGGAAACTCCGCGGAAGCCCATGCCTCGTTGGGATTGATCGATCTCAATCAGGATCATCCCGCGAACGCCATCGCCGAGCTACGGCAGGCTATCGCGCTCGATCCCTCCTACGGTCCCGCGCATGAGTGGCTGGGGATCGCATTGCTCGGGCGGGGTAGTCTCGCCGACGGATCGCAGCAGTTGCGCCTCGCGGCGGCGCTCGATCCGCTCTCGGTTTCGACGACGGCGTGGCTCGGCTCCGCAGCGTATCTCGATCGCAACTTCAACGACGCGATTTCATACTCGCGCCAGGTACTGGATCTCTCGCCGGGTCGCACCGACGTGCTGACCACGATCGGTGAGGCGTACGAAGCGCAGGGCAACTACGCCCGCGCGATTGCGGCGTTCGAACAGTACGGTGACTCGTGCCGGCGCTGCCGCGCGGAGAGCGCGGCGTTGTTGGCGCACGCTTACGCCCTGAATCGCCGGATGCCCGAAGCTCGTGCCGAACTTGCGTACGCGCGCGCACACGAGAAGCTGGTCGACGCGACCGACTTGGTTGCCGCGGAATCTGCGCTGGGCGAACGATCGATCGTGATGCAGCAGTTGCGACAGATGCACGGGCGTATGACGTGGATGGCGATCCAAAACGATCCGCGCTTCGACGCCCTGCGCGACGATGCGGCCTTCCGTCAACTCGCAGCGATGCAAGCTTAACCCGCGCATGTTTGAAGCGCTGGCCGCGCGACCGCAGATCGCGCGTTCGCTTGCGGCGCATTTGCGCGATCTGTCCGAATCGGGCACTGTGCCCGGGCGCACCAAGGAGCTCGTTGCGTTGATGGTCGGATGGCTAAACGCTTGCGAGTACTGTACGTGCGTGCACGAGGACGTCGCACGGACGCTCGGTGTCGACGAGGAAACGCTCACCCAGCTCGGAGATTTTGCTACCAGCCCTCGGTTTAGCGACGCGGAGCGTGCGGCACTTGCGGCCACGGTGGCGCTGACGCGCGAACCGCGCGCGCTCCCGCCCGCCGTATGGGAAGCTCTTCGTGCGAATTATGACGAAGGCGAGATCGTCGAGATTCTCGCGGTCATCGGAGCGAACAACTACGTCAGCCGGGTGAGTAATTCACTCGGTTTGCGCTACGAGCCAGCACGCGCTCGCTCGTAATAAGGCGCGTGCCGCTCCAGCGATCGTGTACCATCACGCGTTGCATGATCGGACTGATCAGCAATATGTACGGCCACAACACGTAGGCGAGGCAGTACCGCCAGATCGAGCGCCAGATACCCGGCGAACGAAAATCGACCGTGACCACGCGCAACCCCGTAATCATCATTCCGAACGTCTGGCCAACGAGGCCTACCAGCAGCGCCATGTAAATCGGAAAGACGATAAGGCCGCCGAGATACCGAACGAACTGATCGACGATTTGGCCGATGACCGTCTTGCTCGTATTGTAGTGCACCGTGTGATTCTTCTCGACGGTCACCGTGTCGTCGTCGTCGGAGTCGGTGGACTTGGAAACCGGCGAGTGAATGGCTGCGGGCGACGGGTTGATATTGATGACGGCCGGGCTCGTCCGCTCGTGAGCGGCCCCCATCGTTAGCGCCTGCCACGCAAAGACGACGACGACCAGGTCGATGCACACCGAAAGTGCGCGGCGCCACCAGCCCGCGCAGTCGCCGCGCTCGACGTGAATCTCTCCGCGCGCCGGCAACGCCGGCGGCTCCGCGGCGACCTCGCGCAAGAACCACGCTTCGAGCGCCTCGAATCGGGCTGAAGACTCGAATTTACGCATGTTGGCGATGCGATTGGTCGCGTACGGTTCCGCGCCGAGCCACTCACCGAGGCGAAGGACCGGATCGCCCGCGATCTCCGTCCCCTGCTCGGCAAATTGTGCGACGTTGACGTGGCGGCCGAAGTGATGGAAGGACGTAACGGCAATCGCTCGCGTGGCGGCGTCGAGCGATCCGCACACCAGCAACCCTACCAGATCGCACGTGTAGTCGCACGTTCGCAGCCACGGTCCGAAGATCAGCGACACGACGGGATTCTCGTTTCCGTTGACGCTGAGCAGCGAAAGATAGCGCGCGTGTCCGGCAGCGATATGTCCGAGTTGGCGTCCGACCACGAACGCAAGCTCGTCATCTTCGAAATGTTCGATCCAATGACTGGAGACGACCAGCGCGTACGGTTCCCCAAACCCGAGCGCCGCCGCGGGGACGTTATAATCTTCGCGCACGAAGACCAGCGGCATCGGGATCTCTAACGCGGCGCAGGCGCGACGAACGATTGCGAACACGCGTGGATATTGTGCTTCGTGGATCATCACCGACGACCCGATGAGCCGTCCGCGCGCAAGCGTCACGTAGAGCATCGCGATGACGAGAAAGAGCGCGACTTCGGGAATGCCGATGGCTTCGTGAAGCACCACGCCGATCAGCGAGGCGATCGGAAATGCGAAGACGAGGGTCCAGACGAAGGCTAGGCGCTCTCCAGGGTGGCGAATTGACGACGGGCCGGTGAAGAGTGGACTTGGCACGAGGCAAGCTTGACTCCGCTGCCGCCGTTGCCCTTCACCGCATACATCTCGCGGTCGGCGACCGTCAGCAACTCCCGGGGGGTCGCTCCACAGCGCGGATAGGCGGCGATGCCGATGCTTGCGCTGATGCCGATCGCGCGGTCGTCGATAAGAAACGGTTCGTCAAAGCTGCGCAGTATTTTGCGAGCGGCGTCGAGCCCCGCTTCGTCGGTGAACAAATCGTCGATCAGGACTACGAATTCATCGCCGCCCAGGCGTGCGACGGTGTCCGACGCCCGGACGTGACGCCCGAGCCGTTCCGCCACCTCGATCAGTACGCGATCGCCGACATCGTGGCCGTGTGCGTCGTTTACCACTTTGAAATCGTCGAGATCGACGAATAACACGGCGCAGGCCCGACCGTTGCGGGCACCCCGCGCGATGGCGGCGGAGAGTCGTTCCTCGAGTGCCGCGCGGTTCGGCAGTCGCGTCAATGCGTCGTGAAGTGC
>Ga0181525_10002170_pt1 | contig 16247 bp, 12 predicted proteins | sample PEATcosm2014_Bin_48_FD_121100 | JGI IMG/M metagenome (GOLD analysis project Ga0181525, IMG submission 121100) | Peatland microbial communities from MTU Mesocosm Facility, Houghton, MI, USA - PEATcosm2014_Bin06_10_metaG | ecosystem: Environmental > Terrestrial > Soil > Wetlands > Peat | place...
CACGGTCGCGACCGGCCTGTTCGTCTTCGGATCGATCCTGTGTACCGCGAACGGACCTGTGCTTCCAACCCAGACGGCGCCGGGCGCGATTGCGACCCAGTCGGCTGTCTTTCCCAGGTGAAGTATTGCCGTTGGCTTAAGCTCGCCGATTGCTCGCGGAGTTACTTCCACGCCGTCTCCAAAAACCAAACTCGTGCCCGAGCTAGCGAGGAGCGTTACGCCGAGAATCACAGCCGCAGACTTCGAGTGCATTGTTTCGAACACAGGATCCTCCATGCGATGCCAGATGTTCGCGGATGCTATCCGGCTTGGCAATGCAGTTTATGCTGAGAGCCGTTCGGCCGTTGGGGAAGGGCGGGTGCTGTGACGGAAAAAGTTGGAAAGATTTGGACGAGACCCTCGGTGCTGCTTGCGTTTGCGAGTCTCGTGCTGCACTCACTGGCCAATGCTCACTACGGTTTCTTTCGTGACGAGCTCTACTTCATCGTCTGTGGGGACCGACCGGATTGGGGCTATGTCGATCAGCCAGCCATTGTCCCGCTGTTAGCGTCCTGGTCGCATGCCATTTTTGGCGATTTCCTCTGGGGCTTTCGCCTGCTGCCCGCGCTCGTGATGGCGGCGGCCGTAGCGCTGACCTCCGAGTTCGCACGCGCTGTGGGGGGCGGTCGCTTCGCACAATGGCTGGCTGGCTCGTGCATGTTGCTGGGACCGATTTTCCTTATCCAGGGAGTGCTGTTCTCGACGGATATATTTCAGGCCTTGACCTGGCTCGGGCTCGGCTGGGTGCTGGTGCGACTTGAACAAACCGGCGACGAGCGCTGGTGGCTGGCATTTGGGGCAATTGCGGGATTCAGCCTCAACACCAAGTACCTGATCGCATTTTATCTGATTGCGCTGGCCGTGGGCCTTCTGGCTACGCGCCGGCGTAAGTCGCTGCTGCATCCCTGGGTCTATCTGGGAGCGCTGCTTGCCGGCGTCATGGTGCTACCGAACCTGCTGTGGCAGCACTCGCACGGTTGGCCCTTTATCGAACTGGGCAAGGCGGCCAGCAGCGCCAAGAATATAGAGTTGTCGCCGCTGGCGTTTTTATTGCAACAAATCCTCCTGACAGGTCCCTTGACGACGATTGCTTGGCTCTGCGGACTGTGGGCAGGCATCGCTCGACCGAGGCTTGCGGTTGCGCGCGTTTTTCCGATCGCCTGGCTGATTCTGTTACTGGTGTTCGACACCTCGCATGGCAAGGCCTACTACCTCTCCGCCATCTATCCGACATTGCTGGTGTTCGGCGCAGTGCGGATCGAAGAATCACTCGGCAATGCGATTGCGCGCGCTGCGGCGCTGGCATGCGTTGCGGTCCTGGGTGTACTGACCGCACCGTTCACGTTGCCGATCCTTCCAGTCGATGTTTTTGTTCGTTACCAGAAGGCTATCGGCTTCATGCCCTCCGCGGGCGAGTATCAGACGCTTGGTGCGCTGCCTCAGCACTACGCTGATATGTTCGGTTGGCATGAAATGGCTGAACAGGTTGCCGCCGTGTATTGGTCGCTGCCGGCGCAGGATCGGGCGCGTGCGGTGTTCTTTGGGAATAACTACGGAGAAGCTGCAGCTATCGATGTATTCGGTCGCCGCCTGGGTCTGCCCCCTGCAATCAGCGGTCACAACAACTATTATGTTTGGGGACCTCGTGGCCACGATGGCAGCGTCATTATCATCATCGGCGGCAGCACGAAGCACTATGCGGAGCTCTTCAGCTCCTTCGAAATCGTCGGTCAAATCGCGACGCCGTATGCGATGCCGTACGAGACGGCCAAGCCGATTTATGTGCTGCGGGACATGAAGATGCCACTCCAGGATTACTGGCCGCAGGTGAAGGTCTACCGGTGAGAGCTGACCGCAGGCCGATAGCGAAGGTAGTAGAGCAGCATGAGCACTGCCAGGAAGGGCAGGCCGAAGACCAGCGTGCTTCGAAAGACGTCGGTGAATGCGGTGGTGATGAGCAGCCCTGCCATCAATGCAGCTCCGAGCAAAGTAGTCGCCGGGAATCCCCACATCCTGAACGACGCGGGTGCATTGGCGCAGGCGCGACGAAAGTAAAAGTGCGTCACGAAAATCATCATCCAGGTGAACATGGCGCCGAACGCCGATATGCCAAGCATGGTGAGAAAGGCGCCGCTCGGCGAGATGACTGTGATTACCGTCGCGAGCGCAATGCCGGAGGTGGATAACAGTAGCGCGTTCAGCGGCACGCCGCGCGCGCTCAGATGTCCCAGACTTCGCGGTGCATATCCAGCGCGCGACAGGCTGAACATCATGCGGGTTGTGATGTAGAGCTGACTGTTCATGGCTGAAAGCGCCGCGACCAGTACGACGAAGTTCATCACGCCACCAGCGGCCGGCAGGCGCGAGACCTGCATCACGAGCACGAATGGACTCTGGGTCGAGCCTGCCTGCGTCCAGGGAATCACTGCCAACATGAGCGCCAATGTCAGTAGATAAAACAGGATCAGCCGCCCTACCGTTGAGCGAAAGGCTCTCCGGATCGCGACCTCCGGGCGCGCCGCCTCCCCAGCCGCGACCGCGATCATCTCAATACTGAAATAGCTGAACACGGCGACGATGACCGCTATCCACACGCCACCGATGCCGCGCGGCAGGAAGCCGCCGTAGGCGGTGTAATTATGAAAGCCGACGGTGCCGTCCGATGATGCCGAAATCACATAGGCGGCGAGCACGATGAATGCAACGATTGCAGTAATCTTGATGAGCGAGAACCAGTACTCGACCGAGCCGAATGCGCTCACGCTAAACGCGTTCACGACGATTAGCGCGCCCGAAAAACTGACGATCCAGATCCAGCCGGGAATCGTGGGGAACCAGAGTTTCATGTATAGCGCAACCGCGGTGACTTCGGTCCCCACTGCCAACACCACGCAGGTCCAGTAGGCGTAGCGCACCACGAAGCCGGCCAGTGGACCGATGTAATACTCCGCGTAGGCGCCGAATGATCCGGTGGTCGGATGAGCGATTGTCATTTCGGCCAGGCATCCCATCAGCAGCAGTCCGATGAGCGCTCCGATGGCGTAACTGATCAGAACGCCCGGACCGGCTGTTCTGATCGCGAAGCCGCTGCCGAGAAACAATCCGGTGCCAATGGCGCCGCCAATGGCGATCATTGACAGCTTGGCGGCGCTGAGTGTTTTCCTCAGTCCTCCCTCGCGCTGAACGATGGTCGAGAATCCGCGATCAGAAGCTGTCGGGGCGTGCACGCCGCGATTCTAGCCTGATCCGGTAGACTGCAATGCCATGCGCGGCCATGAGGCTACGCACTGTGCGCGTGCGCGCAAGCACCTCGGGCCGCGCAGGTTGCGACGTCAGCGACCAGCGAGCATCAAGCAGGCATCTTGCGCTTGGTGTATTCGCGCGCTGCCATGACGACCTTCTCGTCGTCGCCGGGAAGCATGCGCATCCCCGCATCGATGCTCTGATTGTGAGTCGCGCCCGGCGGGCCGGTGCCCAGCCATTGCACGCCGTTCTTTTTGGCCGCGAGCCGAACGCGCTCGAGCGCATTCACGAGCCTCGGATCGCGTAACACGATCGCCCGCTCAGCCTCCGACATCGGTCTGACGGCGTCCCAGCCCAAAATGGACCAGGAGTTGTCGCTGGGGCCAGGCTCGGCGAACGCCAGGCCCTTGATGGCCAAGATTTCCTCGGCATTCTCCACGGCGTGGCGGTTCTCCAGCTTGAAGCCCATGGAGATCTCGCCCTTGGGATTGAGCGGCCAAGTGTCGGCTACCGCCAGATAGTCTGAGCCGCTCAGGCCCCAGATATGGGAGGCAAAGGCTTGGCTGCCCGAGCCGCGTGAACCCTCAATGGGCAGTTGGGCAATGCCTGGAAGGGTGAACTTGGTACGCGCGCACGAGATGGCGATCTCGCCGGCTTCCGGCGAATGCATCTCGCAGACCAGAACCCCGTGCGCGCCGCAGGCAAGCGCCTGCTGGATCTGCCAGGCGTTGGCGCGCATCGACGGCCCGTCGAATCCCACCGCCGGCAGAGTCACGAACACCATCGGCGTGCGGTGGCCGGATGGTGTGGGACCGCCATCCACCATGCCCTGCATGAAGTTGCGCAGGTTGGAGAAGTCCAGGCTGCCATTCTCCATCTCGTAATTGATGGCGTCGCAATAGGTCTTGACCATGCGCTTGCCCTCTTCATATCCATCGGGCGCGCCGGACGGCATATAAACGTTGTAATAGACGACCTGATTGTCCTCCCAAAGCTCGATCGCCTTGTTGACGCGGCGCGGTTTGTAATGCGAATCGGCCGTGGAAACCTGTGGCAAGGTACGCGCCCAGTTCGTCTTGATGCCGCCGCCCTTGCTGGCGGTGCCAAAATAGTGCGGGCTGTCGAGCATGGTGTGCGTTGGCGCGCCTGGGGTCTGCGCTTGCACTTGTGTCGTCGCCGCGGCCAGACCCGCGCCGATCAACGCGCCACCGGCCAAGAAATCACGCTTATTGATATCCATTAATGTCCCCGCTTGCTGTTATACCTTTGCCGCACACCACGGTTCACGCATTGTTCCCCATTTTCCGGTGGCCTGCTTCCATTTTCTAGTGGGCAGACCCTCTCCTGGCAGTCAGTTTACGCCGCCTTTTGCAGCGGGCTCAAGATTCAGCTCGCCAGGCCCGCACAGATGCTTAATATTACCGACGAGCTCATTATTTTCATGCAACGATATCCTGGGTGGGAGAAGCCAATGCAAATAATATTCAAAGCGGCCGTACTGTTAAGTTGTGTGTCCGCAGCGCTGCCAGCCATCGCGCAAGTCCAGATGAGCCGCAGCCAGATCATGTTTTACACCTCCGAATGGAAGGGCGAGCGCTTTCCCGACGGGCGCCCGAATCTGCCCGATTCGCTGCTGCAGCGGGCGTTGGATGTTTCGATCGAAGATGTCTGGGATTATTTGCGTGACAAAGGCTACAACTGCCAGTTCGACACCGGTTATCAGATGCTGCATCCGGACAAACCGTTCGTGGGGCGGGCACTCACCGCGCAATATATGCCCTCTCGCCCCGATATGCTCCGACCCATCGCCGCCGAAGGCGTGCAGGAAAAGCGGGTAAGCGGCAACAACAGTTGGCCCATTAACGAGCTGCGGATCGGCGATGTCTACGTCGCCGACGGCTTCGGTAAAATCGTGGAAGGCACGCTCATCGGCTCCAATCTGGGCAGTGGCATCGCCGCGCATTCCCATGTCGGCTTCGTCTTCGACTCCGGTATTCGCGATGCCGCGGAGAATCGCGAGATCGCCGATTTGAACGGGCTATACCGAGCCTATGATCCGTCCGCCTGGAAGGACATGACGCTGACGGCGATCAATGCCCCCATACGCATCGGTCGCGCCACTGTTCTGCCCGGCGACCTGGTGTTGGCGACAGGAGATGGTGTGATCTTTATTCCGGCCATCCTTGCCGCGGACGCGATCGCCTCGGCCGAGATGACCAATCTGCAGGACGCCTTCAATTTCGAACTCAACAGCGCCGGGAAGAACGGGGCGGAGTTCGAGGGCGGTTGGACGCCGAAAAAATATGACGCGCTCGCGGCTTGGATCGACGCTCATCCGGAAAAGCTCAAGATGAGCCGCGCCGAGTTCAATGACATCCTTGCCCAACGCAAGCAGAGGCAGCAGCATTAGCTCCGGCAAGGAGAATAAATCATGGCAGTGATCAGCCGCCGCGCTTTCCTGGCGGCCTCGAGCGGCCTGATTGTCACGTCCGCGGTCGCAGCGTCGCCGCAGGCTGATCATGGCATGCCGGTGGAAAGCGCGGATACACCGCATCTTTGCCTTGGACCAATCCGGGATGATGAAATCAATCCGGCAGGCATTCGCCGTTACACTCAGCTTGGGCTCAATCACATCATTCTCAATGGTGGCGGCTTTCCCTGGGATGCCGACACGCTGAAAGCCAAGGTCAAGACCTTATCGGACAACGGGCTGACCGTGGGCGATATCGGCCTGCCATGGTCAGGGGCAAGCGGCGAATTCATGCGCGATATCATCTATGCGCGTCCTGGCCGCGAGCGTGCGATCGAGGACGTGAAGCAGTCTGTGCGTGCCGCATCCAGCGCCGGTATTCCCATCGTGGAATATAATTTCTACGCCCACCGTCTGGTGGAAGGATATTTTGACGAGCCCGATCCAGCGCGCGGCAGTGCCACCGTGGAATCGTTCTATTACGATCGGGTCAAGGACTTGCCGCCGCTGCCCGAGGAAGGCGCGCACACGCTGGATGAGATCTGGGCCAATTGCGAGTATTTCCTGAGAGCGGTGGTGCCGGTAGCGGAGCAAAACCATGTCCGCCTCGCGCTTCATCCCAACGATCCGCCGGCACCGATCTCGCGCGGCAGCCAGCAGATCATGTCGACCCTGGATGGTTGGAAAAAATTGATCGGGTTGGTGAATTCACCCTCCAACTGCATCATTTTCGACTGCGGCGTGACGCGCGAGTTGGGCGAGAATCCGGTGGCCGTGGCCAACTGGTTCGGCTCGAGAGATCGCATCGGTCATGTGCACTACCGCAATGTTCGGCTGCGCGTCGCGCGCCAGAACTACACCGAGGTCTACCCCGACAATGGTGACATCGACATGCTTGCGGTGATGAAGGAGCTGCTGAAAGTCCGCTACAGGTACATGATCTTTCCGGAACATGCGCGCGGGCTTGATGTGGATCGCGACCTGAAGACCGATAACGCCGCCGCCTGGGCCTATCACGTGGCCTATGCGAGGGCGATGCTGCAAATAGCACTCATGGAGCGGTGAGTCCGACGCTGAATTCGCGAGATTGGCAACTGAGGGGGGCATTATGAATTTGCGATTGCCAGTTAGCCTGTGGGCATTGGCTTTGACCGTCTTTCCTGTTTACGCGCAGCAGCCGACGCCGTCCTCGACGGCGCCCGTCAGCCCTCCAGTAGGGCAAGGCGGCGACGGGGACTGGGCCTACATTGACCGCTATCGCGCTGCCAATCAGCCGCTAATCGCCGCTCCCGTGCCAATGCGTGTTGTGTTCATGGGCGATTCGATAACCGAGGGCTGGGCCCGTCAACCTTTCATCAAGGACAATCCAAAGTATGTGGGCCGTGGTATTTCCGGCCAGACCGCGCCGCAAATGCTGGTCCGCTTCCGTTCGGATGTGATCGCTTTAAAGCCTGCGCTCGTCCATATCATGGCTGGCACCAACGACGTCGCGCAGAATACCGGTGCGGAGACATCGGCGGAAATTGAAGGCTATATAACCAGCATGGTGGAGCTCGCACACGCCAATAAGATCAAAGTGGTATTGGCCTCTATCCCGCCGGCGAAGGAGTTTTATTGGCATCAGGGTCTGGAGCCTGCTGCGCAGATTCGTGCCCTAAACGACTGGCTCAGGGAATATGCCGCGAGCCGCAAACTCGCTTATATCGACTACTGGTCAGTACTGGCCACGACCGATGGCGCCATGAAGCCGGAATATTCAGCGGATGGAGTCCATCCAAACGCTGCAGGCTATGAGGCCATGCGCCCGCTTGCTACAGCAGCCATCCTGAGCGCATTGAGGCGCAAGTAGCCTCAGAGAAGGACGATATGAATGATTACCTCCGAGTGGCTCTGATCGGTGTCGCGACCGGCACATTGGGCTTCGCGCACGCCATTGCGCAACAGGTTGCCCCTGCCGGGCCGCTTGCAGGCCCTGGCGCGACTGCGACTGACCCGGGGGCACAATTGAGCGTGCCGGTTCCAACGATTTTCACTTCGAAGATCGGCTTTATGACGATGGAACAGGTCCCGGGCGCAATGTATCCGCGCGTGATTCAACTCAAATACTACGCCGCCGCAAAGGGACAGTTGTTGGCTACCTTCAGCCAACGAGCGCCGTCGCTGCCCATTTATCGCAGTACCGACGACGGCGATACCTGGCAGAAGATCTCCGAGATCGCGATGCTTCGCGGCCAACCCACTTTGTTCGAACTGCCGGTAAAGATGGGAGAATTTCCTGCCGGCACGATTTTGGCTGCTGGTAATGGCCTGTCGAGCTCTGATCCAAGCAAGCGAACGCTCGACGTTGTCTACAGCGCCAATGGCGGCAAGAGCTGGGCGTATCTGAGCACAATCGCTGTGGGTGGTATTGGACGTTACGATCCCGCCGACCGTGCCGGGCTGCTGCGAGAGCAGGATCCGGTCTTCGAGCCATACTTATACATGGATTCGACCGGTCACCTGGTCGTCTATTTTTCCGACGAGCGCGACAAAAAGAATGGCTACAGCCAGCTGCTGGACCACGAGGTGTCTGCCGATGGGGGCCGAAGCTGGGGGCCGCTGGTCTATGATGCGGCGATTCCAGATGGCCTGACCCGTCCGGGGATGAGCATTGTCACTCGGGATGGACACGGCAAGTTCTACATGACTTATGAAGAAGTCAGCATGCCCGGCTATGCGCTCGAACCGCGCACCAATTCCACCCATTTTCGTACGTCGGACGACGGCGACAATTGGGGTGACCCCGCGAGTTTCGGAACGCTGATCCAGGATCGCTGGCGTCAGTTTCCCAATGGCACACCGTTTATCGTCTGGTCGGCGTGGGGCGGTTCTAACGGAACACTGTTGGTTTCAGGACGATCCGTTGTGCGCGATGACATTGGAAGGGTTGGCAACGGCATGTTCATCAATCGAAACGGCGCAGAGGGCCTGTGGACATTGATCGAGACGCCGATCGTCTACAACATTGACAATGACGGCTACAGCCAATCCATGATTCCTCTGGGCGACGGGCAGGAGATTCTGCAGTTAGTCACGGTGAACAACCGCGTGGAGTACGCAAAATTCAAATTGCCGGAAGAGCTGCCGACCTATGGCTTTCCATGGGATAAGGGGCCAGCGACGGGTCCACGCTAAGGTTGGCAAATCAATTGCGGACAATGGTCAGCGTCTCGGACCGATGGATTGAGGGCCACTGCGATTACAACATCAGATGCAGAAACTGGTTGAAAGCGCTTGGCTCGTAGTCCGCAAATGCCTCCCCTTCAATGAATCCGCGTCGGCGGTATAAGGCGAGGGCGGGCTCGAAGTAAGAGCCACTGCCTGTTTCCAGGCTGAGCCGCGCCATCCCTCGGGCCCGTGCCGCATCGATAATGTGGTCCAGCAGCGCAGAAGCCACGCCGCGGCGCAGGAAGTGCGGGTGAGTGCGCATCGATTTCAATTCCCCGGTGCGATCGCCGAGGCTCTTCAGCGCGCCAATGCCGGCGATATCATCGTTGTGCCAGACCGACCACACGGTGACCCCCGTCGCCGTGAGCCCCGATAAGTCGAGCGCGAATACGCTGCCTGGCGGAGAGTGGGCGTGCATGCCTTCCAGGTGCAGCCGGAGAAGATCACGCGCCTTGCTGCCTGATAGATCATCCTCGCGAATAACCAATTGGCTGATCGTCTTGTCCACGCCCCACATTATGACGCCTCGTCATGGAACTCTTGCGATCGGTCGGTACTATTTTCCTGCATGCGCGCCGCTCCGCATGGTTTGAGGGGCCAGGGATACGAATCTCACAACGATGTCCTGTATCACGACCTCCCAGTTGGCGAGTGCGCGGGAAGCCATAAGATTTCTGCCGAGAAAAGCCGACAGCGTAAAACGATTCGACAGATAAAAGTACCCAAGGGCGCAAATTGCGATGTACAGATCGTAGGCGTCGATGTCAGGGCGGAACATTTTCTCTTCAACGCCGCGGGCCAGCACCTTGGACAGAAGCGAGAGCAGCGGGAAAGACAGTTGCTTGACGCGTTTTGAGCGCCCCACGTGCTTACCCTGCTGCAGATTCTCGTTGTTGAGCAGCGTCAGCATCTCCGGGTGCGCGCGGTAGTGATTCCAATTAAATCTAATGATCTCGCGCAGACTCTCATTCGGGCTCAGTCCCGACAGATCCAGAGCCGCTTCGGCGTCCCCGAGCTCCTTGTAGATGGTTTCCAGCGCCGCGACGAACAGATCCTCCTTGCTGTTGAAGTAGTAATAGATCATCCGGTCCGTCGAGTGCGCTGCTTTGGAGATCCTGTCGACTCGGGCCCCGGCATAGCCGTGCTCCGCGAATATGTCGATGGCCGAGCGCAAGATTTTATCTCGTGTGACGCCTTGGCCCGCGGGCCGCCCGCGGGTGGGTCTCCTCGGTGAGCTGCGCTTGGACATGGACGAAGTTCTCCCGCTGAGAGAATTTGAATTACCTTCTGATCCACGCTAGGCTAGTTCATTGGATTAAATGAAGTAAACACTTAATTCCTAAAAAGCGAGGCAGTGCGCGCCGACGAGCCGGTGCTCCAATGAATACCGATTTCACGCGATATCTGCGTCCAAGCGAGTTGTCTGTCGCTCTGGCGACATTGGCTGCGGCCCCTCGCGTAGTGCTGGCCGGGGGCACGGACCTGTACGCAACTGGTACTCCAGTGCCGCCCAAGCTGCGCCAAGCTGTACTCGACATCACCTCGATCGAGGGACTGCGCGGCATACGTATGGATCGCGCTGAAGTTGTCGTCGGAGCCACGGCGACCTGGGCGGACGTGCGCGCAGCGAATCTCCCGATTTGGTTCCGAGGCCTCAAACAAGCCGCCTCGCAGGTCGGGGGGGCGCAGATTCAGAATGTCGCGACGGTGGCTGGCAACCTTTGCAACGCTTCACCGGCCGCGGACGGGACGCCGCCGCTGCTGGCGCTGTCCGCGCTGATCGATCTGGCCTGCGCGCGGGGCGCGCGCACCGTGGCGCTCGAGGAGTTCGTGCTCGGACCGCGCCGCACGCTCTGCGCGGCGGATGAGCTGGTTACCGCAGTGCGCATACCGGTGCGCTCGTCGCATGCCCGTTCGGTGTTTTACAAGCTTGGGGCGCGCAGCTTCCTGGTTATCTCAATCGTCTCAATTGCAGTGACCGTGGATTTTGATCCAAATGGACGCATCTGTTACGCAGGTCTTGCTGTCGGCTCATGTGCAGAGCGTCCCCGGCGACTGCGGTCACTGGAATCGCGGCTGCAGGGTCTGGATCGCACCGCCGCCCGAGAGATGCCGATTCCGGAGGAGATTCCTGAGATCTCACCAATCGACGACATTCGCGGCACGGCCGCCTATCGCCGCGACGTTTTGGTGACACTGTTACAGCGCGCACTTCGCGAGGTCTGCGGTGGATGATCTGACGCGGGCCATCTGTCTCACGGTCAATGGCCGCGCCGTTACGCTGTGCGTGGATCCGCTCAAGCGCCTGTCGGACGTATTGCGTGATGAACTTCAGCTCACGGGAACCAAGATCGGCTGTCACGCGGGCGATTGTGGGGCGTGCACCGTCCTCATGGGCGAGCGCCAAGTTTGCGCCTGCCTTGTGCCGGTAGCGCAGGCGGCGGACCAGCAGGTCACTACGGTCGAAGGGCTCGCCCCGGACGGTCGACTCAACGCCCTACAGCGCTCGTTTCTGCGTCACGGGGCTGCCCAATGCGGAATCTGCACGCCTGGCATGCTCATGGCTGCGACTGAGCTGTTGCAGCGAGATCCCCGACCATCGGAGGGCGAGGCGCAAGCGGCCATCGGCGGAGTGCTGTGTCGTTGCACGGGCTATCGGCAGATCGTCGCGGCGATTCTCGATGTCGAAGGCGGGTGCGAGGCGGCGCCCGCCGCCGGCAGGGCGGTCGGTAGCCGACTGGCACGGCTCGATGGACCTGAAAAACTGACCGGAAAGGCCAAATACGGCGCAGATCAGTGGCCCGCAAAGGCGTTGTCGTTGCGAATCGTGCGTTCACCACATCCGCGGGCGAGCTTCGTGATCGGCGACTTGCACGCGTTTCGCGCAAAGTATCCCGCAGTAGTCGATGTACTGAGCTCGCAAGACGTCCCGCAGAACAGCTTCGCCGTATTCCCAGTGCCTAAGGACCAGCCCGTTCTGGCGGAGCGCGAGGTTCGCTTTCGTGGCGAGGCCGTGTTGTGCCTGGTCGGTGACAGCGAGGCGCTCGCGGCAATTCCGGATGCGGATCTGCCGATCGAGTGGCGGCCGAAAGTGGCTCTCGAAGAGCCCGAGGACGCCTTGGCCGCGACCAATGATCGGGTGCATGACTTTGCGCCCGATAACGTTCTGTGCCGCGGTCGGCTTGTCAAAGGCGATGTCGAGCTCGCATTGCAAGCTTGTGCGCACGTGGTGGAAGCCGAGGGTCGCAGCCAGTATATCGAGCACGCTTACATCGAACCGGAGGCGGGTTACGCGGAAGTCTTCTGCGACGGGCAAGGCGAGCGCATTCGTATCTTCTCGTCTACGCAGACTCCCTATATGGATCGGGAGGAGATTGCCCGCATTTTGAAGCTGCCGCCGGAGCGCGTGCACATTGTCCCGTCGGCTATGGGTGGAGGATTCGGCGGTAAGCTGGACATTGCCATTCAGCCCCTGCTCGCGGTTGCAGCCTGGAAGCTCAAGCGACCCATGCGTCACGTCTACTCAAGAATCGAATCGATGATGTCGACGACCAAGCGCCACCCGTCGCGTCTTCGGGTGCGCATGGGCTGCGATGCGCACGGTTATCTCACTGCCGTAGATCTGGCGGCGGATTTCAACACCGGTGCTTACGCCTCTTGGGGCAGCACGGTGGCCAATCGTGTTCCGGTTCATGCCAGCGGACCGTACGCGGTGCCGAACGTGCGTGCGTTGACGCGCGCGGTTTACACGCACAACGCCATTGGTGGTGCTTTCCGCGGATTCGGGTTGCCGCAGACCGTCGTTGTGACCGAGGCGCTGATCGATGAATTGGCCGCTGCGGTGCAGATGGATCCGTTGGAATTTCGCTATCGCAACGCGATTCGTGCCGGGCAATCGACCGCGACCGGACAGCGCCTGACGGCGAGCGTCGGACTTGCTGAATGTCTCGATGCATTGCGTCCGGCTTGGAAGCTCGCGTTGGATGCCCGCGAGAGCTTCAATCGCGGTGCGCTCGAGGCTCATTCGGCGCTGCGTCGCGGTGCCGGCATTGCGTGCATGTGGTACGGCATTGGCAACACGGTTATCGCCAATCCCTCGACTATGGCTGGTTCATTGAGAAACACGGGGCGACTGTTTCTGTACAACGGCGCCCAGGAGATCGGTCAGGGCACGGCCACGATTCTGCCGCAGATCTTTGCCGACGCCGTAGGGTTGCCGGTGGCACTCGTGGATCAGGTCATGGGCGATACCGATCTTACCGCGGATGCAGGCAAGAGCTCGGCATCGCGGCAGACCTTCGTTTCGGGCAACGCGGCGAGATTCGCCGGTGAAGAATTGCGCCGTACGTTGTTGCAGCTCGCGGGAGTCTCCCAGCACGCACGCTTGTCTCTCGAGGGCGCGATTCTGCTCGCCAACGACAACGGACACGAGCTGCGATTGGATCTAAATGCGCTGCCGGCCGACGAGCACGGTGACGTTGCCCGCGGGCAGGGCTACTTTAACCCGCCTACGGTGCCGCTGGACGCAAATGGTCAGGGTGTGCCGTACGCGACGTATGGATTCGGAGCCCAAATCGCAGAAGTGGAGGTCGATGCGGACCTTGGAACCGTGCGGCTCATAAGGATCCACGCGGCTCACGATGTCGGGCGCGCCATCAATCCCACGCTGGTAGAAGGTCAGATCTATGGCGGCATCGCGCAGGGAATCGGTTTTGCGCTCATGGAGGAATACATCAGCGGCCGGACGGACAACCTGCACGACTATCTGATCCCGACCGTTGGCGATATTCCGCCGATTTCGGTGCATCTGATCGAGGATCGTGACCCGCTCGGCCCATTTGGCGCCAAAGGCGTCGGCGAGCCCGCACTGATTCCCACGGCACCCGCCATTCTCAACGCGGTCTATGACGCGGTGCACGTTCGCGTGGCGACAATTCCTGCGACACCGGCTCGCCTGCGTGCCGCGTTAGCCGAGCGCGGCCTGGGTAGGAAGTCTTCACAATGAGCGAGCATTTAACCGAGCACACGCGGGTCGATCACGCTTCGGACAACATCGACCCGGCAATGCCGTTGACGTCCGGCCCCACGATGCTGAAGAGTGCAGGCTCGCCGCGCATTGCAGCCGACAAGGTACTGTGTCAGGCGTGTCCAGTACTGTGCCACATTACCGCCGGACGCACGGGCGCCTGCGACCGCTGGGGCAACATTGATGGGGTGCTCACGCGCCTCGACCCGATCGTGCTGGCGCGGCGGCAGTCGGTGGATGGCGATGATCCGGCTGTGTTTGTGACCGGGGTAGGCGCGGGAACCACTTATCCGGACTACAAACCGGCGCCCTTCATCGTGGCCAGTCAGCACGAGGGTGTCGACATGGTGACGGTGGTCACCGAAGGCATCTTCAGCTATTGCAGTTTCAAGGTGAAGATCGATACGGACCGTTTCCTGGGAGCCGAGCAAGCCAACATTCGACATGGGGGCGAGATCGTAGGACACGTCACCACGGCCGAGTACGGCTCGCAGATGCTGTCCGTGGGCGGAGTGCATCACCTCACGGGCGGAAGCAGAAAAGAAGGCCGTGCCACCTGCGAGCTGATGGCAGCGCTTGGCAACAAGCAGGCGGTCGAACTTTCAATTGAGGGTGGTGCGATCCTCACCGTACAGGCCGGACAGGCGCCCGTCGTCAACGGGCTGCCGGAAAGGCGCATGCGCGTCGGCTGCGGCTCGGCAACGATTGGGATTTTTGCCAAACAGTGGTTTGGTTTGGTGGACGACGTCGTCGTCGTCGATGATCACATCACGGGGGTGCTGTCTGAGCACCAGGCGGGTCGCTGTCTCGGCATGATCCCCTCCGGGATCGAGCTGAAGGGCCGCAGGTCGACTCCCGGACGTTATTTCAAGGTTGCCAATCCAGGAACAGGGTGGGGTGGCACTGATATCGATGATCCACTGTCGATCATTGAAGGCTTCGACAGTTCGCTGAGCTGGCCGGGTTTGCGCCTGCTGATGGTGTCGACGACAGGAGAACATTCCGCATATTTCGTTCTGGACCAGGCGCTGCGTCCGCAAGTTGCGCAGATGCCGGTAGCCGTACGCCAGGTGGTGGATCGAATTGCCGAGAACTGTGAGCCGGCACTCTCGACGGTGCTGTTCGTCGGCGGCGCGGGCGGAAGTTTGCGCGCGGGGGTCACGGAAAGTCCCGTACGCCTTACCCAAGCCATCAAAGACGCGCTAGTCAACGTAACCTGTGGAGGCGCGCCGGCCTATATCTGGCCGGGCGGAGGCATTACCGTGATGGTCGATGTCAGTCGGATGCCTGCGAACTCGTTTGGCACGGTTCCGACGCCTGCGATCGTCGCGCCCATCGAATTTACGATGCGCCTGGCCGATTTCGCGGCCCTCGGCGGACACGTCGAGAGCGTCGTACCGTTGAGCGATGTGATGGCGCGGCCGTTGAAGCGACTGATTCAGCAGGACGTGGTGAATCCCTGGCCAATCGGTGGCAAGGCGCTACTCGGATGAGCGCAGACCGATCTGGTCCGGTTCGAGCGCGCCTTGCGGGGGGCCGTTGGCATTTTCAGCACGGGCCGATCGATCTGATCCTGCACGCGGTAGGTGACTTCGAGGTCGTGGAGCGATCGATGGCGCACTGCTGGGATCGATTCCAAACCGTTCTGCCGCTACTCGTCACCGAGCTGACTCAGTTGCGACAGCCCGCGATTGAGCGCCCCCACGTGGAGGGGCCTGTCGCTGCTCGAATGGTGCAGGCGTGCGCGCCGTTTGCCGCCGAGCGCTTCATCACCCCTATGGCAGCGGTTGCGGGTGCCGTGGCTGACGAACTGATCGAAACTTTCAAGCGAGCCGACCTCAGGCGAGCCTTCATAAACAACGGTGGAGACATTGCGCTGCATCTAACCGCGGGCGAGAAATACCGGGTCGGGATATGGTCCGAGATCGAGCGCCTTGATTTGCGCGATGGGTCGGGGCCGGCCCTCGACAGCATCTTCGAAGTCGGGGCCCAGATGCCCGTGCGCGGCGTTGCGACCAGCGGCTGGCGTGGCAGGAGCTTCAGCCTGGGAATCGCCGACAGTGTCACGGTCTTGGCAGACAGCGCGGCCTCAGCGGACGCGGCCGCGACCCTGATCGCCAATGCAGTGAATTGTGACTTTGCCGGGATCATCCGTGCCCCGGCCGAGAAATTAAAGGACGACACCGATCTGGGAACTCGGCTGGTCACAGTCGATGTTCCGCCGCTGCCGCCTGCATCGATAGCGGCGGCGTTGGAGAGGGG
>Ga0181525_10002172_pt1 | contig 16239 bp, 11 predicted proteins | sample PEATcosm2014_Bin_48_FD_121100 | JGI IMG/M metagenome (GOLD analysis project Ga0181525, IMG submission 121100) | Peatland microbial communities from MTU Mesocosm Facility, Houghton, MI, USA - PEATcosm2014_Bin06_10_metaG | ecosystem: Environmental > Terrestrial > Soil > Wetlands > Peat | place...
AAAAGCGGCAAGGTCCTCACGCCGTTCCCCGTATGCAAACTTCTTTGCGGCGCTACCCCGAACGCGGCCGCGCTCCAAAGCGATGGCAAGATCGTGGTTGCCGGAACTATCAACACACCCACTGGCACCGGCCTCGTGTCGGTTCTGGTACGCTACAACTCGAATGGCAGCCTGGACAACAGTTTCGGTAGTGCCGGGATGACGCAACTTCCGTCATCAACGCCCGGCGAGGGATTGTTCGCGGTCGCCATACAAACCGACGGGAGGATTGTGGCCGCAACCGCCCAGCCAGAAAAAGGCAACATCGTGGCGCGCTTTAACGCCAACGGAACCCTGGATACCACTTTCGCTGCCGCCGGACTGGCCATCTTCGAGAATCCCAATGCTTTCCCGCGGATTCCTGAGGGCTTGGTGCTGCAGCCGGACGGGAAAATCCTGCTCAGCTATGGCGCCTTGACGCGCCTGAACGTCGGATCGCTCGACACCACGTTCGGCAGCGGCGGAACAGCCGCCATTGTGGGCGGACAATCCGTCGCGCTCCAGTCCGATGGCAAGATCCTGGTTGGTGGCGGCTCGACTATGTCGCGCTATAGCTCCGACGGTACGCTCGATACCAGCTTCGGCATTGCCGGGGGATCGCGGGATCCCCGGCCGAGCTCAGCGTCGTGCTGTTCCAGGTCAATGGCAGCATCCTGGCGGCTGGATCTCTCTCCACACAGCCCACGCCCAGCGGATCACCTTTGACCGAGCTCGCGGTTCTCAGGTACACGGTCAGTGGAGTTCCCGACACGCCTTTCGGTACGGGTGGCGGCGCCTTTGCGCCTCCGGCTTCCTCGGGTTCGCTTTCCGATGCGGCGTCAATAGCCGTTCAGACGAATGGCGATATCGTCGCTGGCGGTCTAACCACGGTGGTTGGCAGCGGTATCGCGCAGTTCGAGATGGCGCGCTTTACCGGTGCCGGGCAGATCGATCCCACTTTCGGCAGCGGTGGACAGGTGATCACCAGCTTCGGCGGCACGAATGAATTTGCCACGGTAGTGCTAATCCAGGCCGGTGGCAAAATCGTTGCGGTGGGAAACTCGTCCAAGGTCGTGAGCGGTTCAACCAACGCCTCGCGCTTCGCCCTGGCACGCTATCTTGCACAGTAGTGTTCGCATTGGAGGTCGGCCAATTGTTTTCGGCTCTCGCAGATCAAGGTAGGCAACAAAAACCGCTACGACACCGAATGGGATTATTACCTGGAGGACTATTTCAGTACGACTTTGTCGTACGCACGATCTGCGCGTGTTCCAGAAAATATGGTGCTCCGATTGTCGGCCCAGCGGTCGGCCACGCACTATCTGAAATCAGTTGTATCGACGACGTGCGACACGAGGACCATCTTGACAGATTTCGAATGGGAAAAAGCCCCGACTACGTCATCGACACGGAGAGCGGGCTCTTCATCAACCTCGCGACTCCGACCACAGGCCAACCGGCGCGGCGCGGACTTGCCGCGTCATTGGGCCTTGACGCCCGTCACCACCACCAGGGGCGACCGCCGGTGCGCCTGCACCTGGTCGAAACCCGCCCGCTTCGCGTATGTGGTCAACTCGGCAGCGGTTGAAAGCCTCGGCTCGTAGGGCAGGCGTTCCAACTGCTGCGCGGCGGCGGCGCCCTCTGAGAACGCCCTCCAACCGGCATCCGATTCCAAATCGACGTTATCGATGAATAGCCGGCCGCCAGGGCGCAGCACCCGGAACGCTTCCTGCACATACTGCCAGCGGTCCATTTCGTCCAGGTGGGCCAAAACGTTGGTGCAATAAACCAGGTCGAACGAGTTCGGCACGAGTTCGTGCAGGCCAACGCCGTGCAACTGGACCAGGCGGACGTTGCTCAGGCATCGCAGGCGGTCCGCGGCGACGGCCAGCATGTTCGGCGAGATATCCGCGCCGGTCCATGACCGGCAGCGGGAAGCCAGTCCAAATCCAATCCGGCCGACTCCGCAACCGATCTCCAGGATGTCATCCTCCCGATGGACACCGGACAACTCCGTGAGCCGGTCGTGCACCGCCGCCGCAGAGCGCCGCAGCCCGGATTCCTCCTGCTCTCCCGACGTAGCAGCCCTAGCTTCGCGGGGCGAGGAAGCCAAAGAGTTCCAGACCTCGGCGTATTGCCTGCGCTGAAGATGACGCAAGACTGGCCAATCCATACGGCTAAGAGCGCGCGTGGCATAGCCCCACACGTACGACGTCAGTAGCAGGAATGCGGCCCCCAGTGCGGCCAACGCGCCCCGATGTAGCAGAAGTGCGAGCGTGAATCCGGCCGCGCTGGCGAGCGTGCCGGCCGCGGGCAGCCACCGGTGTCTGCGAATGAGGGCGGATGCGGCAGATCGGAGTCTGCGCCATGGAGGCGCATTTTGGTGGTTGGTCTCTTGGTCCATAACGGCATTGCAGGTTCCGGGATTGTTAGCCGCATCCGGTAAGTTCGCGGGGGGCTGGCCTCTGTCACGGCGGGGCAACCCGCCCAGGGGAGCGGGTTCGCCGAGACCTTCGCTGCTGGGCAAAGAGCATCAATCCTGTTACAAGGATCAGACCCCACGACAAATCAAAAACCCGTCCATTCATAGATTTATGGCCGAGTCGGCCAGGTTTGTTTCGACCTTGCGATCCGACTCGGACCATTGGACCGAATGGCGAATCGCCATCCGGTTAGTTGACGTCGAACGACTGCGTGCTTGTAGCCGTGCCGCCCAAATTCGTGACTTCGATAGGACCCGTGGTGGCGCCGGCAGGAACTGTGGCACTGACAAACTGGGCGTTGAGCACTTGGAACGAAGCGCTGACTCCGTTGAAACTGACTGCCGTAGTGCCAATGAAGTTTTGGCCATTAATCAGCACTGTCGACCCCACACTGCCACTAGTCGAGTTAAGCAGAATAATAGCAGGCGCCGGCGCGGGCAGGCCCGCATCCAGAGCCCAGACTGTGCCGTCGGCGAACTCGTTGCTCCCGCCGGAGATTGTGCCGCCAAATGCCGTCGTGCCCACGAACGTGCCGTCCGCGGCCTGGATTACGCCAACCTCAGGCGAGTTACCGTTGGCGCCGTCGAAAGCAAAGGTCTGGAGCACCGCTCCATTCTGCGGGTCGATCAAGAAGACGCTGCCCAGCGGAGCGGTCGAGTCCTCAAAGTTGGTATCCCACAGGTTGCCGTCCGAAGCCAGGAAGAGCGAAGGAACGCTGAGCATTCCTGCGAGCGACGTGAATGGCGCAAAAGCCACGAAGCCAGTGCCCTCGGTGCTGATTTCAAAAAAGTTGATCTCGCCCGCTGGAATGTTTTCGAAGGCTCCATAGAGATTGCCGTTGGCGCCTTGTGTCAGTCCACTAATGGGGGTATCGCGAATCGGCGACTTGAACAGAACCGTGAATTCACCCGCCGGCGTGAATTGGAAGATATCCTCATTGAAGCCACCCGTGACACGAGGAAGTCCATCCGTGACACCATAGAAGTTGCCGTTGGTTGCCTGAATCATCCCCGATGGTTGAAGACCATCGGCAGCGTCGGTCAGTCTATGGAGAACGGTAAAAGCGCCGCTCGCCGGCTCGAAGCGGAAGATCGTGCCGCAGCCGGAGCTGGGGCACGGGCTAACCGATGATCCGCCATTCTGTGTGGTCCCGTAAAGGTTGCCGTCCTGTCCCAGCAAGAGGCCGTTGGGAATATCGCCGTCGGCGCAGTTTGTGGATGAGCAGAAGTTATGGAGAACCTTGAAACCCGTGCCCGTTTTGCTAATCCGGAAGAGCACGCCGTCATTTTGCTTGCCACCGAAAATGGTTAGGCCGTAGAGGAATCCATCATTGGCCTCCACGAAGCCACTTGCGGGGCCGTTGCCGTTCAGGAACCCGCCGGTGCCCTCGGTGAAGGTAAAGAGCCGGGTGAACTTTCCGGCAGGGGTCAGTTTGAAAAGTGTGCCGCCCTGGGGATTGGACACGCCCTCATCGGTAACTTGTGCCGCGCCGTAAAAGTTTCCGTCCGAGGCTTGAATGATGAGATCGGGCCGCCCTCCTTGCGGACAGGTTTCGCCACTGACGCTGTTAGTACAGGTGAAAGCAAATATCTGATGGATGGTTCCCGAGCTCTGTGCGCGGGCGGTTACCGCCAGCGACAGGCCGATAACGAAGGTCATAACCGATCCGGTGCAGTTACTATTCAATAGAGACTTTCTCGAGTTCATTACATTTCCTTTTCTTCTTAGGTTTTGGTGATCCGCTGACGTGTACGATTAGAAGCACGATTTTATTCCCGTCCGGCCTTCGACGACTTGTTATATCTTCTTTACAGGAACGTGACACCTGACACTCGCTAACAATCGCTACTGGGCGGCGATCGTCAGGAACGCGTCGGGTTGCGTTTCAAAGTCGCCGGACAGTCCCACCACTAGCACGTCCTGGCCGAGCGTCACAGTGGACGGCACCACTACGTTGAGCTGATACAGTCCGGGTCCCACGAGGCCAGCGAAGGTGACGTCGGCGGCGATTCCATCGATCGCTACGGTCGGCGTCACCGCGAGCACTTCGCCGGAAGCCAGCGTTGGTCCAAAGCCGGTGGCGAACAGCACGATGGTCTCGCCTGGTTCGGCTGGTGTAGCGCCGGCGATAGTCGCCGCCGGCCCGATGAGGGTACCGTTGGAGTGTTCGGCGGCGATGTAAATATTGCCGCTGTCCGCGTTGGTCCCGATCGTAAAGAGAGCTGGCGCCAGAGGTTCCACGTTCACGGCCACGGCTGCGCTCGTCAGGCCATCATTGGTGATCTGGATCTGCGCGGGGCCCGTCGGCGTGCTGGAGGGAACCAGAAAGTTTACTTGCGTATTACTCACGAAGCTCACGGGAACCGCCGTGCCGTTTAGCGTGACGCCCACACCGTTGACTGCGGTGGGCAGCGTGCTGCCGGTGACCTGCCAGGTACCCGTCGTCGCAGACATTCCATTTCCCTTGATCGAGACCCAGGTATTGGGGGCGATCGGACCAGCGGTGAAACTCGCGCCGTTTTGGATGCCCGTTGCCGCGAAGGAGGGCGCGGCCTGGATGCTCGCGAGCAGCCCGTGTGATTGCACCGGATCGTTATTCGGCCCGCCGCCAATTCCCGCCGTGATGTACAGCGTGCCCGGATCCTCGCTTTCGGCGCCGCCGCCGAAATTCAGGGACCATAATCCCGGAATCGCGATTGGGTTGCCGGAGGCGTCGTCAAGGGTGCCGAGCAATGCGCCCGAGGTTGCGTTGAACGCATTAATCTTGCCGTCCGTGAAGTTTCCGACCAGAAGTGCGCCCGCAAAAGGTCCGAAATTGGCCGGCGCGATGGCCATCCCCCAGGGCGAATTGAGCGGTCCCTGACTGACAAGATTCGCGATCAGGCTGCCGTTCAAGTTGAACATGGCGACATAGCCATTGCCCGGGCCGCCGACGCTCGTGTATTTCTGGGCGTCCTGTTCCGCATACGTGACAAACAGTGTGCCATCGATATTTTGCACGTTGAACGGAGCAAACCCAGCCGGAATCGCGGGATTCGAAAACGACGAAGAACCAGAATATGGCTCCGGGAGGCTGCTCTGGTTGTACGGCGCCGGATTCAGGTCAAGATTGCCGTCGTAAACGTCCACTGTTCCGGCATGGAAGTTCGCCGCGAAAAGATATGGCGCCGCGGCGCTTCCGCCCACCGCGCATCCCGTGTATACCGCCCCGGATTTGGAGTTGTCGAAGAGGATCGACGCTTGGGACCCGCTGATGACCTCATTCCATCCCGAGATCACCCCATCTTCCGAGCAGAAAATGAAAAGCGCCGGCAAAAAGCCTGCTTGGAGGTTAAAGGCATTCGAGCTCGAGGCGAATGCGTTAAAAATCACGCCCGTCACCGGGCCAGTTAAACCCGCATCTCCCGCCTGGGGAATGTAGACCACCAGTGGAATCAGCGCGCCGGTGCCGCTGTACAACGTGGCAGTGCCGGTGCCATTATTTCCAACCCAGAAGGGAGTGGGGCCGAATCCCGTGCCCCAGGGATTCACCAGATTCGGATCTTGGTGGTCGGCGGTGTTGGCGAGATCGGAAACCAGGTTGTGAACCAGATAGTTATTCGGTGGAGCGCTGGTCGTTTGAGCAGCTAACGAGCCTGCGGCGGCTGCCAGCAACGCTCCCGCGCAAAGCCAGTTTGGTCGAATGTGTTTCGTCCGATGCTTGGTCTGATGCGTTTCTTGCGTCATGCCATTTCTCCTTGTAGACATTAGTCGTACTTGTTACGCGTAAACGTGCTTCCTCATACTGGTGAAGACGGAGCACGGTGCGAAAATATTCCCGCAGTTGTGATGTGAGTGCAACCCAGGGAGGGTCACTGGAACCGGAGCGCACCCTCTTTGGAGATACAAGGGCGACAGTTCACCGAGCGATCTCTTGCAAACTACGTCGCCCCAGATTAAATGCAGAAATGTTTGCTCGATTCGGAATTTTTCGAGCCGTCGCCAAGTATCACACGATAGAAACTGACTTTGACGATCAGTCTGAGGAGAAGCCCTCATGACACATCTGTTAACAACGATTGGGCCATATCTGCTTTTGACGATGGTCGTGGTCACGCCGTCCACGACGGAAGCCATTACCTTCAAGGCTCCGATGGCAGCGCAAGGCGGTGACCTCAACGCTATCCAGCCTCACCCGTCACCATCGGGATCGCCACGGTGGCGTAAGGCGGAACCGTTCACAGGTGGTGTTGGACTCTATGCGGACCACGCCGGCGCTTACGCCACCGCGAGCATATTCGGATCGGGCGAGCCGGATCCCATTTGCAATTGGTTTCGCAGTACTGGCGTCCTACTCGCGGTTGTCCTACGCCGCAAACGGTTCCCCGGCGAACTCAAGCTCAACAAGCACATACCCAGAGGTTTTTAGAAAACAACAAAGAGGCCTTAAGGAGATCACATCCAATGACACACAGAAAGATTGCCTTCTCTCTTATTATTGGAACCGCCGCGGTTGCCCTCGTCGCACAGCAATCCGCGACCGAAGCGCCAGCCGGTTTCACTACCCCCACGCTTGGTCAGACGATCAGTTCAACAGGGGAACTAACGGTGACTCCCGGCTCGCAGAGCATCAGTAATGGGATAGCGGAGCCGCCCGGCGACACCTTCGCCCTCGATCAGGCGCAGTTTGAAAGGAAACACGATGCGAGTACCGGCCTGGGCCCGGTTTTCAACGCTACGGCGTGCGTCGAATGCCATAACAACGGCGTGGCTGGCGCTGCCAGCCAATTTACCGAACAGCGAGTCGGTCACAACGACGCAAATGGCAACTTTGTCAATCCCACCATCACGATCAACGAGGGAGCGAACACTATAACGGGCCGGTCAATTGTCGACGACCGATCCATATGTCCGCAGGCTCACGAGCAAGTGCCCGACACAGAGAATATCCAAACCCTGCGCGCTGTGCTCAACACCCTGGGCGATGGCTTTGTGGAGGCCCTCGGCGACCACACATTCCTTGCGATTGCCGCCAATCAGCCTTTCCAGAGCAATGGAATGATTCACGGCGAGGCGATTCAAGTCGCTATTCTGGAAGCGCCGGGGCAGACAGGAGTAGGCAAGTTTGGCTGGAAGGACCAAGATCCGACAATCCTTTCGTTTTCGGGTGATGCTTACCTGAATGAAATGGGTGTTACAAATCGGCTGAAGCCCAAAGATGTTACCACAGTCTGCAAAGTGACCACCGATCCGGAAGATAAGCCAGATGCTCTAGGCTTAGCGGATATCGACCATTTCGCTCAATTCATCCGCGGAACCCAAGTGCCACCGCGCGACGCGGTGTTAGCGGCGACCTCGAATGCCATCGCGGGACAAAACCTCTTCAATTCGATCGGTTGTGCTACCTGTCACGTTCCAACCCTGACCACAGATCCTCCGGGGACGATAATAAACGGAGGCGCCTATACCGTTCCCGTAGCTTTAGGAAACAAGATTATTCATCCTTACGGCGATTACTTGCTGCACGATGTTGGCACCGGCGACGGTATTGTGCAGGCCGGCCCGGCAGACACTGCAAACAAGTTGCGGACAGCTCCATTATGGGGTTTGCGAATAAAAGCCCGCTTCATGCATGACAACGCCTCGACGACCTTAACCGATGCCATTCAGCGCCATGCAGGAGAGGCCCAGAATGTCATCGCAACGTTCAACGGCTTGACCGCTGCACAGCAGCAACAGTTGATTACGTTTCTTCAATCACTGTAGAGAAGCATCTCCAGCTGGAACGGCCTCTAATTCGCATCGTGGGTTGATCTTCGAATCAGAGAGATGCTGCTTACGTTCGCGGCCTCGTATACTGACGGCTTTACTATATCGGTGGGCTTTTTACTTCGAAGCGTAGAGGAACCCGAAATCAGAGCCGCAACGGCCGGTTGAAGTCAGAGATTCTATGACGAGCGATGTTTTAGTTATGGGAGGCGGAGCAACCGGCCAGCTTGCGGCTGCGTACCTGCGGATGCGCCTCCCGAACCTGAGGGTGACCGTGGTCGAGGGCCCGCACAAGAACCGTCCGATTGTCGGCGAGTCCTTCGTCGAAATCACAGTCGATTTCCTTCAGGAACTTGGACTTGGCGCTTACCTCATCGAAAAGCACTATCCGAAGTACGGCCTCACCTATTATTTCAAGCCCGACATCGACCGTCCCGTCGATCGTACTTACATTGTAGACGAAGCTCCGACAGTGCCACCGCTACTCTCTTTCCAAATAAACCGCTTTACATTCGATCGCGAGGTGAGGGAGCGCAACCAAAAGAACGGGGTACAAACGATCGATGGCACTGTAACCGGAATCGATATTGGAAAGAGCGAGGAACTGCACACCGTGACCGTGCATGACTCCGCACAACAGACACACACACTGCGTGCGCGCTGGTTGATCGACGCGACCGGGCGCAACCGTGTGCTCTCCAAGTTGCTGCGGCTTCAGGAGGCGGTCAAAGAACAGAAGAACGTTTTCTGGTTCCGGCTGGTGAAGTTCAATCCTGAAATCCTGGGCCGTATTCACGCTGTCAAAAAGCAAAACCGCGCCTTTGTTCCTTATTTCGCCACTCATCATTTCTTTGGAAAGGGCAACTGGATCTGGTGCATCCCCATGCGGTCGCCCGAAGACCAGCCCTTGATCAGCATCGGCATCACGTATCGCAAGGACATCTATCCTTATGGCGAGGTGCGCACGATGGAGCAGTTTTTGGAGTGCGTCGGACGCGAGCATGAGGTGATTGTCGAACTCGCGCGCAGCGGCACTGTCGTCGACACGAATTTCTACAGCTCCTACATGTGGGAATGCCACCAGCGCTATTCGCCCGATGGCTGGTACATCATCGGCGATGCGGGCGATACTGCCGATCCGCTCTATAGCGTTGGGATGGCCTTGTCGTCGGTACAGATCCGGCAGATTGCGGCGATAATCGAGCGAGGGTTGAACGGCCATGACACGTACGAGTTCACGAAGGATCTCGATACCGCTATAGCCACGTTTCAACGCGGGGTGACGCGAGACACAACACGATTGTATGAGTGCATGGGTGACGCCTACCAGTGCCATCTCCGCGTCCATCTCGTAGTGACCGAACTGTTCCATCTCGCACTCCCTTTGCTTATGAACGAGTGGCTCTGGGACCCGCTGATGGCGAAACTGGTGAACCGGTTCTTCAAGCTCGAAACACTTGAGGCTGATTCCAGAAAGTTCCAAGATCTTATCCGGCAGGTTAGCGCAAATCTGAAAAACCGGGCAGTCAGTAACTTCATTAAAGTCCAGTCTGGCGCTTCGATGAACAACCCATTCTACGAATACCACCGCGAGGAGGACATTCCGGCGTCTTTGTCTCGTATGCTGTTCAGCCTTGCACGTTTGCGGCTCGCTCTACTCGGAAAGCTCGGCTGGCGAGGGCTGATTCGCTTCGGCCAGCAGCGGGCGCTATTGAAAGATGTGTTGCGTGGTGCGCTTCTGGTGCCCTTCCATGGCACCAAACTGCGGGAAAGTACGCTGGTACGCATGGCTTTCCGTTCCCACGAGCTCGAATCCGCGGCCAAGAACAAGATATTCGGCCGGTCATCTGGATGAGAATCTATCGCCTTGAGGGCGTCCGCGGCATTTGCTTGTGGCAGGGCGAATAGCGACGGGTCGCCTGGACGACAGCGGGTCGCCCCTTGGGACACCTCGATGTACGTCATCCTGTGAATTCACGAGTGAAGAGTCTTCACTGTAATGGGTCGTAGTAGCCGAGTCTCCAGGACATGGAAATCGGTTTGACCCCGCGGGGGCGCGCGAGGCGCAGAGAAACGCGGTGAAACTTTCCATCGCGCACGACGTGTTGCGGGCTGTAGGCTAAGATGTACTCAGCGCGGATTTCGTCGTTTACGCGCGTCATTTCACGATCGAGATCCGCGTGGCCGTCGATGGCGACATTCCTTCCGCCGCTGACATAGCAGAGCCGATCCAGAAGATCGGGGCCGAACGCGGTACTGTCGTCTTGGAAAAATTGCGCAATACTGACCGCATACACTTGGGCTGGCGTCTCCAGCAACAGTCGCCGCACCTCGGTCTCCCGGTAGCGGCTCCGGTTATCGCCACCATCGGAGAGAACCAGAATGACGCGCCTTTGATTGTGCGCCCGGCGCACCAGCGACGCCGCCCGCTCCACGGCATCCAGCAGAGCCGTACGCCCATGGCTAGCCGCCCCCATAAGCCGCGCCTGAATAGCTCCGGCGTCGGCCGTAAAATCGGACTCAAGCACCACCCGGTCCGAGAAGCTAATTAACGCGAACTCGTCGCCTTCAGTGGAACCTTTGAGGAACTGCTTGACTGCCTGGGCGCATTGCGTAACGCCCCGCCCCATGCTGCCGCTCTCGTCGAGCACGATGATCACCGACACGGGAACCTCGGTTTCGCTGACCGATAGGATGTGCTGCTCGGCGCCACGGTCGAACAGGTGAAACGCCACAGCCGGCAATCCCCGGACCGGGCGTCCGTCCTGGTCGAGTACCGAAACGTCGATCAGAACCAGATTCGACGATACACTGAGGATACTGAGGATAGATGGATTGGCGGAGGGGTGAATCTGGGCGATGGCGATCGTATTGTTGTCGAGAAGATCCGGCGCCGGCCTGACGGCTTGTGACCATCCCCCGTAAGCGAGGATCGGAAGCAGCAGCAATGGGCAAACAAGAGCTCGACAAATGGGATGCGGCATAGGGCCTCTTTCCCCTACCAAAATCAGTTTCAAACAAGTTGGGTCTCATGGCGTCGCGCGCCTGGGGCACCTGTCCGAAGTTGGCACCGACCACGTGCTATCGGGGTCGTTGCGCGGAACTTGCGAACCCGATACCTCATGGAGCAAGGCCGCCGCCGGGAGGGGATCGCGGCGGCGGCCCGGTGAGTTACAGAAAGATACTTAGTAGACAAACACGCCGAGGGTGTTATTCAACTCTTTTTCCGGCTGGCCGTTGTAAGTGCCGGCGACGAACGTGGAATCGAATGATGTGTAAAGGTGGCTTTGCCCCACAGTCCCAGTGCCGCGAGCCTTAATACCCATATAGAAATCCGATTGCAACAAGCTCAGCCCTTGAGGATCGCTATCGATGGGGTCGAGTATCGTCGTCACTTGCTGCGGCGTCCCCAGCGTGGTCCCGCCGGGGGCGATTTGGTTGCGCAATACCTCAACCTCGTGGTTATATTTGTCGCCTGACGCACTCATATAAGACAGATTCACCATCCCCGTTGAAGCGTCGGTCGAGATTGCCGGAAGGAAATGGTGTCCACGGGTTGTATCCACCGAAACCGGAGTTGTCCAGGTGTTTCCGTTATCGGCCGACGTTGCCATCACCACTTCCGCATCCAGACAAGGGCCGCCCGAAAAAGGACTCTTGCAATCCTCATAAGTGAGAAAGGTGGTGAAACTGCCGCCGGAATTGTTCCGGTGGGCATGTTTCGGAAAAGTAAATTCCTGGATGGCGATATTCAACATCGGAGCGGAAATGTTCAAGGAGGGGGACAACGGATTAGGCACCTGGGCAACCGTTGTGGGACTGCCGCAAACAGGCGCGCTTGGGGCCGCGGCCGGTGTGCAGGTGGTGAACAGGATGGTTGCGCTTCCGTCTGTATTCGCGTTGTTGAACGAAACCGTGATCAGTCCGTCGGAACGTACCTGCACATCGGCAAACCCGGCGCTTATGTCGGATCCGCTCACCAGCACAGGCGCGGCGCATACCATCGCATTCGAACAGGACGCCAGCATCACCGTATTGGTCTGGGCGTCGAAGTTGAACTCGACAATCGCGACGTAGACATTCCCCGCGCCCACGCCCGCGGAGGTGGGCCGCTCGTCCACCGCGATGCGCGGTATATCGGATACCGAATCGAACGTGGGTTGAGCGAAGAGCAGCACCGGCGCGGTGGCCGCCCAGCAGGATGCCGCCTGCGCTTCAGTGTGCGTGCCGGAGGGACACGCGCTCGCGTTGAGCAGACGCGACGCGGCTACCCGGAAAAGTCCTACTCCCCCCGTGTCCGCCGAACCAAAGCGCTGATCGGCCATGAAGAATGCGTCGCGCGCGGGATCGGCCGCCACGGCGGGATCTCCCACGCCAATTAAGTTGCTGCCTTGCGCCGAAAATGCTGGTAACCCCCCTTCGAATTGCACGCTGCAATCGGCCGCTGCGGCGCGGTGCACATAGTATCCGCTGACGCTCTGATCCCATTGCGTGTCCGATGCCAGATTGCCGCGCCAATCGTTCGCGGCTTGCACAATGAGATCCTCGTTGGAGCCTACGCGGTTTAGCAGAAAGTCCGCCGAAGCCTGATTCTGCGGAACGGCGTTGGCGCGTGGCTCCAGATTAAACCGATTGCCCTGGGGTCCACCGCAGGCCGAGGCCGCGGGCGCAGGAGACGTTGCTTCGCCGTGGAAGTCCGCGAGCCAAGCCGCCGGGACCACGGCGGTCTTCGAAGGTTCTCCGAACGCGCGTATGGCCGGTCCCGCCAGTGGATTTCCGGTGGCCTTTAGGAAGGCGCGGCCCTCTTCCGACGCCAGGAACCGTAACGTTGCGGAAGGCGGGATGCGGAAATTCTGAAACGCCTTCGGCACTGCGGGCTGCTGCGCGCCGAACGCGGAAGAAATGAGAAGGCTTGCAAAAGTATAAGTAAGTCGTTTCATATTCGTTTTCTCGTTAGTACTGCAGATTAGTTAGATGGTTGTTGACATCCGCGGTGGCGACACCGCTATAAGTGCCAAACACGCTGTCCCAGGTGAAGCTCACATACGCCCGGCTCTGCCCGGACTCACCCGTACCATTCGCCGCCATGCCCAGCCGGTCGCCAAACCCAACCGGTTGATCCAAAATAAAGATTGGCGGCTTTGCCTGCACGTCCCCAAAATCCGAAATCAATAGGCGAGGTTCTTCAACCGTTGTGGATCCCGCCGCGATCTGCGCTAGAAATACCTGCGGACGCAATTGAAACGGGTCGTTTTCCGTCGAATAGTAGCCCAGGTTGACGGTATTCGTGGACGTGTCCAACGCCACTGCGCCGAAGAACTGTTGTCCGGCGCTCGCGCTCACTTTCGCTATCGGACTCCAGGATGCTCCGCCGTCGGCGGAGCTTGTTACCACGACATCGGTCTTGGGACAGAAGGTGCTGATTGTCTTAATCAGTGCCACGTCGCAGCGATCGTAGACCAGGAAAGTGGTGAACGTCGTTCCGTCGCTCTCCAGCCGGTTCACATGGCGTGGGTAAAGCTGGTCCGACATCGGCAAGTCGCCGATCGAGCCGACGGCGGGATTGTTCTCAGTCGTCACCACCTGCGGGGAACCGCATGTGGGCGCGGCGGGCGCTCCATTCGGCGTGCAAGTGACGAACATAATGGTTTCCGGGCTCACACCGGTGTTCAAGTAAGATACGGTGATCAGTCCATCCGGGCGAACCTGCACGAAACTGAAGTTCGCCATGAGGTCGCCGCCGCTAATAACGATCGATTTACCGCATTTGAGATTGGGATTGGTGCACGCCGTAAGGAAGATGCTGAAATCTAGACCCGTCCCGATTCGTTCCGTCACCACCGTGTATAGATCGCCCGCGCCGGTCGCCGAACCGGTCTTGCGGGGGTCGACGGCCATGTGCGGTAACTGTAGGAATTGGTCCAGCCCCGTAACGTTGGCGACTGTGCCGGCAGGCCAGCAAGACGCACTGCCAGCGTCGGTTTGCGTCCCGCTGGGGCACGCCGTCGAACTCAGAAGGTTCGCAGACGTCGTCCTTAGAATGCCCACCGCGTTTTGATCGTTGATACTGAATCTCAGATCCACGATGAAGAACGCGTCGCGTGCCGGATCGGCGACCGCCGTAGGCGTGCCATTGGGACCAAATACATTGTCGATGACCGGCAGTCCGCCTTCAAAGTCGGGCTGGCAGTTGACGCCGGACCTCTGCACGTAGAAGCCATCGTTGCTACCCCCGAGACCTCGACCATCATAGGCGGTGGCCACCACCAAATCCATATCGGGACCCACACGGTTGGGGAGCATGGCGACGGATAACGCTGTCTGTACCACCGCGTTAGGCCGAGGCTCCAGGTTGAATCGACTGCCGTCCGGGGCGGTGCATCCGGACTGCGCGCGTGCGGCTGGCAATAGGACCAGCGACACGCTAAGGAAAAGACTTTTCGGAGAAAGTAAGCTCATAAGTTGTGTTCTCTGTGTGAGTCGACTTAGAAACCCGAATCTTTATTCCAGTAAACTTGTAAACACTCGTTTAAATCATCGCTGAACGGAGGTGGACACGGCGGTGCCATGCCCTGACGCAATGCTTCGGACCGCCCTTCGTTGCAGCCGAGGGCCACGTGAGCCTTCGCTAAGGTCTGCAAGAAAACGGTGAAATTCGTTCGCATCCCCCGCGAATACATCCTTCGCTCCCGACTACACCTTCGAAGACCAACTATTGGCCAACGCCCCAGTCCTGGTCCCTGCTAAGGTGTGATATCAGCAACGTGTAACATCAGCAAGGTGCATCAGCGCGGAACTGCGGCTCCCGGTCCATACGAATATAGACCTGCTTAATGTCCGCCGGCTGAAACCGTTCGTGGTCGATCTGGAATTCGATCTCCACCAAATCGCCCAGCGTGAGCCCGTTTGTCGGAACCTGCACATTCACCTGGTACAGCCCCGCCAGCCCCGGCGCGAGCCCCGCAAACTGAATCGTGCCCAAGACGTCGGATTCCGAGGGTGCGCCCGGACCGTAGTCGTTGAAGACCACGGACATCGAGCCATTCGTCCAGCAATCCGCCGTACTCAGCGGATTGCTCGGCCCCAGCGCCCCGTCTGCGATCGCAGGCGTCACCGTGCCCAACCCCGTCATGTAGATCGAAATGTACTCGCCCGGTTGTGCCGGATTCGCTTGGTCCACCAACTCCTCCGTCGCCGCATGCCGCGCCGCCGCAAATCCAATCCCATCCTGGCTCTGCGAGAACATTCCAGGTTGCGAGAAATTTACGCCAGGACCAACCGAAACCACATTCGATGCCACACCGTTATTGGTGACCTGAAGATTGACCGCACCGTAAGGCGCCACTCCATACGGCACCAGAATCGAAATCTGGTTTGGACTCACCGCGAAAACCGGCCACGGAATCCCGTTAAGCGTCGCTGAAACCCCGCCCAAACGCAGCGGCACAGGCTCGCCCCCCGCCACTGCCATCGTCATTGAAGCCAGACCGCTCCCGAATAACGTAATCAACTCCCCTGGCGCGACCCCCGCAATCACCGGTTGATAACTCGCCGCATTAGCCACCGATGCTCGATCGAGATAAAAGCCCGCAACCGCCGGCGGCGCCTCGGCCCGCACCCCCACCACCAGCCCGAACATTCCCTGCGTCCCGATCGCCACAAACCCTTGCCCTTCCGCTCCGAATGCGTAGCGATACTCCAAAGCGTCTGGCCCGGCGGTTCCGTCGGGGTTTACAACGATCTGGTCGTCGGTAGAAAAGTCCCAGGTAATCGCAGTAACTCCGCCGAGCGGCAGATTTGTCACTTGTTGCACCAGCGAGTCCCCATTTGCGTTGCCCGTCATATGATAAGTCCCGAAGCAAAAATCCGGCGAAACCAAGGGCCGCTTCTGAAGCATTCCAGCAACATCGAACCCCGCCGTAAAATATAGGCCTTGGCTGATGCCGTTCGTTCCCGTCCCGGCGGCCAGCGCCTTCACGCCGAAGAAAAT
>Ga0181525_10002174_pt1 | contig 16230 bp, 14 predicted proteins | sample PEATcosm2014_Bin_48_FD_121100 | JGI IMG/M metagenome (GOLD analysis project Ga0181525, IMG submission 121100) | Peatland microbial communities from MTU Mesocosm Facility, Houghton, MI, USA - PEATcosm2014_Bin06_10_metaG | ecosystem: Environmental > Terrestrial > Soil > Wetlands > Peat | place...
GGTCGAAGAAGAGATGATGAAGGTCGCCGATACGCAGGCGCAGTATCAGGCGGCGACGGACATCTACGCGAAGGCCATCAGCATGATGCGCACCGCGATCGACAAATCCGGCCCCTAAGGAGAACGCTGATGGATCTCGCCACTTCCATGATGGTCGCCGCCTCCGGCATGCGCGCGCAATCGACCCGCATGCGCACGATCGCGGAAAACATCGCCAACGCCAATTCGACGGCGGCGACGCCGACGGCCGACCCCTATCGCCGCAAGATCGCGACCATCAACGCCTCATTCGATCGCGAGTTGAACGCGACGATGGTCGAAGCCGGAAAGCCCGTGCCGGATACCTCCGATTTTCAGACGCGATATGACCCCGGCAATCCCGTCGCCGACGCCAAGGGTTATGTAAAGCTTCCGAACGTGAATTCGCTCGTCGAAATCATGGATATGCGCGAGGCGCAGTCGTCCTACGAAGCCAATCTGAACGTGCTCGACGCGTCCAAGACGATGATGTCGCGCACCATCGACCTCCTGACGAAATAGGGGCTGACGAATGACCATCACGCCATCCGCCGCATCCGCCGCCTATCAGGCCATCGCCAAGATCGGCGTCGAAAGCGCCGCGGGATCCGCAACGGGCGCCACAGCGGGCGCGACCAACGATTTCTCGCAATTCCTTTCGCAGGCGATGAACAGCGCCGTCTCGACCATGAAGACCGGCGAGCAGGTGGCCGCTTCTCAGGTGACGGGTCAGGGCGATGTCGTGGGCGTCGTCAACGCCGTCAACGCGGCCGAGCTCACCCTCGATACGGTGGTGGCTGTCCGCGACAAGGTCATCGCCGCCTATCAGAACATCATGCAGATGCCGATTTGACGTTTCGCAAACACATCCAACGACGAGAGAATTCATGACACCGGCCGACACGCTCGATTTTGCCCGCGAAGCCATCTGGGTGCTGCTGCAGATCTCGGCGCCCGCCATGGTGACCGCCCTCGTCGTCGGCCTCGCCATCGGCCTTTTGCAGGCCTTGACGCAGATCCAGGAACAGACGCTCGTCTTCGTGCCGAAGATCATCGCGATCTTCGTCATGCTCCTGATCGCGCTGCCGTTCGCAGGTCAGGCGATGAACGGGCTGATGACCAACATCGCCGCCCGCATCGCGGCCTATTAGCGGACAAGCGACGGTGCTCAGCTTTCATCTCAACGACATCACCGGCCTCATACTCGTCTATTTCCTCGTGTTCGTGCGCACGGGTGCGATGCTGATGCTGCTGCCGCCGCTCAACCAGGCGGGCGTGCCGTCGCGCGTGCGCCTCATGCTGGGGCTTGCGATTTCCTTCGCGCTGGCGCCCGGCCTCGCCCATGACTATCCCGCGCAGATGCCGTCACAGCCGATCGCGCTCGGCGTGCTCGTGGCGGAAGAGGCGACGGCGGGACTGCTGATCGGCGCCATGGCCACCATCATCATGAGCGCGCTTTCGGTTGCCGGCATGATCATCTCGACGCAGACGGGTCTCGCCTACGCGCAATTGCTCAATCCGACGATGGGCGATTCCGAGCCGGTGCTCGCCAATTTCCTGACCCTGCTCGGCGGCATGATGATCTTCGCGACCAACCTGCATCATCTGGCGATCGGCGCGATCCAGGGAAGCTATACGCTTATCCCGCCCGGTGCGGCGCTGCCGACGGGCGATCTGGCCGAGCTCACGGTGCGGCTCGTGTCGGGATCCTTCGCGCTCGGCGTGCAACTTGCGGCGCCGTTTCTCCTCTTCGGCTTTGCCGTCAACGCCTCGATCGGTCTCCTCGCGCGTCTGATGCCGCAATTGCAGGTGTTCTTCATCGCCATGCCGATCAACATCCTGGCAGGCTTCCTGATCATCATGCTTCTCATCGGAACCATGATGACGGTGTTCCTCAACTATTACGGCACGCAGATGGGAAACTTCACGTAGCGCGCCATGGCAGAGGACTCCTCACAACAAACAGAAGAACCGACACAAAGGCGTCTCGATGACGCCGAAGCCAAAGGCGACATCGTCAAAAGCCAGGAGGTTTCGACCTTCATCGTGCTGGGCGGCGGCACGCTCGCCATCGCCATCTTCGGACAATCCTCTGCCGAGAATTTCGTCCAGACATTCCGCGTCTTCTTCGAACAGCCCGATCAGCTTCTCGTCGATCCGGGCGGCATCATGGATCTGATGCGCGGCACGCTTCTGCACATGGCGATGATCTTCGGGCCGCCCATCGGCTTTCTCGTGGCCACCGCGCTCGCCGCCCATCTTCTGCAACATCGCCCGGTGTTTGCGCTCGAGCGGCTGATCCCGGATTTCTCCAAGATCTCGCCGCAGTCCGGCCTGCAGCGCCTGTTCGGCATGGACGGCGTCACCAATCTCGGCAAGGGCCTCGTCAAGATGGCGATCGTCGGCACCGTGGTGTGGACGACGCTGTGGCCGATGCGTGGGCAATTGGGTTCGACGCTCGAGGAATCGCCGGCAGCACTTGCCGCCGACATGGTGCATCTCATCATGCGGGTGCTGTTTGCAGCGCTCTCCGTTCTGGCCGTCGTGGCCGTGCTCGACTACCTCCTGCAGCGCATGCGCTTCATCCAGAGAAACCGGATGAGCAAGCAGGAAGTGAAGGAAGAACACCGCCTGAACGAAGGCGATCCGCTCATCAAGGCCCGCATCCGCAGGATCCGTGCCGAAAAGGCGCGCAAACGCATGATGGCCGCGGTGCCCCGTGCAACCGTGGTCATCACCAACCCGACCCACTTTGCCGTCGCCCTCAAATACGAGCAGGGCGAGATGGCGGCGCCGGTTTGCGTGGCCAAGGGCGTCGATGCGCTGGCACTGCGTATCCGCGCGGTTGCAGAAGAGAACAAGGTACCCGTGGTCGAGAACCCGCCGCTGGCGCGCGCACTTTATGCCACGGTCGAAATCGACGAAGCCGTGCCTCCGGAGCAGTACAAAGCCGTGGCGCAGGTCATCGGCTACGTCATGAAGCTTACAGGCAAGCGCCCGCGCTGATAGTCTGCCCGCTGGCGATTCTGGGTCCTGCGCATGACAGCCACACCGACGCTTTCGAGAGGCAGTTACGGCTTGCCGGCCGGCGCCTGGCGTTGGGCCGCGCTCGGATTCTTCATCCTTGCGCTCCTGGCCGCGGGCCTGGCCGTGGGCGCGCCGGAGATTTCGCGTTCGGTCGGGCTCGTCCTCCTCGTGGGCATCGGACTTGTGGCGTTGCTGCTGCTCTACGCCGTATGGCCCAGGGCGTCGCTCGCAACCGAAGAGGCCAAACGCATCGCCGAAGCGGCCGCGCGCGCCAATGCCGCCTGGGCCGTGACCGGAGCGGACGGCGCGGTTCTCGATTGCAACGACGCCTATCGCCGGATGGCGGGTACGGCTGAGGGCGAAGCACCGCCGCCGCCCGAACTTGCGCTTCGCGGCGACAGCTCCGCCGCCACGCTCTATCGCCTCGCGCGCGGCGCCGCAGCCGGAAAGGCGAGCGAAGAAACCATCCCGATGGGTCCCGGCCTCGAGATCGCGGCTGCCGTGCGACCGCTTTCGGGGGGACGCTCGGCCTGGTGGTTTGCGCCGCGTGCCGAATCCGGCGCGCCGGCCCATCACACCGCGGCACCCGCAACCTCTGCCAATATCTTCCGCGATGCGCCGGTCGGTATCGCGTTCGCGGATGCTGACGGCAAGCTGTCCGACGCGAACGGCGAGTTCGCGAGCTTCTTCGAAGGCGGACCCTCGCTCGACGGCAAGAGCTTTCTCGACCTCGTCGACGCGAGCGACCGGATGGGCGTTGCCGACCTCGTCGCGCGCGCGGCGAAAGGCGAATCGTTTTCGAGCGCGGTCGAATTCCGCGCCGCAGGCCGCACCGACCGCATGGCCGAACTCTACGCGAGTGTCCTTCCCGGCGGCGAGCCCAAGCGCGCCATTCTCTATCTGATCGACGTCTCCGAACAGAAAGCGCTGGAGACCAAATTCGCGCAATCGCAGAAGATGCAGGCGGTCGGGCAATTGGCCGGCGGCGTGGCGCATGATTTCAACAATCTCCTCACCGTCATCATCGGCAATTGCGAATTCCTTCTGATGCGCCATCAGGCGGGCGATCCCTCGTTCAAGGAAATCCACGAGATCCACCAGAACGCGCTGCGGGCCGCGACGCTCGTGGGACAGCTTCTCGCCTTCTCGCGCAAGCAGACGCTGCAGCCGAAAGTGCTGGCGCTGCGCGATGTCATCGGCGAGCTGGCGCTGATGCTGCGCAGGCTCTTGCGCGAAGGCGTCGATCTCAAGCTCGAGCACGGCACCGATGTCTGGCCCGTCAACGCCGACGAGACGCAGATCTCCAACGCCATCATCAACCTCGTCGTCAATGCGCGCGACGCGATGCCCAAAGGCGGCACGGTCACGATCACGACCGCCAATGAAAGCGTGGGGCAGGCGGCAGCGCTCGGCACGGCGATCATGCCGGCGGGCGACTATGTCTGCATCTCGGTCAGCGACACCGGCATCGGCATTCCGAAGGAGCATCTCGGCAAGATCTTCGATCCGTTCTTCACGACGAAGCCGGTCGGACAAGGGACCGGCCTCGGCCTCGCCACCGTCTATGGCATCGTCAAGCAGACGGGCGGCTTCATCACGGTCGACAGCGAAGTCGGCAAAGGCACGAGCTTCCATATCTATCTGCCGCGCCACAGGGGCGAAGCGGCCGCGCCCGCAAACGAGACCGAGCGCACGCCGCCGCGCGACATCACCGGCCAGGACACGATCCTGCTCGTGGAAGACGAGGAAGCGGTCCGGAGCTTTGCCGCGCGCGCGCTCAAACTGCGCGGCTACAACGTGCTGGAAGCGGCGGGCGGCGAAGAAGCGCTCGAAATCGTGAAGAGCTCGGCCTCCACCATCGACCTCCTCATCACCGACGTCGTCATGCCGAACATGGATGGGCCGACGCTGGTGCGCGCCGTCAAACGGCTCCGCCCCGACATGGCGGTCATCTTCATGTCGGGCTATGCCGAAGAAGCCTTCCGCCGCAACGACGAGAAGGCCGAGGATCTCCACTTCCTGCCGAAGCCCTTCGGCCTGAAACAGCTGGCGGCCAAAGTGAAAGACGTGCTGTCCGAGGCGCCCGTGCAGCGGCGCACGGGCAGCTGACACGGCAACATCCGGCGGACATTTCGCGCGTGATCGCGCTTTTGTGCCATCCGGGCAATTCCCTGCCATCAGGGGAAATATCAGGGCCCGGAAAAATCCTGAGGCTCCGACGCGTGCGCATTGACGTTGCGCCACAAGCCCCAGACGCAAACACACGCGAAAAAGCATGGCGAAAAACAGGGAAGAACAGGGAAACATTCGTCCGTGTACGGTGCATGTGGCGACGAACGGATTCACGGGAGACGGTGAGACAGTGAGAAGGAAAAAGGGTTCACCGCCGAGACGCAGAGACGCAGAGATACCGAGGAAACGTGCGAAGCCGGACACGGCGCCGCTGTTTTGTCGGCGCGCAAAGCGCGCCAAGCAATGTCTGCGGCGCATCAAGGCGCGTTCGGCACCCCGGTATCTCGCCGTCTTTGCGTCTCTGCGGTGAATCTTTCTTCGCGTTCTCACCGTCTCACCGTCTCCTGTGAACCCCGGTCGGCGCGCGAAGCGCGCCAAACAATTTCTGCGGCACTTCAAGGCGCGTTCGGCACCCCGGTATCTCGGCGTCTTTGCGTCTCTGCGGTGAATCTTTCTTCGCGTTCTCACCGTCTCACCGTCTCCTGTGAATCCTCGATTCTGGCACGGCGCTTCGCAGATGCGGTAGCGAAAGGTTCGGCAACAGGCGCTGTGTTGCTCGGATGTTGCCGTTTTCGCGCCGAAGCATTTGATTCAATTGGCGCGGGCCCGATCCGCATGCTTGCCAAAATGTGAACGAAACGGCGGCATCCTTATCGGTCGCACAGATCATTCGCCCACCACGGAGGAAATCGCACGCAGCACTCCGGTATCGATCAACGCTTCGCTCATTCTCGCGCGTTAAAGCTTTGTCCCGCGCGGGACGAATTCTCGCGCAATAGGGAATGAGCGCGAATGCCGCCGCCGGGTTTGGAAGCAGAAGCCAAGACCTATCCCTCCGCCTCGGCGGTGCTCGAGCATCTGCTCGAAGCGCTGCCGCAGGATCGCGTGTCGGTCGGATGGCTGCACCAGGAATTGCGCGAACATTCCTTCGAGATGCTGGCTTTCATCATGGCGCTGATCGGCGTGCTTCCGGGCGCGTCCGTCATGATCGGACTGTTCATGATCCTGCCCGCCTGCGGCATGATGTTCGCCTCCGGCATGCCGCTTCCGAGCGTTGTCGCCGCGCGCTCGATTTCGCGCAGCCAGGCGAGCTTCGTGATCGGCCGCGCAATACCGCTGCTCCGATCCTGGGAAGCGGACAATCGCGCACCGCCCGGCGAGATCTGGAAATTCGCGCGTCCCTTCGTGGGACTGCTTTCGCTTCTTCTGGGTGTGACCCTTCTCGTGCCGGTGCCGCTCAGCAATGTGTTCCCGGCACTGACAATCGCGGGCCTGGCGCTCGCCGCGTTCGAAGGCAATCTGACGCTGCTGTGCGTCTCGGTCGGCGCCGCCGCCATGTCGCTCGCAATCACTGCGGTGACCCTCATCGCGGCGACGCAGGCGTTTGCGCATTTCGGCCTTTGACATCCTCCCGCCTGCCGATGCGCGTCTGAAGAAATCTCACATGAGACGGTGAGGCGGTGAGAAGTAAGATCTTAACGCAGAGGCCGCGGTGGTTTCGCGGGGGACGCAGCGGAAGGAAGGTTGCGCGCGAAGCGCGCGATAATTCCTCAGCGACCACCGCGTATCCTCTGCGCCCGCCGCGTTAAAATCTTTCTTCTCACCGCCTCACCGTCTCCTGTGAATCGGCCACCTGCGAACCCCTCCCCGGGATGCCGTTAATTTCTGGAAGGGAAGCCCTAGAGACCCGCTCCACAATCTTGCCCCATTCGAATCCTAAGACCTCCCCCAAGAAAGACGTGCACGCGGGGGGATTGGGCGGCACGGCATAACAACGATAAGCCGGAACGGGGCATGCTGAAGCGCAGATGGATCATTGCGGCCGGAATCGCGCTTGGGCTTGGCCTCGCGCTGACGGCAAGCGCGCAATATTCCGAGCCCGGCGACCGCCTGACGATCGACCGCCTCGCCTATATCCAGCCCGGCACCTACATGGCCGGCGACTCGATGGCATTCGAGATCGTCGCCGAGGGCGGCAATTATCTTTTGCGATTCCGGGGGGCGCCAGAAGTCTTCGTGCTATACGCCGATCATGGTTCGCTGGGCGGACGCATCCTGAAATATGATTCCGGCGAAACCGCGCTGAACGTCGCGGGCTGGGGCGGCATGACGCTCTACACCGATTCCGCGCCGCAGGGTCTTCCCGCCGTGCGCACGGGGGAAGCGCTTTCTCCGCAGCCGCCGACCGCGTCCGTGTCCGAGATGCAGTCCACCGCCAACGACGAAGCCGAGCGGCTCGCCTATGTGCGCCGCCTCAATGTGCAATTCGCGGTCGACTGGAACGGGTTCGGCGAAAATCCGCTTGTGCGCGCGTTCGCCTTCGACACGATGGAGAACACGGCGCGCGGCATCGAGCGTTTCACCGGCGGTGGCGCGCAGCGCGAAGCCTTCGCCAAGCGCGTTTCACAGATCGCGGTGGTGGTGGGATCGCGGCCGACGCTCGCAATCAACGGCCGCACGCTTGTCGTCTCGTTCAATCCCGGCATGAGTTTCGCCGGCCGCGCGTCCTCCCGCGCCATCGCCCGCGCGCTGGGGAATGTTCTGCATTAGCCGCAGCGCAGCAATTTTCCCGCGAGACCAGAAACAGGAGAAGCGGCGACGAGGTCCTGTCGCCGCTTCTCGTGCCGCCGCAATATCCGTCAATCCGTGTCGATCGGATAGGAGACGCAAATCGCCTGCGGAGCGATATGACTCAACGCGAATGTCAGTTTCGCCGCCTCGTTCTCCAGTCCCATCCATTGCAGTTTCCGGATCCGCGTCGTCAGCACGTTGATCCGGCGCTCAAGCGGGGAAACGTCCGGCAGCTCCCGGGCGGGCGGCCGCGACTGCAGGGCCGATCTTTCCGCCTGTCTGCCGAGGTCGAAGAACAGCATCGGCTTTTCCAATTCGACAATCTCGCTCACTTTTTTACCTCCCTCTCTGTGTTTTGCGAAACCAGGCAGCGCCGGCGAGACCTACGCCGAGGCGGCGCAACAGGTCCGAGCGCGCCCGCGCCGCAATCATCGCTGCCGCGCCGGGAATAAATCAGCCACACAACACGAACAATTGGACTTTAGTTGTAGAGAGGTGGTGACAGGTTCTCCGGTCCCCGCGATATAATCGTCGTTGCGCCGCGAAAGAGACGATCCATGACCGTATCCCGCGAAGACGTCATTCGCCTTTGGCCCGAGGGTCCGCCGTCGAAGATGGAGGGCGTGGGTCCGGAAATCGAATTCCGCGGACCGCCCGGCATCGCGGAGGGCACGCAGATGCTGCGCAACGTGTCCGAGCCGACGCTGACCGTCTTTCGCCCCGCAATGCCGAACGGTGTCGGCGTGGTTGTCTGCCCGGGCGGCGGCTGGCGCATTCTCGCCTGGCAGCATGAAGGGCTCGAAGTCGCGCGCTGGCTGGCGGCGCGCGGCTACACCGCGTTCCTTCTGAAATACCGCGTGATGGGCACGCCCGAGGATTCTGCGGAATTCGAAGCGGCGATGCTCGCGATGAACACGCAGATCGCGTTGCCCCGTTCGGGTCGCGATGCGCCGCGCGCGCTCAGCGACCTCATACCCGGCGACGCCATTCGCAAGCCGCGTGAGATCGCGGCCGATGACGGAAGGCGTGCCGTCAAGCTTGTGCGCGAGCGCGCGAAGGAATGGGACGTCGATCCGGACAGGATCGGCATGATCGGGTTTTCCGCGGGCGCTTTTCTTGCGGCCGACGTCGCGATGGATCCGCGCGCGGCGCCGCTCGCGTTCGTCGCACCGATCTATGGCGGCGAAACGCAAGCCCGCCCCGTGCCCGCCGACGCGCCGCCGCTCTTCACCGTCATCGCGCAGGACGATCGTCTTCTCTTCCGCGTGGTCGAAGGTCTTTATGCCGATTGGTCGAGCGCCGACCGGCCGGCCGAACTCCACATCTTCACGCGCGGCGCGCATGGCTTCGGGATGATACGTCAGGGTTTGCCGTCGGATCGCTGGATCGATCTGTTCGGCGATTGGCTTGTCGACATGGGCTTTGCATGACGCCGAAAGCCGCACTGGCGCGCCGTGTGATGACGGCGGAGAAGAAATGCTTCGACCGCGTCCAATCCCGTTCTAGTAGCTGTACGTCAGATCGATCCCCGCGGTGAGCGGCTGGTTGGTGACGATCCGGTTGAACGAGGCGCTCGGCAACGTCTCCTGATACAGACTCTCCAATTGCGCGTGCTTGTTGAAGAGATTGTTGACGAACAGCGTCGCACTCCAGCTGTCGTCGGATTGAATCCCGGCGCGGATATTCGTCAGGTCGTAGGCCGCGACCGGAATGTAGGCGCCGTTCAGCGTATTGCCGAAAGGGAACGCCAGTGAGCGGCGCTGGCCGGTGTAGGAGTTCTCCGCGCGCGCGACGAAGACATATTTGTTGGTGAGCTCGCGCGTATAGCTCAGGATGAGATCCGCGGTCAGCGGCGCGATTTCCGGAAGTCTGTGCAGCGGCACGATCTGCCAGTGCGGCCCGGGATCCATCGTCGCATTCGTGTAGCTCGTCGAAGCCGACAGTTCGAAGCCCTCGCCGAGCGCGGCATGGGCCTCGATCTCGCCGCCATAGATCGTGGCGCTCTTGCCGTTGATGTTCAGCGCCCAGTCGCCGGGATAGGCTTCGAGCTGGATATTGCTCCAGTCCTCATAATAGACGCTCGTGTTGAGAATCAGGCGGTGATGGAACAGCTCGGTCTTTTCGCCGAGCTCGTAACTCCAGACCGAGTCCGGCTTGTAGCTCGTCGGCCATTTGCCGTTGGTGTAGTTGAACGGCGCGAACACGGCACTCCAATAGGCGCCGGTCGTGGGGTAAACCGCATCGCCGCCGCCCGGACGCGAACCTCTTGCAATCGTCGCATAGAACATCGTGTCCGCATCGACTTCGTAGGAGAGATTGAGTTTCGGATTGATGCCGCTGTCGCTTTGCTTGACGAGGCCGGAACAGGACGGCGTCGCCGCACCGAGTCCCGAGCCCCAACCGCTGATGCAGGACGAGAACGTGTAGTCGTTGGTGTAGCGGCGCAGGCCTATTTCGGCCTTAAGCTGGCTGGTGAAGGCGTACGTCGCGTCGCCGAACAGCGCATATTGCGTCAGCGTGGTGGGCGATACCGCGTCGAACCAGTTGGTTGTCGTTGCCGGCGCGAAAGTGCCGAGATCCATATAGGCGGAAGGGTTGAGCGTCGTCCCGTTGAAGGTCCACAGCGAGTGGAAGTGGCTGTAATAGGCGCCCGCGACCCAGGTGAGCGGCCCCTCGCCTTTCGACGCGACGCGCAGCTCCTCGCTCAATTGCCGCGAGGGATCGACCTCGGTCCCATAGACTTCGCCGGTTCCGTTCGGGCCGTAATAGCCCGGATTGGGGAGCCCGTTGTTGGAGGCGAACGTCACGCCCGTGTCCGGATTGTTGAAATCCTCGCTCGAATCTTCGGTCTGCATCGATCTCCGCCACCACTCGGCGGTCGACGACGTCACGTCGAAGGCATCGAAGCTGTAATCGACGTCGAGACTGAGGATCGAGATCTTGTCGGAGAGCGGCTCGGCGATGTCGAAAGGCTGGTAATGCGCCATGGTGCCGGGATCGCTGTCATAGGCGCTGATGCCGTCCTGCTTGTCGGTCTGGAAGAAGTAGGACGGCGTGATCGTGAGGTTCGGCAATGGCTTCCACAGGACGCTTGCGCGCGTGCCGTAGAGCTGGTCGGCGTTCGAACCGGGATATTGCTTCTCGATCGGCGCATCGCTCACATCGCCGCGCACGGCGCCATTGGTGCTGACCAGCGGAAACGGATTGGCCACAATGCGATCGATCCAGCCGCTGGTGAAGTTTTCCGTTCCCACCACGCGCAGCGCCAGTTCGTCGTCCACCAGCGGAATGTTGAGCATGACATTGTCGTCGTGATTGAAGCTGCCGCCCTCGGTGCCTGAGAGAATGCTCTCCGCGGTCGCCTGGAAGCTGTTCGTATCCGGCTGATTGGTGATCAGCCGGACGGTGCCGCCCATCGACGCGGAGCCATAGAGCGTGCCCTGCGGCCCGCGCAGCACTTCGATGCGATTGAGGTCGTAAAGCGAGGGACTGATCACGACGTGACCGTTTTGCGCGCCGGCGGGACCGGTCAGCGGCACGTCGTCGATGTAGAAGCCGACCGTCGGCGAATTGCCGCCGCTCGAGGTCATGCCGCGCATCTCGATCTCGGTCTGGCTTGGCCCTTCGCTCTTCAGCGAAACGCCGGGCGTGGATTGCGCGAGATCGGAGAACGAGGTGATGCCGCGATCCTGCAGGTCTTCGCCACTGAACGCCGAGATGCTGGCCGCTGTCGTCTGCACCGTGGTCGAGCGCTTCTCTGCCGTGACCACAATGACTTCCAAGGACTGCCCGGTTTCACCGGCAGGCGCGATCTCCTGCGCGACCGCTTTCGGGACAACGACAATCGCTGTGCCGCCCAGGAGCGCGGCCATGATGAACTTCAGGCCCGATTTCATGACGAATTCCCCTTCGATGATCGCGGGAGTCGCTGCCCGCGATCCGCGCATACCGCGTGTTGCGGTGCGGCGCGAAGGTCGTCTTCAAACGCATATAAAATCGAGAGATCGCAATCCGATTGTTTATAGGATCGGCATATATTCCAATGGCTTCAACGCGTCTTGAATGCAAACTTCCGCCCAGAAAAGCGGCAGGCTGCACAGGCGAAACGCAAACTATCTCTCCGGCGTGAATCCATCTGGTGCGAGTTCGAAGTGTTCGAACAGAAATCCCGGCGCGACGGTGCAGCCGACGAGCGTGTAGGCGCCGAGCGATCGCGCGGCTTGCCAGGCGCGCGCCGGCACGACGATTTGCGGCTGCTCGCCGCGCGCGAAATCATTGCCGAGAACAAAGTCCTCGACGCGCCCGTCCTGCGCGATCTGGAGCGCAAGCGGCGCGCCCGCGTACCAGTGCCAGATCTCGGCCGCGTCGATGCGATGCCAGCGCGAGTGCTCTCCCGCTTTCAAAAGAAAATAGATGGCTGTCGCGTGCGCGCGGCCCGACGCATTCCCCGCGTCGCGAAACGTCTCCCGGTAATGTCCGCCTTCCGGATGCGGCTGCAATTGCAGCCTTGCGATGAGCGTATCGGCGTCATCGCGCGGTTCATCGCCCTTCATGCGGCCTCGCTGAACGGATTGGCGAAACCGCGCGCGACGAGGGCGCGGATTCCTTCCGCCACCGACCTCGCATCGTCGAGCGCATCATGGAGACGGCCTTCGAATGCGGCGCCCGCGGCTTTCGCAATGTCGCAGGCGTGAAGTCCGCGCGTGTCGATGCCCGCACGCCGAAGCCACGGCACGATGTTGATGTGAGGCGGCAGGGGCGGTTCACCGTTCAGTCCGTAGAGCTTCAGATTGGCGATCAGCACGAGATCGTCGCGGCCGAAAGCGACAAGCGGCGCATCGCCGGCGAAACTGAGGAAGGCGCGATAGGCTTCGGCGAAATCCAATCCGTCGCGCGCGAGCCTCGCGTTCGTCACGCCGGTGAGCGTCTCGAAATAGGGTGACAGGACCGGATTGAGGCGGGGCTTTGCGAGGATGTCGGCCGAGCCGGTCTCGGCCAGCGTCCCCGTATCGAGTTTCACGGCGCCGATCTGCACCACTTCCCGGAATTCCCCCGGCCTCAGCCAGTGATGCTCCATCGAGCCCGGCCATGCCGTGAATTCGAGATCGAAGACAATGGCAGAGGGCATGGCACACAACGCAAGGTTGAAAAAGCTGTGGGCTAGGAACCGCTACGGTAGCGAATCAGTTTATTTAGGGCTTTTAAGACATTCTTAACGTCGACCACCCAGCTTATACCCAATTATTCTGCGGAGGGATTTATGGCAGCCACACTTCGCGTGACCCCGGCGCCCGACATGCCGGAGCCACAAGCGGTCGAGCTTCCCGTTGCCGAATCCCCGGCAGTTCCAGCCCATGCGTACCTCGCCCGCCTTGCGGCGCTTCACGACGAAGCGGCCCAGACGGCCCATCTCGCCAACCTCCTCGGACGCGCGCCCTGGGTGGCCGGCCTCCTGGGCGTTTCGGCGCTCGTGACGGCCTTCTTCTGTGCCCATGCCGTTTCCGCGCCGTCGCTGGCCGTGTGGCTGTTGCTGGTGACGGGCGCGGTTGCGGCCATCGCCGTGCGCTACGGCAAGGCCATCGAAGCCCCGTTCGACCGGACGGCCCTCAAGATCTTCGCGCGGAACCTGTCCGCCATCCTTCTCTATGCGGGCGCCGCCTGGGGTGCCGGCCTCTTTCTCGCGCTCCCCGAAAGTCTGGGCCTCGCCGGCTCGATCGCCTTTACCGCCACCCTGACCGCCCTGATGGCCGGCATTCTCCGGGCCCGGGACATGGCGTTCAGCTTTCTTGTCCCTGCAACCGCCATGGGCGCCTTCTGCGCCCTGATGCGGGACGCGAACCTCACCGCCACCTTCGGGATACTGGCGGGCGGCCTCCTCGTCGGCGCTGCGACCAGCCTTCTTGACCGTCTCATGACGAGCGACACCCCCGCCGAAATCGGCTGATCCTTAAGTCTTCCGGCACCTCCGGTCAGGCAGTATTGTCCGGCGCCGCTGCGCATGCGGTTCGCCGCCAACAGGTGACCATGATTCCCGATGCACGCCCGGATCCGGCGACTGCACAAGCCATCGCCGATCCCTTCGACACAGAAGCCGCCGAACGTATCGCCGCGGCGACCGCTCTGCTGAAACAATCCCCGCAAGGCTTGCGGCAGTTCTTCAGCAGCTTCTTCCTCGGCGCTTCGCCCGAAGACGTGGCGCATTTCTCGCCCGAAGCGCTCGTCGCGCTCGGCGAATGGGCTTATGCGCAAACCGCCTCCCGCAAGGCCGGCGAAACGCTCGTGACGATCGCCGATTCGCCCGCGGGCGCGCGCAACCAGAGCGCGCTCATCGCCGTCACCGACGACATGCCGTTCCTTGTCGATTCCCTGATCGCCGAGATGAGCGCGCGCGGGCTTCGCATCCATGCGCTGTTCCATCCGGTGCTGACCGTCACGCGCGACGCGTCGGGCGCGCGCGGCGAAGAGGGTGCGGCGGGACGCGAGAGCGTGATCGTCCTGGCGCTCGATCAGATTCCCGAAGCGGAATTGCGCGCCGACATGATCGACGGCGTCCGCGATGTCTATCGCCAGGTGCGCGTCGCCGTGCGCGACTGGCACAAGATGCGCGAGCGCCTGAACGAAATCGTGGCCGCGCTGAAGCGCACGCCGCCGCCGGGAGAGCGCGAAGAGGTGGCCGAGAGCATCGCCTTCCTCGAATGGCTGGGCTCCAATCATTTCACGTTTCTCGGAAGCCGCGACTACGTCTTCCATGACGGTGACGAAGCCGATCTCGACCCGCTCGACAACACGGGGCTTGGCGTTCTCTCCGATACGGCCGCGCGCGTCGTCCGCCGCACCGAAGGCGAAACGAAACTGACGCCGGAAGCGCGTGCGTTTCTGCTCGAGCCCGAACCGCTCATCATCACCAAATCGAACGAACGCAGCCTCGTCCACCGCCGCGTCAACATGGATTATGTCGGCATCAAGCTCTACGACGCGAAGGGCCGCCTCTCGGGCGAGCGCCGCTTTGTCGGTCTCTTCACGTCGGGCGCCTATAGCCGCCGCCCGGAAGACATCCCGCTGTTGCGCCTGAAGGCGAAGCACGTGCGCGAGCGCGCCGGCTTCGCGCCCGACAGCCATGACGGCAAGGCGCTGGCGCACATCATCGATTCCTTTCCGCGCGACGAGATGTTCCAGATCGGCGAGGACGAGCTCTATGCGACCGCGCTCGGAATCCTCCGGCTCGGCGAGCGGCCCAAGGTGCGCACGTTCCTCCGCTTCGACCGTTTCGACCGGTTCGTGTCGGCCTTCGTCTATGTGCCGCGCGATCGCTATTCGACCCAGGTGCGCGACTGGATCGGCGCCATTTTGGAAAACTCATTTCACGGCAGCCTGCAGGCCGCGCTGCCGATACTCGACGACAGCATGCTGGCGCGCATCCACTACATCATCGTCCGCGGCGACGGCCCGCGTCCGCATGTCGACATCCCCACGCTCGAACGCGAAATCCGCGACAGCATCCGCACCTGGGACGACGGCTTCCTCGACGCGCTGACGAATGCCCATGGCGATGGCGAGGGCTTGCGCCTGTTCCGGCGCTATGCGCATACGTTTCCGCCCCGCTATCGCGACGCCTTCACGCCGGAAGAGGGGTTGCGCGATCTCAACGAGCTGATGGCGCTATTCCATCGCGAAGACAGGCCGATCAAGGCGCGGGCATATCGCATGACGGTCGAGAAGCACGCGGCCGTGCGGCTGAAACTTTACGTCGTGGGCCAGGAGCTGCCGCTGTCGGCGTCGCTCCCCGTGTTCGAAAATCTCGGCTTCAAGGTGATCGCGGAAGACAGCTACGCGATCGCGATGCCCGATGACGAAAGCCGCGACGCGGCCGTTCTCGATTTCCTGATGGAGCGCGCCGACCAGGCGGCCGTCGATCTTGCCGCCATCAAAGCGCCGCTCGAAGACGCCTTCCACGCCGTCGTCTCCGATCAGGCAGAAAGCGACGGCTTCAACCGTCTGGTCATCGGCGCGAACCTGGATTGGCGCGAAGTGGCCGTGTTGCGGACGGTCGCGAAATATCTGCGGCAGACGGGCATCGCCTTCAGCCAGGACTACATGGAGCATGCGCTCGCGCGCAATCCCGACATCGCGAAGCTCATCGTCGATCTGTTCATGGCGCGGAGCACGCCCGACATCGCCGATCGCGAAGCGCGCGTGAAGGCGATCGGCGAGCGCATGGACGCGGCCTTGAACGACGTGCCGAGCCTCGACGACGACCGCATCATCCGCCGCTTCCGCAATGTGGTCGAAGCGATGCTGCGGACGAATTACCATCAGCTCGACGCGAAAGGCGCAGGCCCTTCCTATATCGCCATCAAGCTCGACAGCCAGAAGCTCGACGAA
>Ga0181525_10002176_pt1 | contig 16215 bp, 15 predicted proteins | sample PEATcosm2014_Bin_48_FD_121100 | JGI IMG/M metagenome (GOLD analysis project Ga0181525, IMG submission 121100) | Peatland microbial communities from MTU Mesocosm Facility, Houghton, MI, USA - PEATcosm2014_Bin06_10_metaG | ecosystem: Environmental > Terrestrial > Soil > Wetlands > Peat | place...
AATCTTTACGACATCGCAGCAGCCCCGGAATTGCGCGAGCGCATGACCTACACCTCGCAGAAGACCGGCGAGCCGGTGCAGCGCTGCTGGCAGATTCCGCAAAACCACGCCGATCTGCGCGCGCGCCGCGAGTTCTCGGAAACCTGGGCGGAGGCGACCTTCGGACTGATGGGCCGCGCGCCCGACCATGTCGCCGCCTTTTTCGCCGGCTACGCCGCGGTGCCGGAGTTTTTCGCAAGCCCCGGACAGAATTTCACCAACAATCTGGTCGCGTTCTACGAATTCATGCGCGACCATCACATCTATTGCTGCTACGCCATCGTGCCGCCGCAGATCGACCGCTCAAAGCCGGCGCACAAACAAAGCGACCCGACGCTTTACGCCGGCGTGGTCAAGGAGCGTGACGACGGCATCGTGATTTCCGGGGCGCAGCAACTCGCCACCGGCGGCGCGCTGTCCGATTATATCCAGCTGGCCTGCATCCAGCCGTTGCAGGCCGGCGACGAGAATTACGCCAATTGCCTCGCCGTGCCGGTCGCGGCCGAAGGGGTCAAACTTTACCCGCGCAAACCGTTCTCGCGCACCGGCAGCGCCAGCGAATATCCGCTGTCCAGCCGCTTCGACGAGAGCGACAGCTATGTGATTTTCGACAAGGTGTTCGTGCCCTGGGAGCACGTCTTCATCTACCGCGACGTCGAAAAATCGCGCGACCAGTGGCGCAAAACCCCGGCGCATCTCCTCGGCAATCACCAGGCGCAAACCCGCTACGTGACCAAGCTGCGTTTCCTGGCCGGCCTGGCGCAACGCCTGAACGAAACCACCGGCAATATCGCCAACCCCGCCGTGATCGGCCTGATGGGCGAACTCGCGGCGCTGGTGTCGATCTACGAATCGATGCTGCTGTCGCATGAAGTGCTTGGCACCATCGAGAACGGCGTGCTGTGGCCGTCCAAAACCGCGCTCTATGGCGCGGTGGCGATGCAATCCGAACTCAACGGCCGCATGCTCGAAATCGTGCGCGAAATGGCGGGCGCGGCCTTCATCACGTTGCCGTCCTCGGACGCCGATTTCGACAATCCGGCAATCGCAGCCGACCTCGAACGCTATATGGGCTCCGGCACCACCGACGCCAAAACCCGCATCAAGCTGATGCGGCTGATCTGGGATTTCCTCGGCTCCGAATTCGGCAGCCGCCACGCGCAGTATGAGAAATTTTACGGCGGGCCGTCATTCGTGGCGAAGCAGAATTTGTATCGCAATTTCGATTTTAAACGGGCGACAGGATTGGTGGACAAGGCGCTGAATTTGCCGGCGCTGGAGTAAGCCGTAGGATGGGTTGAGCCCTGGCAAAACCCATCATTCAGCCTCGCCGCCCTTCGAGGCTCGCTATCGCTCGCACCTCAGGGTGACGGAAAATTCTGCGTGGATCGGAACCTCAACGATTGAAAAACGTCCTCGGTTGAGGATAATTTGACGGGGAAAACCGAAGGGCCGGCTTCGAACTTGATCCAACACGGAGCAGTGTCATGCGCGCCCTTGTGCTGCTGGTCGCATTCTTCGTCAGCCTCCCGGACATCGCTCGCGCCGATGACGATGTCACCGCCGGGCAGACCGTTATCCGGTCCCAGGAACAAGCCTTCAGCCACGACGACGCGGCGACGGCGTACTCCTTCGCGGCGCCCGGCATACAAAGCCAGTACCCGGCCCCAGACATCTTCATGTCAATGGTCCGCCATGGCTATACGCCGGTCTATCGTCACCGCAGGTTTGAATTCGGCGAAGCCAGGATCGTGGACGGTCAAATCGTGCAGGCTGTCGAAATCGTCGATGCCGACGGCGCGGCCTGGGAGGCGCTCTACACGCTCGAACCGCAGCCCGACGGCAGCCTCAAGATCAGCTCGTGCGTTTTGACGAAGGCGGTTACGTCCTAAGCGTTTGGGACATCTAATTATTGTCGTCACCACCGGGCTTGACCCGGTGGTCCATGCCGAATCGTCGGTCCTCCGGCGGCGCCGCATGGATTGCCGGGTCAAGCCCGGCAATGACGAAGGACAGAGATGCGACATCACAAACGCCGAAGCCCCGGCCTTGCAGCCGGGGCTTCGCGCAATTTGACGCCTCGAAACGTTTAGCAGTTGCTCTTGGTGACCGAGGCCGATTGGCCGGTGTCGGTATCCGTCGTCGTCCGACTCTTGGTGGTGCAGCCGGTGTCGACCGGCGGGCCGCCGACATGAACGCCGACCACGCCCGGCACGCCGACGGTCACGCCGGGGCCCGGCACAGTCGATCCTTCCCGGGTGGTGGTCGTTGTCGTCGTGGTGTCTTGCGCGATGGCGGCGACGCCCGACAGGGCAACACATGCGGCAGCCGCGATCGCGATTTTGCTGATCGTCTTCATTGGTCGTCTCCTAAGCCCGCGCCCTTACGAACTACCTTAGGCAACGATCATCCCGACCCTCCGGTTCCGGAAAATTTCGAGGGCGGTAGGCCGTATAAACCGAACGCGTAATCCGCCGCCCCCTATTGATGGAATGGCGAATGACTGCAGTGCCTATCGCGCCGGTCCGAGATCGAGCCGGAACAGTTGCACCGGCCATTGCACTTTTGATTGCCCGGCGTTGAACAGCGCGATGCGGTCGATCTGCGGCACCGGCAGCCAGATCGCGTGGTCCGCATCGATGAACTGCGCGTCGACCCAATGCAGCCGCGGATCCTGCACGACGGTGGCGATGGCGCCGCCGGGCGTGCGCCGCTTGAGGCTGCTGTCGGCGAGATCGGAAAAATAAAGATCGCCGTTCGCATCCATCGCGGTGCCGCCGACCGGCGGCAGATCGGCCCAGGCCTCGACTTTGCCGAGGAGCGCGTCAGGCGCGAGCGAGGCATCGTCGAGCCAGCGCGTTTCGATCCTCGACCACGGCCCTTCGAGCGGGCCGAAATAGAGCCAGCGTCCGTCCGGCGAGACTTCCAGCGGATCGGCGTTGACCCGCACCAGCGCGCCGTCCGGCCCTTTGACGATTTTGCCGTCGATGACGATCGGGCGATCGGCCGGCGCCGTCGTCGCCTGAGCGCCGTCGAGCACGCGCCGCGCCAACCCGCTCTTTAAATCCAGCACGATCAAACCGGCGCGGCCGGCGTCGGTGAGATAAGCGTGCCCGCCGTGAAAGCGGATGTCGTCGACATAGCTGCCGTGGAGCGCGATATCGGGGCCTAGCGGATAGACGCGGTCGACGCGGTCGGTCGCGAGATCGATCCGCACCGCCTTGGCACCGCCCGGCAGCGGATCGCCGCCGAATACCGGAGAGCCGGTGTCGATCGCCCACAGCCCGCCGCTCGCGTCGCGATGCAGCGCGTTGACGTCAACGAAAGTCTTGGCGTTGTCGGCGCCGGGCGTCCAGCCGTTCCACGCCGTGTCCGGATAAGGCTGCGGCCGCCCGTTGGCGTCGACAAGCGCCACCGCCGGTCCTTTCGACCCGGTCCAGCGCGGCCCGCCGACGAACACCCTCCGGCCATCGGTGGCGACCGCGTTCCAGATCATGTCACGGCTCTCCGCCGCGACGACGAGCTGCGGTTTTTCGCCAGGCTGCGCCGGCGACGGCAAAGCGCGAGCCGCGAACAGCACCGCCAAGCCGACGACGAGAATTTTGCGGTTCATCGTTTCTCTCCGCGATTAAGCGTGAACGATCATAGCCGCGCTACGCCACAGCCGACGCTTTGCGTCGGCGTGTTTTACGTAAAGAACGGCGGCCGAAGGCCACCTTTGCCCCCTCCCCGCTTTCGCGGGGCGGGGATTATTACGCCTCGGCGTCGGCGAGTTGCGGGGTGGCGGCGAAGGTTTTGTCCGCCGCGGGTTTTGGCTCGAGCGCGGCGGCGACGGCTTCCTCGACGCGTTCAAGCCAGACGAAGTCGAGCTCTTTCCGCGCCAGTTCGGGAATGTCGTCATAGTCGCGGCGGTTCCTCGCCGGCAGCATGACCCGCTTGAGACCGGCGGCGTGCGCCGCCAGCACCTTCTCCTTGATGCCGCCGACCGGCAGCACCAGGCCGCGCAGGCTGATCTCGCCGGTCATCGCGGTGTCGCTGCGGATGGTGCGGTCGGTCATCAAGGAAACCAGCGCCATGAACATCGCCACGCCGGCGCTCGGGCCGTCCTTCGGCGTGGCGCCGGCCGGCACGTGCACGTGGATGTCGCTCTTCTCGAAACGCGTGGCATCGATGCCGAGCGCCGCGGCGCGGTTCTTGACGATGGAAAGAGCCGCTTGCGCGCTTTCCTTCATCACGTCGCCGAGCTGGCCGGTGAGAATGAGCCTGCCGGTGCCGGGAATCCGCGTCGCCTCGATGAACAAGATATCGCCGCCGACCGGCGTCCAGGCCAGTCCGGTCGCCACGCCGGGCACGCTGGTGCGCATCGCGGTTTCGCTCTCGAATTTCGGCGCGCCGAGAATTTCCGACACGTCGGCCTTGGTGATCCGGATCGGCCCGCTATTGCCTTCGGCGATCCGCACCGCGGCATTGCGCAGCACCTGGCCGATCTGGCGTTCGAGGCTCCGCACGCCGGCTTCACGGGTGTAAAGCTTGACGATGTCGGCCAACGCCGCGTCGTCGATCTCCACCTGGCCGGGTTTGAGCCCGTTGGCCTCGAGCTGCCGGCGCAGCAGATAGCGATGCGCGATCTCAAGCTTCTCGTCGGCGGTGTAGCCGGCAAGACTGATGATCTCCATGCGGTCGCGCAGCGGCCCGGGCACGGTGTCGAGCATGTTGGCGGTGGTGATGAACACCACGCGCGACAGATCGAACGGCACCGCGAGGTAATTGTCGCGGAACGTGTTGTTCTGTTCCGGATCGAGCACTTCGAGCAAGGCCGCGCCCGGATCGCCGTGGATACCGGCGCCGAGCTTGTCGATCTCGTCGAGCATCATCACGCAATTGCGCGAGCCGGCCTTCTTGATGGCCTGGATGATATTGCCCGGCAACGCGCCGATATAGGTCCGCCGATGGCCGCGGATTTCCGCTTCGTCATGCACGCCGCCGAGGCTGACGCGGACGAATTTGCGGTCCATGGCGCGCGCGATCGATTGGCCGAGCGAGGTCTTGCCGACACCGGGCGGTCCGACAAAGCACAGGATCGGCGCCTTGCCTTGCGGCGCGAGCTTCCTCACCGCGAGATATTCGACGATGCGCTTTTTGATCTTGTCGAGGTCGTAATGGTCCTCGTCGAGGATGCGGCGCGCTTCCTTGATGTCGATCGGCTTTTCCTCGGGCAGCGTCCAAGGCAATTCGATCAGCCAATCGAGATAGCTGCGCACCATGCCGTATTCGCCGGCGGCGTCGGGCATGCGCTGCAGCCGGCGCAATTCCTTGCGCGCCTGGTCCTCGACCTCTTTCGGCATGCCGGCCTTGGTAATGGCCTTGTCGAGCTCGGCCATTTCGGCGGTCTTGCCCTCATCGCCTTCGCCGAGCTGCTTCTGAATCGCCGCCATCTGCTCGCGCAACAGCACCTCGCGCTGGCGCTCGTCGAGCGAGGCCTTGGTCTGGCGCCCGATCTCCTGCGACAGCCGCAACACCTCGATGCGATGCGCCAGCATGCGCGAGACCTTGTCCATTCGCGCGGTGATATCGACGGTTTCCAGGATCTCCTGCTTTTCCTCCGGCTTCACGTCCATATAGGCGGCCGAAAGATCGGTCAGCGCCGGCGGCGCATCGATCGATTGAATCGCGGAGAGGAGATCCGCCGGCACCTGCGGCAGCAATTCGATGGCTTCGACGGCTTGCGCCTTCAGATTGACGAAGCGCGCCTCGATCTCGGAGCCGCGGCCTTCCGGCTCGGGAATCCGCAGCACGCGCGCCACCATGAACGGCCAGCCCGACAGATATTCGACGATCTGGAAACGCTGCTCGCCCTGACAGACGATGTGATGGGTGCCGTCCGGCGCGGTGAGCATGCGCAGGATATTGGCGAGCGTGCCCATGCGGTGCATGTCGATCGCGGCCGGATCGTCGACGCCGGCCTCACGCTGCAACAAAATGCCGATCTGGCGCTCTTCGCGCACGGCTTGTTGGGCGGCGGCGGCCGATTTCGGCCGGCCGAGCGAGATCGGCAGCACGACGCCGGGAAACAGCACGGTGTTGCGCACCGGCACGATGATGATGGCGTCGGCCGGCAATGGCGGCAGCGTGCCGCCACCGCTCGAAGACGGACCACTTTTCGCGAGGATTTCTTCAGCCACGACTATGTTCCACTTTCTGCAAGGAAATCACCAGACAACCGGCGGCGGCGGTGCGGCGCACCGTGCTGTAGCCTCCGGCCGGCAGCCTCAGCCGCCGGTAAAACCGCCCTTGCGGCAGTTCGAGCCGGTGGATGATGGCGGTACGCCATTCCCGCGGTACCGCCCGCGTTCCGGCGATGACGAGGTCGCCGTCCTCGATCACGGCCTGCGCGCCGTCGGCGTCAACGCCGGGCAGCGCGACCAGCACCAGAACTTCCAGCTCGGTTTCCAGAATATCGACCGGCGGCTCCCAGGCCGGCAGCCGCGCTTGTGGCTGCGCTTCTGGTCTCGATTCTTTGTGCAATTCTTGGCGCGTCGGTCGGAACAGCTCACGATGCATGCGTTCGGCCCGCGCGAGCATTTCGCACGCTTCGGACCACATCCAGTCGTGGGCCACATTGCGGTCCATGGCGCATTCCCTCCAGCTTCGGAGGAGATATGTGTGGCGGGGCAAGCTGAAATTCAACGCCGTCCGTCAGTCCGGGGCCGAGCGCCAACGAGGAAAGCCCGCAATGACGGGCTTAGCCGGGCGTCGCGGCGGCGACACGGCGGCCCCCGCGCACGCCTTCGGCCAGCGTGCGGACCAGGTCCGTCACCGCCGGCACCGTCGCGGCCGTTGGCTTGGCATCGGATCCGAGACTCTGGCGCAGCGCGTCGACCAGCGCCGAGCCGACCACGACGCCGTCGGCGCCCTTAGCGATGGCGCGCGCCTGCTCGGCCGTGCGCACGCCGAAGCCGACGCAAACCGGAAGTTTGGTATGCCGCTTGATCCGCGCCACCGCCGCCGCGACCTTGCCGGGATCCGGCGCGGCCGAGCCGGTGATACCGGTGATCGAAACGTAATAGACAAAGCCCGAAGTATTGGTCAGCACCACCGGCAAGCGCTTTTCGTCGGTCGTCGGCGTGGCGAGACGGATGAAATTAAAGCCCGCCTTGAGCGCCGGCAGGCACAATTCGCCGTCCTCCTCGGGCGGCAAATCGACCACGATCAACCCGTCGATACCGGCGGTTTTGGCGTCGGCCAGAAAGCGTGCGACCCCGTAGATATAGATCGGATTGTAGTACCCCATCAGCACGACGGGCGTGGTGTCGTCGCCGGCGCGGAATTCGCTTACCGCGGCGAGCGTCTTTTTCAGGGTCTGGCCGGCTTTGAGCGCGCGCAAGCCCGCCGCCTGGATCGCCGGCCCGTCGGCCATCGGATCGGTGAACGGCATGCCGAGCTCGATCACATCGGCGCCGGCCTCGGGCAGCGCCTTGAGGATCGCCAGCGCGGTTTGGTAATCCGGATCGCCCGCCATGGTGAAGGTAACGAGCGCCGCGCGGCCTTCGTCGCGCAACGCGGCGAAGCGGCGGTCGATGCGGGTGGTCATGAACGCCTCACGTCATTGCGGGGAGCGGAGCGACGAAGCAATCCAGTCACCGTAGCGCCGCCACTGGATTGCTTCGCTTGCGCTCGCAATGACGATGCAGCAAGTAGTGTTTCATCGCACTTGGCTTTCGAGATGCCGCGCCACCGCGTCGAGATCCTTGTCGCCGCGGCCGGACAGGTTGACCACCATGAGGTGGTCCTTCGGCTTTTGCGGCGCCAGATCGAGCACGCGGGCGATGGCGTGCGCCGGCTCGAGCGCCGGAATGATGCCTTCGAGCTTGGACAAAAGTTGGAACGCATGAAGCGCTTCGTCGTCGGTCGCCGAGAGAAATTTGATGCGGCCGACGTCGCTGAGCCAGGCGTGCTCCGGGCCGATGCCCGGATAATCGAGGCCGGCCGAAATCGAATGCGCCTCGGTGATTTGGCCGTCGTCGTTCATCAGCAAATAAGTGCGATTGCCGTGCAGCACGCCCGGACGGCCGCCGGCGACGGAAGCGGCATGCATCCCGCTCGGAATGCCGTGGCCGGCCGCCTCGACGCCGTAAATCTCGATGTCCTTGTCGTCGAGAAACGGATGAAACAGGCCCATCGCGTTCGAGCCGCCGCCGATGCAGGCAATCAGCGAATCGGGCAGACGGCCTTCGGCCTGTTGCATCTGCTCGCGCGTCTCGCGGCCGATGATCGACTGAAAATCGCGCACCAGCATCGGATAAGGATGCGGCCCGGCGACGGTGCCGATGCAATAAAACGTCGAGCCGACATTGGTCACCCAGTCGCGCAGCGCCTCGTTCATCGCGTCTTTCAGGGTCTTCGCGCCGGACACAACCGGCACCACTTTGGCGCCGAGCATGTTCATGCGGAACACATTCGCCTTTTGCCGCTCGACATCGACCGCGCCCATATAGACGATGCATTCGAGCCCGAAGCGCGCGCACAAGGTCGCGGTGGCGACGCCGTGCATGCCGGCGCCGGTCTCTGCGATGATGCGCTTTTTGCCCATGCGCCGCGCCAGCAGAATCTGGCCGAGCACGTTATTCACTTTGTGCGCGCCGGTGTGATTGAGTTCTTCGCGCTTGAGATAGATTTTGGCGCCGCCGCAATAGTCAGTCAGCCGCTCGGCGAAATAAAGCGGCGACGGCCGGCCGACATAATGCGTCAAATAGCCGTCCATCTCTTTCTGGAAGTCCGGATCGGCCTGCGCCTTGGCGTAAGCCCTTTGCAGTTCGAGAATCAGCGGCATCAAGGTCTCGGCGACAAAGCGGCCGCCATAGATGCCGAAATGGCCGTGCTCGTCCGGCCCGGTGCGGAACGAGTTGAGTTGCTGGATGGTCATTACTGCGAAGCCTTCTTACGCCGCCGGGTGCGCTTGACCGGACGCCGCCGCTCGCGCCGCGCGCACAAACGCGTGGATTTTTTCCGGATCCTTGTCGCCCGGCGCGCGCTCGACGCCGGAAGAGACATCGACGCCCGGCGCTTGCGTCAGGCGCAACGCCTCGCCGACATTGCCGGCAACGAGGCCGCCCGACAGCATGTAAGGCACGCCGGGCTCGACGTGTTCCAGCAGATGCCAATCGAACGGCTGGCCGAGCCCGCCCGGCCGCGTCGCGTCGCGCGGGGGGCGCGCGTCGAACAGCAGGCGATCGGCCAGCGTGGCATAGGTTTCGATCGCGGAAAGGTCGGCCTTTGCCGCGACCGCGATCGCCTTCATCACCGGCAGGCGATAGTGTCTTTTCAGCGCCCAGACGCGCGCCGGAAGCTCGGTGCCATGCAGTTGCAGCAAATCCGGCCGCAATGCCTCGACCACGGCGTCGAGCGTGGCGTCGTCGGCATCGACGGTGAGCGCCACTTTTTGCGCGCGGCCCCGCACCCGCTCGCCGAGCGAACGCGCCACGTCGAACGCAAGATGCCGCGGCGACGGCGGAAAAAACACAAAACCGACCATGTCGGCGCCCGCCTCAAGCGCGGCGTCGAGCGCCTCGGGCGTGGAAAGGCCGCAGATTTTGACGACCACGGACATTTGCACCGACATATGCACCCGCATTGGCTTGCGGGGCGTTGGATGTGCCCTGGCGCGCAGGCGCCACGCCAGCGCTGCCCGCCTTTTACATCGCCGCACAGGCTTTGTCTTGCACGGGGGTTGGGCCGAGGGTTACCGGACCGGCAACTTCAGCTGCACCCGTTCGGGCGGCTCGACCGCATGCGGAGGGTCGACGCCGCCGCCGGCGCGCCGCAGCGAACTCACTTGGGCGCGCAGGTCCGTCAATTCGCGCTCCAGCCGGCGCGCCTTCCGGCGCCATTGGCTTTGCCGCAGCCAAGCCGCCACGCCGCCGACGACCACACCGAGAATGAGCAACACGATAATGAGCGCGAACAGCGGCAAGGTCACGACGGCGGCGGGTCGATCGGCGCTGAACGGGTCGAGCGACACCGTCACCAGCTGGCGGTTCGCTACCGCGAAGGCAATGATGACAATGGCCAGCGGCACAAGAACCAGCGCCGCGGCGATTTTGCGCAGCACGGCGCCGGCCGATTGCGACGCGCCGGTCAACCTTCGCCCGGGCGATTAAGCCGCTCGCGCATTTCCTTGCCGGTCTTGAAAAACGGCACGCATTTCTGGTCGACCGAGACATGCGCGCCGGTGCGCGGATTGCGCCCGGTGCGGGCCGGACGCTGCTTCACCGAAAAGGCGCCGAAGCCGCGCAATTCGACGCGGTCGCCGCGCGCCATGGCGGCGATGATCTCGCCGAGAATGGCGTTGACGATGTTTTCGACATCGCGCTGGTAGAGGTGGGGATTTTGGGTCGAAATGCGCTGAACGAGTTCCGACTTGATCATGGTGCCCCACCTTGGCTCGCCCGCGAACGTTGGAAAAACCAACGCCGCCTAGTTCGCGGTTGCAGGGTGCCAAAGGGCCAATAGACCGTCAAGATTGAAACGCGCCACGGCCTCGACCGCAGCCCCGGCGTCGAGGCGTTCGGCAAGCGCGGTCAGGCCCGCCGCATCGAGCAGGGCAACCGCCGCGGCATGCAGGAACGGCAGATCGCCGAAACGGGGCTGCAGTTCGTAGTCGCGTACCGGCAGCTTGGCGTCGACGTTCTTCTCCTTCGCCAGCCAGGCCAGCGCCGTCCGCTCGTCGCCGAGTTCGTCGACGAGCTTGAGGTCGAGGCCTTGATGCCCGGTAAATACCCGGCCATCGACAACGGCTTGCAGTTCGTCGCTGCTGAGATGGCGGCGATCCGCGACGATGCCTTTGAACCAGGCGTAAGAATCCTGGATGATCGAATTGAGCGCGGCGCGCGCCTCCGGGCTGGTCGGCTCGAAACCGTCCGGCGCGGCCTTGAGCGGGGTGGATTTCACCGTTTCGACCTTGACGCCGATTTTTTCGAGCAGATCAGCGACGTTGGGAAACTGAAACAACACGCCGATCGAGCCGACCAGCGAGGTCTGCTGCGCGATAATATGGTCGCCGGCGAGCGCGGTGATGTAACCGCCGGAGGCGGCCATGCTGTCGACCACGATAACCAGAGGTTTTTGCTGCCGCAGCCGCGACAGCGAATCGAACAATTGCTCGGACCCGGCCGTGGTGCCGCCGGGACTATCGACATGCACGATAATGGCGCGTGCCAGCGACGAGCGGCCCAGCCGATCGAGCGCCTCGACTCGTTCCCGATCGCCTCGGATCAAGCCCGAAACGGTCACGCGCGCGATGTAGGGCCGCACCCCGGTGAAACCGAACCGATTGCTGGCCAGCGCCACGATCCCGGCGATGCCGACAACGATGATCGCGATGGCGATCACGCGCCAAAACGTGAGCTTTCGCCGCAACCGGCGGCGGTCGACGATCAGGTCGGCATCAAGCGACATGGTTTCATCCTCTGTTCCTCGATATCGCCCCATGCAAGGTCGTCATACTAGGCCGTCACGCAACATCTTGGCGAAGCCTCACTTCGCAGTCTCTTCCTTCTCGGCTTCTTCGACGTCAACGTCGTTGTCGCTATCCTCGTCGTCGTCGCTGGCTTCTTCCTTGCCGTCCTCCTCGCCTTTACGCTTGAGCGCCGTTCCCAAAATGTCGCCAAGGGTCGCACCGGAATCCGATGAGCCGTATTGCGCGATCGCCTCTTTCTCCTCGGCGACTTCCAGCGCCTTGATCGAGACCGACACCCGCCGCGTGCGGCGGTCGAACTGGATGACCCGGGCATCGACCTTCTGACCGACGGCGAAGCGATCCGGACGCTGCTCGGAACGGTCACGCGCCAGTTCCGATCGCTTGATGAAGGAGGTGAATTCGGTGCCGACGATTTTCACGTCGATGCCGCCTTCCTTGACCTCGGTCACTTCGCAGGTGACGACGGCACCCTTTTTCAGTTCGCCTGCGGCCGCCGGCTCGGCGGCGGCAGGAGCGCCGGCCGAAAGCTGCTTAATGCCGAGCGAGATACGCTCCTTTTCGACATCGACGTCGAGCACCTGTGCCTTGACCTGATCACCCTTCTTGTACTCCTCGATGACCTGCTCGCCGGGTCGTTTCCAGTCGAGATCCGACAGATGCACCATGCCGTCGACATCGCCGTCGAGGCCGAGAAACAAGCCGAATTCGGTCTTGTTCTTGACCTCGCCTTCGACGATCGAGCCGACGGGATATTTTTCGACAAACACTTCCCAGGGATTGCGCATGGTCTGCTTGAGACCGAGCGAAATGCGGCGCTTCACCGGATCGACTTCGAGGACTTGCACTTCGACTTCCTGCGAGGTCGAGACGATCTTTCCTGGATGCACGTTCTTCTTGGTCCACGACATTTCCGAAACGTGAATCAGGCCTTCGATGCCGGGTTCGAGTTCGACGAAAGCGCCGTAATCGGTGATGTTGGTCACGCGGCCCTTGAACCGCGCTGCCACCGGATATTTTGCCTCGATGCCCTGCCACGGGTCGTCGAGCAGTTGTTTCATGCCGAGCGAGATGCGGTGGGTTTCGTGGTTGATCTTGATGATCTTGACCTTGACCTGCTGGCCGATGTTGAGCACCTCGGACGGATGGTTGACGCGCCGCCAGGCGATATCGGTGACATGCAGAAGCCCGTCGATGCCGCCGAGGTCGACGAAAGCGCCGTAGTCGGTGATATTCTTGACCACGCCGTCGATGACCTGGCCCTCTTCGAGGTTCTGCACCAGCTCCTGGCGCTGCTCGGCCCGGGTCTCTTCCAGCACGGTGCGGCGCGACACCACGATATTGCCGCGCCGGCGATCCATTTTGAGGATCTGAAACGGCTGCGCATTGTTCATCAGCGGCGAGACGTCGCGGATCGGCCGGATGTCGACCTGCGAGCGCGGCAGGAAGGCCACCGCGCCGTCGAGGTCGACGGTGAAGCCGCCTTTGACCTGATTGAAGATGACGCCCTGCACCTTCTCGTTATTCTGGAATGCCTTTTCGAGCTTGCCCCAGCTCTCCTCGCGGCGCGCCTTGTCGCGCGACAGCACGGCCTCGCCGAGCGCATTCTCGATCCGCTCGAGATAGACCTCGACGGTGTCGCCGACCTTGATCTCGGTGGTGCGGCCCGGCCCGGCGAACTCGCGCAACGCCACGCGGCCCTCGGTCTTTAAGCCGACATCGATGACGGCAAGGTCGCGTTCGATCGCGACCACCGTGCCCTTGACGACGGCGCCTTCCTGCAAATGTCCGTCACCGAACGATTCATCGATCAGCTTGGCGAAATCTTCGCGCGTCGGCGCGATAGCGGCGGCTTGAGCCATAAACACTCCCAACCCCTCGAATTGAAATGATCCCTAACCTCACGGCAGCCGCCGGTTGGACCGGCGGTTGGGGCCAAAGCCATAGGTTCAGGGCGAACTTGCGTTCGGGACGAAGCTTGGTCCGGTGCAACGCAGACGAGGCGGCGAACGGGCTGACCTCCAATGACGAAAACGCTATTAACGGCGCTTTCGGCCCGCTCGAACGGCCTCGATGATATCGACGGCTGCCCGGAACGCCGCGTCTATACCCAAATGCGTGGTATCGAGCAAGTGCGCGTCCGGCGCGGCCATCAGCGGCGCCGCGGTGCGCCTGGAATCGCGCTCGTCGCGCCGCAACAGGTCGGCCAAGACCTCGTGCTCCTCGGCGGTTTCGCCCCGAGCCCGCAGTTCCAGGGTGCGGCGGGCGGCGCGCACTTCGGGGGATGCGACGACGAACAGTTTCACATCGGCGCCCGGCGCGATCACGGTGCCGATATCGCGGCCGTCAAGCACCGCGCCGGGCGGCTTGGTGGCGAATTCGCGCTGGTAGTTCATCAAGGCCTGACGCACCTGCGGTATGGCGGCGACCACCGACGCGGCTTCGGTAATGACCTGCAATTTCAGGGCATTGTCGTTGAATTTGGTCGGATCGAGCGCGATGGCGGCGGCGGTCGCGCGGGCGGCATCGTCGGGCGGATAGCCAGAGTCGAGCATCGCCTTGGCCACCGCCCGATACAGCAGCCCGGTGTCGAGATGATGCAGCCCGTAAACCGACGCCAGTTGGCGCGCGATCGTGCCCTTGCCCGAGGCGGCCGGTCCGTCGATAGCGATGATCATGACAAATCCGCCCCCAGCGAACGCATCAACTCGACAAAGCCTGGAAAGCTCGTCGCAATGAAACTGCCGTCGTCGATTTGCACCGGCCGCTCGCTGGCAAGGCCCAGAACCAGCGCCGCCATCGCGATCCGGTGATCCATATGGGTCCTGACCATTCCGCCGCCCGAGGCGCGGCCACGGCCGTGCACGATGAGATCGTCGCCCTCGATATCGGCCGCAACGGCGTTGGCGCGCAATAGCGCCAGTGTGGCGGCGAGGCGGTCGGACTCCTTCACCCGCAATTCCTTAAGCCCGCGCATCACCGTCGTGCCTTCGGCGAAAGCAGCGGCCACCGCAAGCACCGGATATTCGTCGATCATAGCGGGCGCGCGCGCCGCCGGCACCTCGATACCACGCAGCGTGCCGGCGCGGACACGCAAGTCGGCAACGGCTTCGCCGCCTTCATCGCGCTGGTCGAGCCGCTCGATCGAAGCACCCATCTCGCCAAGCGTCGCGATCAAGCCGGTGCGCAACGGATTCATCATCACGCCTTCGAGAATAATGTCCGAACCGGGGACGAGCAGAGCGGCGACCAGCGGAAACGCCGCCGAAGACGGATCGGCGGGAACCACGACGGGCCGTGGCGTCAGTTCGGGCTGGCCGGTGAGCGCGATGCGGCGGCCTTTGCCGTCAGCGCCGTCCGGTTCGACCCTCACATCGGCGCCGAAATGCGCGAGCATTCTTTCGGTATGGTCGCGGGTCGGCTCGGTTTCGATCACCACGGTCTCACCCGGCGCCGCGAGGCCGGCCAAGAGCGTCGCCGACTTCAACTGCGCCGACGGCACTGGCGGTTCGAACACGACCGGCACCGGATCGCGCGCGCCCGCCAGCGTCAAGGGCAGACGGCCGTCCGCCGAGGCCAGCGTGCGGGCGCCGATGCGCTCCAGCGGATCGAGCACGCGCCGCATCGGCCGGCTCCGCAGCGAAGCATCGCCGTCGAACGTCGCGGTGATCGGGCAACCGGCCACCGCGCCGAGCGCGAGCCGGCAACCGGTTCCCGAATTGCCGAAATCGAGTGCGATCGCGGGTTCGGCGAAACCGCCGATGCCGACGCCGTGGATCAGCCATTCCTGCTCGCCGGTGCGCCGCACGCGAGCCCCCAGCGCCTGCAAGGCGTTAGCGGTATTGAGCGCGTCTTCACCTTCGAGCATGCCGCCGATGCGGGTAGCGCCGACCGCCAGAGCGCCGAGAATGAGCGCCCGAATCGAGATCGATTTGTCGCCCGGCACCCGCGCGCGGCCGTTCAGCGGGCCGTTGCGGCGGGCAGTTAGCGGCGTGGGAAGCACCTGCATGATCGATGAAATCCAGCCAGGGCCGCACCGGAACCCTGGGCAAGCCCCTTATCACGGCGCGGTCGGTCCCGTCATCCCGGCGCATCGCCGCGACGTTTCTCCGACAGCGGACGGACGGCGATGCCTGCCGATCGACTATTGACAGCCGCGTTGTGACTAGCCAAGTGAAGCACCCGCATAACGCAAGGATCGAACCGTGGCCAAACTCGAACTGGGCACCAAAAGGCTCTGCGCCAATTGCGGCGCCAAGTTCTACGACCTTAACAAGGATCCGATCCACTGCCCGAAATGCGAAGCGGTGTATGTGATCGCCCCGGTCGTCAGCCGATCCCGGCCGGAGCCGGCCGCCGCCGCCCCGCGCCCAGCCGCCCCGGTCGAGGAAGTCGCCTTGCCTGAACCGCAGGAAGCGGAACTGGTTTCGCTCGAAGAGGCCGATGCCGAGGCCGAAGGGTCCAAAAAGCCAGCGGCCGCAGGCGAAGCGGGGGCCGAGGAGGAAGAGGTCGAGATCGACGAAACCCTCGACGATGCCGCCTTCATCGAGGAGCAGGAGGAAGAGGATGCCGATGTCACCGACATTATCGGCGGCGACATCCCGGACGAAGAGGAAGGATGATCGGGAGTTCAGGGATCAGTAATCAGGGATCAGTATTTAGAAACCTGGCGGTTGGTGCCTTACTGATACCTGATTACTGAT
>Ga0181525_10002179_pt1 | contig 16203 bp, 15 predicted proteins | sample PEATcosm2014_Bin_48_FD_121100 | JGI IMG/M metagenome (GOLD analysis project Ga0181525, IMG submission 121100) | Peatland microbial communities from MTU Mesocosm Facility, Houghton, MI, USA - PEATcosm2014_Bin06_10_metaG | ecosystem: Environmental > Terrestrial > Soil > Wetlands > Peat | place...
CACCCGCGGCCTCATAAATCAGGTCGATGTTGCCCGCCTGTTCAGCCATCTGTTCGATGGATGTCTCGGCCGACGAAATATACCGCGCGCCCACGCCCTCCGCCACATCGGCTTTCGCATTCGGCTTCGGCGACCGCGAGTATACGTAGGTCTCGAAGCCCGCATTCACCAGCACCATGGCCCCCAGCAGCCCCACCGGACCCGATCCCAACACCACCGCCCGGCGCAGCCCGCCGTCCCAGTGCAGCCGCTGCTGGATTTCGCCCACCTCGATCAGGGCCTTCTCCGCGATGGTCAGCGGCTCCACCAGCACTGCCACGTCGCGCAGTTCGCGCTCGACCGGGTGCAGGTTGTGCCGGTCTTCCACCACCATCTCGGTCATGAAGCCGTCCAGCTCTTTGATCCCGTGCTCCCGGTATTTGCCCGTGGCGCAGAAATCGTAGTGGCCCGAACGGCAAGGGCCGCAATGCGCGTCCGTGCACGGCAGCCGCACGGTGCTCACCACCAGGTCGCCCGGCCGCAGATCTGCCACGCCCGGCCCGGTCTCCACCACTTCGCCCAGTGACTCGTGGCCCAGCACGAAGCAATCCGATCCGGCGGGCGGCATGCCGTACGCAAAGGCGCAGATGTCCTTGTCGGTGCCGCAGACCCCCACCTCCAGCATGCGCAGCTTGACCTCGGCCGGCGCGGCGATGCGCGGTTCCTCGATGTCGATGATGTTGACTGCGCGTTTGGCGGGATAGACAGCTACGGCCTTCATAGTTCAGCGGGCGATGCGGCCCGCTTTTCGCATTGTATCCAACGTGGCGCCGTCCAATCCCTCCTCCTCCGCGCTCGGCGCATCACGTGTGCCGGATCGGGACCCGCACGGGACGGTGCCTGGAGGGCGCCGGGACGAAGTAGACCGCGGCGGTCTTCCCCACCCCGCCATCGCGCACCACATAAAGAGGACCCTGCCCGGTGCCATTCATCAGGAACACGGATGCATCGCCGAACCGGTCGAGGCGCGTCGGCGTAAAGGCCAGGTCGAGGCTCGCGACAGGCGCGCGCGACGCAATATCGTATACCGCCAGCGTGCGGTTTCCGGCGTTGGCCACGAACAAGCGCTGCCCGTCGGCTGAAACCTGCAGCCCCGCCGGCGAACGGATGCCGCTGTCGTTGGCAAAAACTACCGCAACCGGCGCGCTCGCGTAGTTTTGCACCAAGAGGATCTGCTGCGCCTGGCTGTCGGAGAAAAACAGGCTGCTGCCCGCCAGCGCGATGGCGGACGGGCTGGCGGCGGGCGCTATTAGCTGCAGGCCCGCCGATCCGGACTCCGGCGCGCCGGCCAAATAGATGCCGCCGATGCCGCCCCCGCCGGCGGATGCCACGGCCACGATCAGCCGCTGCCCGTCGCATGCCAGGGCGGCCACCGGTCCGGGAAGGCTCGCCAGGTCGATGGGCGCGGCGGCGGCCGGCGATGCGGCGAGGCCGGTGAGCATCTGCCCCTCGCCGGTGCGGGCCGAGTAGACCGCCGCGGCGCTGCCATCCGCCGCCCACGCAAATAAACTGGGGCTGGCGACCGCGCCCGAAACAGCCAAAACCACGGGGGACGCGCCGTGCAGGCCGGTGTAAAGCACCAGCTTTCCTGTCCGCTGCACGGCCAGCGCCGCAGAGCCATCCGGTGCCACCGAAGCCGATTCCAGTCCGGTAGCCGCCGCCGGGCCAAGATAGGCCGCCCCCGGGATCCCGAGCATGGGTCTTATGGCGCCCGGCTGGTTGTCGAAGACGAAGCCGGTGACCGGTCCGGCCAGGCTGGCCGACGGCTGCGCCCAACCGGAAATCGCGAGCGCGCCAAGCGCCGCGACGAGTCTCGAAGTCTGCATATGCAAATAGACGCCGCCGCGGTCCCAAATTCTCACGCGCCGTTACCGGGCGTACTCGATCATGGTCATGAAGCCGTAGTCCATATGCAACTGCATGTGGCAGTGGAGCAGCGACGGCCCTGGATTATCCGCCACGAAGTCCACCTCCACCTGGCGCCGCGCCGGCACCATCACTACATCTTTGACCACTCCCGACGTGGCCAGGCCCGCGAACCGGGTTAGCTCGAAGGAGTGCCGATGTAAGTGCACCGGATGGGATTCGTCGCTTTGGTTATCGAATCGGAGCCGGTATCTCCTGTTCGCCTGGACCTGAATCGGGCCGGTCTTGGGAAAGGATTTCCCGTTGATGGTCCAATGATCCACCCAGCGGTTCCCCGCGAATTTCTGCCGGAAAACCAACGGGATCACTTCGGCCTCCACCGGCTGCGGGGCCGCTTCCTGCCGCCCGAAGAGGCTGTAGTCCCAGCGCGCGCCGGAGGGCGGGGACCACTGCGCTGGGCCTTGGCGGTCTGCGTATTCCACCACCACCCCCAAGCCGGCATTCCGCACGCCGTCGTCCACCTCGCCCAAAATCCAGACGCCCGGTTGGCGCATGCTGACGATGGCATCGGCTCTTTCCGCCGGGCCCAGCTCCAGTGCATCCACTTCGCGGGGTGTGGGCACGGGGTTCCCGTCTAGGGCCACTACTTCGAACTTGTGGCCGGCCAGCGCCAGGCGATGCGGCATGGTGGCGCTGGCATTCAAGATGCGAAACATCACTTTTTGGCCCTCCCGGACACGGATCGGTTCGCCATAGCCCAGCGCCCGGCTGTTGACGGAGAAACTGCCATAGATTACGTTGAGCATGCCCTCGTCGCCGCCCGTCGTTCCCAGGTAAGGCTCCCATCCATGCAGCGCCAGGAAGACTTCCGCGTCGTAACGGCCGGGATCGCGCAACGGCTCCACATACAGAAACCCGAACTGCCCGGTATAGGTGGCGCGCTTCAGATTCCGCCCGGCGAAGACGTGCGTGTGATACCAGCGCGTGCCCGGCGGGCGGGGCACGAAAGCATACCGCCGCGACCCATGCGCCGGGACCATCGGCGTACCCTCCTCCATGGAGCCATCCACTTCCGGAGGCAGAAACAGGCCGTGCCAATGCACAATCTCGGGCGTGGTCGTTTCGTTCCGCACATCCACGATGGCCGCCTGGCCCTCGCGCAGCCGCAGGACCGGGCCCGGCGCGGAACCGTTGTATCCGATCGTCTTAATGATGCGGCGCGGAGCGATTTCCAGCTCTACAGGGGAGATACGCAGCGATATATCGGCTTTGGGATTCTCCGGCAGGGCCTGGCCGGCCAGTCGCGACCCGGCACTCCCGAGGCCGGCCTGCGCCCCCAACGTCGCCAGAAACTCCCGCCGATCCATGATCCCCCTGCTGCCATTCTATCGGCTGGGGATGGCGGCTAGGTGGTGTTGTTGGGGATCAACTTGGCGTTGGTGAGATCCATGGAGATCGCCTTGAAGATCTGGTTCAGGCTGGTAGCGGGTTGCGCGGCGGATATGCAGCTACTGCTTCCGCCGGTCGCCGTGTAGTCGGAGAAAAAATAGTTAGGCGAGGAAGCGATCTGCTCCATCGTCTGACAAGGGGTGATGGCCGGACTGTCACTCGCGCACCCCGACGACTCCGCGCCGTAGGCCACCGTGTAGACCCGCGTTCCGGCCGCCGCGGCGGCGCCAGCCGCCGTTATCGCCTGATGGCACTGCTGGAGCGTGGATATATACACCCCCGACGTGGTTGAGGCCCCCGGCATGTCCGTTCGCGTCGCCGTGGCGTCGCCGTCGCTGAGCAGGATGATCACGTTCTGCGAATTCGCATAGGAGCTTTGCTCGGCGACCAGGGCCGCCTGGGCCGCATAGATCACTTGCGCGTAATAAGTTCCAAAACCGCCGATTGCCGGCATGGAGGCGCATCCGCTTTTACCCCCAGCCGCCTTCACTACGTTGGAACTGGTATTCAACGAGGTAGCCGAGTCGGAAAGCCGGTAATCGCTTGCGAAACTCAAGACCTGGTAAGTCGAGGTGGCGGGGAAGGGAGTCGCATACGCCGACGTTGTCGGCGTGCTTGTTCCGCAGTTGTAGTCGCCCGCAACCGTGGCCGTGGTCACCGAGGGGAAAGTAAACAGGCTGACTCTATCGACGGAGTTCGACACCATGCCGGCGCTGGCGGCGCCGCAGCTTGATTCGGTCGGGAGGCAAGGCGAGAGAGTACCCAGCAGAAGCTGGACGCCTTCGAGCGCGCAGTAGATTCTGGTGTTGTTGCAGGTGACCGACGAGTCGACGGTGTTCATCGAACCCGTGGTGTCGACGATGATCGCCACGTTGAACGGGCCCGACGATGCGCCCCGCATGGCTGCCGTCGCGGTGGCCGAGAGCGTGACTGTACTGAAGCCGAACACCCGCAGGAAGAGTAGCGGCGCGGTTACCGTCTGCTTCACCACCAGTGCGTTTGAACCGGAGGGGCCCCAACACTGGATTCCATAAACGTTAATCAACGTGTTTAGGCATGACAACTGCGGGTAACCCGACGCCAGCGCAAGGCCTGGGAGATCCGTATTGGCGTTCTTGTCGCCGGAGGTGCCGCTGTAGGCCGTGACGACCGCCGTAGTGCTCGCCAGCGTCGCGCCGGTCTGGGACATGGCATACGCCCCCGCTAGCGCCGCCGCTTGGGTGGAGGCGTTGATCTGGCTGTTGTATACATAGACCAAACCGTAGTCGATGGTCAACGCCCCCATCCCGAAAAGCACCGGCACGAACAGCGTCGTGAAAATGATGATCTGCCCGCGCCGTCCCCTGCGCGCCCCGTGCAAGCAACCTTCGTTATTGCGGTTCATTGGATAAACTCCGTGAGTTGCGTCTTGAGCTGACAGGAAGTCGGAGTCATACCTACTACCGACAGAACGCAGGGATAAGTGGCCGTTATCTGAGCGGACGCGCCCTGCACCATGCCTGCCACTGCCGCCGGACACGAAGTTGTGGATGCGTAGGCGGTCCCGTCAATCACAAACGACAGCGACAGGCCAGAGGTGAGACTGGGGGCCGCGTTGGTGATAGCCGTGTAAGCCGTCGCGCACGGGTCGGTGGTCTGCCCGCGGCTAATCGAAAGAAGCTGCGCGCCGCTGTCCACCGCGTTGGTCAGAACCAGGAAGTTGTGCAGGGCAAATGCAAAAGACACCATGCCCGTCGTGAGCAGCAGCAAGAGGGGCATCGCGATGGTGAATTCGATCAACGCCTGGCCCAGTTGCTTGCCCGCGCGGAGCCGCTTTCCACATAGATTCAAAATCGCCACGCACCTCCATTATCGGCGTCAACTGCTTCCCAACTGAATGAGGTGTTACTCCTAATTCTCTGGGTGTTTCCACCTGTGATCGCGGCTAAGGCCGGATTGACAACGCCACGGATCGCGCTACCCTGTAGCTTGGCTCATGCAACTACGCGAGATCGCCGCCCGGCTCGATTGCGAGCTGGCCGGCGGCGGTGAGATCGAAATTACAGGAGTCGCCGGGATGGAGCGCGCCGGTCCCGGCGAATTGACCTTTCTGGCGAATCCCAAGTACGCGCCCAAGGTCAAGCTCACCCGCGCAGGCGCTATCCTGGTTTCCGAAGCCGAGCGCGATCTGCCCGGCCCTCCCGGCCTGGCGCGGCTGATATCGGCCAATCCGTACCTGGATTTCGCGCGCGCCCTGGAGCTTTTCTATCAGGCTCCGCGGCCCGCGCCCGGCGTTCACCCGCTGGCCTTTGTCGCCGAGACCGCGGCCCTCGGCGAGGGCGCCTCGATCGGTCCCTTCGCCGTGGTGGGCGAGCGTGTGCGCATCGGGCGCCATGCCGTGCTGCATCCCCACGCGGTGATTTATGAAGGCGCGCGCATCGGCGACGATTTTCTGGCCCATTCGCACGCCGTAGTGCGCGAATTCTGCCAGATCGGCAATCGCGTGATTCTGCAGAATGGCGTGGTCGTGGGCGGAGACGGCTTCGGCTTCGCCAAGCGCGCCGACGGCACGCATTACAAGATCGTGCAGTCCGGCGTCACCGTGATCGAAGACGATGTGGAAGTGCAAAGCCTCACGTCGGTGGATCGCGCCACGGCCGGCGAGACGCGCGTCAAGCGCGGCGCCAAGATCGACAGCCTGGTGCAGATCGGGCATGCCTGCGTGGTCGGCGAGGATAACATTATCTGCGCGCAGACCGGCCTCGCGGGGAGTTCCGTTCTGGAGCGCAACGTGCTGCTGGCGGGGCAGGTGGGTGTCTCCGGCCATCTGACGATTCACGACGACGCCATCGTGTATGCGCAGAGCGGCATCGGCGGCGACGTGCCCGCCGGCGCGCGCATGTCCGGCTCTCCGGCCTTTGCGGCGAACGAATGGCTGCGCGCCATCACCGCCTTTCCCAAGCTGCCGGAGCTATTGAAAACCGTGCGCGAGCTGAAAAAACGAATCGAGCAACTGGAACATGCCAATCGACAAGACCTCTGAAGGCCGCAAGCCGGTCGCCTATCTCGACCAGGATTTTCTGAACAGCCCGGATGCGCGGGCCATCCGGCTGCTGGCCGAGTACCTGGAGCCGCTGGCGGTCTTCCGCCACCAGAAGATTCGCGACACGGTGGTATTTTTCGGCTCCGCCCGCATCCGCGACGACGGTCCGTTGGCGCAGTATTACCACGATGCCCGCACGCTGGCCCGCATGGTCACCGAGTGGGCCGCGCAGTTCACCGAAAATGGCACGCACCGTTTCGTGGTCTGCTCCGGCGGCGGGCCGGGCATTATGGAAGCGGCCAATCGCGGCGCGACCGATGCCGAAGGAAAGTCCATCGGCTTGAACATCGGCCTGCCGTTCGAGCAACTGCCCAACCCGTACATCACGCCCGGGCTGAGCTTTGAGTTCCACTACTTCTTCATGCGCAAGCTGTGGTTCGCGTACCTGTCCAAGGCGCTGATCGTGTTTCCAGGAGGCTTCGGCACACTCGACGAAATGATGGAAGTGCTCACCCTTTCCCAAACGCAGAAGCTGGCCAAGAAGATTGCGATTGTGCTCTATGGATCGAGTTACTGGAAGGAGGTCATCAATTTCGAGGCGCTGGTGCGGCATGGCACCATTAGCGCGGCCGACCTGAATCTGTTCCGGTTCGCGGACGATCCGCAGACGGCGTTTGCCATGCTCCAGGAACACCTGACCACGTACCTGCAACCGGAAACGCCGGAAACGCCCGCGATTGCGAAGTCGCGGAACCCGCAGAAGCCGGCGGGCGCCTAGGCCGCTTTCACCCAAACTTTCTGTGCCGCCGACCGTCCCAACTGCACGCGATGCCCGTTCACGCGCAGGGTCAAGGTGTCGTCCGCGTTGTGAGATTCCACGCTCACCCTGGAACCCGGACGCACACCCAAGCCCTCCAGATATTCCAGCAGCCGCCCGTCGCGCTCGTACACGCTGGTGACCGCGACGGCTTCTTTGGCCGCGCTTTCGTCGAGCGTCTTCAGCCCGCGGCGGCGGCGGTCGGCCGGCGTATCCACGCCCACGCGGTTGCCGTGCGGACAGGCTTCCCCAGCGCCCAGCTTTTCCACCAGCTTGCGCTCGAAATCGCCCGAAACGGCGTGTTCGAGCTGCTCGGCTTCTTCGTGGACCTTGTACCACTCCATCCCGAAAATCTCGGTGAGCATGCGCTCGATCAAGTGGTGCCGGTTCAAAATGCGATTGGCGATCTCGCGGCCGGCCGCCGTCAGCGTGATATGGCCCTCCTCGTCCACGCGAATCAGCACATCGCGTTTCAGCCGCTTGATAGCCATGGTCACCGCGGGCGCCGTAACGTTCAGCCAGCGCGAAAGCGTGGCCGCCTTCACGGTCTCGCCCTCGGACTCCGCCTCCGCGATGGCCTTCAAGTAGTTTTCCTTCGAAATGGTGATTTTCACGCGCTTGCTCCGATTGTATCGCGCTGTGCGAGAATCGAGAGCGGGACTTGAAGACCAATGGAGCAACTGCTGGCGGCCGTCCAATCGGCCCGCGTCTACGACCTGGCGCAGCCTTATTACCCGGGGATGCCGCACCATCCCAATCATCCGCCGTTCCTGTTTGGGTTGAACAAAAAGCACGGCGATTATGTGGCGCGCAATGGCGCCAGCTCGGCTTCCGAAGGGCTAACGCTGGGCGGGCACGTGGGCACGCATATCGATGCCCTGTGCCATTTTTCCTGCGGCGGCAAGCTGCACGGCGGCGAAGAAGCGGCGGGGCTGCAATCCTACGCGAGCGGCCTGGAGCGGCATACGGTCGATTCCATCGCGCCCATCCTGCGCCGCGGCCTGCTGCTCGATATCGCCGGAAATATGGGGATGGAGGCGCTGCCCGCCGATTTCGAAATCACGCCCGAACATCTGGATCGAGCCGCGGCCGCCGCGCAGTTGGAAGTACGGCCCGGCGATGTGGTTCTGCTGCGCACGGGCTGGGCCCGCTTCTGGGACGATGCCGCGCGATTCATCGCGCAGGTCCACGGGCCGGGGCCAGGCGTGGCGGGCGCGCGCTGGCTCAGCGGCCGGGGCGTCTTCGCCGCCGGCTCCGATACGGTGGCCTTCGAGAAGGTGCCCGACTCCAACATGCCCGTACACGTGCACCTGCTGGTGGAAAGCGGCATCCACATCGTCGAATGCCTGAACCTGGAGCAACTGGCGGCCGAGGGGCGATATGCGTTTCTATTCGTGGCTACGCCGCTCAAGATTCGCGGAGGCACCGGCTCGCCCATCCGCCCGCTGGCTATCGCATGACCACGCCATCCGATTTCGCCCCCATGCGCGAAGGGGAACAGATCGACGCGCAGGCGCTGGCCGCCTATCTGCGCGGCAAGCTCGAAGGCGTTGAGCACGGCCTGAACGTGCGCCAATTTCCCGGCGGGCACTCCAACCTGACCTATCTGCTCGAGGCCGGCGGGCGCGAGTACGTGCTGCGCCGTCCGCCGCTTGGTCCGGTGGCGCCCAAGGCGCACGATATGGCGCGCGAATACAACGTACTGCGCGCCGTGCATCCTTTCTTTTCGCAAGCCCCGCGCGCGTTCCTCCTGGGCGACGACCCGGCCGTCATCGGCGCGATCTTCTTCGTCATGGAGCGGCGCAGCGGGCTGGTGTTGCGCCGCGAACTCCCGGCCGAATATGCGGGCGACCCCGGTTTCGGCGCACGCGTGAGCGAGGCTTTTGTGGATTGCCTGGCCGCGCTGCACGCCGTTGACGTAAACCGCGTGATGCTGGGCAAGCCCGGCGGCTTCCTGGAGCGGCAGGTGGCAGGCTGGGCCGAGCGCTGGCGCCGCGCCCAAACCGAAACGCTGCCGCAAATGGATCAGCTCATCCGCTGGCTCACCGATCGTCTGCCCGAGTCGCCCGCGCCCACGCTGGTGCATAACGATTACAAGCTCGACAACATGATGCTGGACGCGCGCGATCCGGGACGCGTGGAAGCCGTGCTCGATTGGGAGATGGCCACCGTGGGCGATCCGCTGGTGGACTTGGGCTGCGTGATGTGCTACTGGCCGGAGGCGGGCGATCCGCCCGTGCGGCGCGACGCGCTCAGCGCCATCACCACCCTGCCGGGCTGGTTCACCCGCGCGCAGCTTGTGGAGCGCTACGCGCGCATCACCGGACGCGACGTTTCCGGCCTCGGCTATTATGAGGTGTTCGGTATTTTCAAGATCGCCGTGGTGCTCCAGCAAATCTATTTCCGGTACCATTGCGGACAGACGCGGGACGAGCGCTTCCGCAACTTTGACGCGCGCGTGCGCGGGCTGGTGGAGATTGCCGCCACGCTTGCAGAAAGCACTGCGGAGCGAGCCGGTTGAGTTCCCTCTACCTGATCCGCCACGGCCAGGCCGGCACCCGCGGCAACTACGATGCGCTGTCGGACCTGGGCCGTCGCCAGGCCCATCTGCTGGGCCAACATCTGGCCGCGCAGAAGGTCCCTTTCAAGGCGCTGATCGCCGGATGCCGCAATCGCCAGCAGCAGACTGCCGCCGAGTTCCGGCGCGCCTATCGCGAGGCCGGCATCGCGCTTCCCGATGTGGTCTCCGATCCGCATTGGAACGAGTTCGATATGACCGCGGTCTTCAGCGAATTCGCGCCGCTGCTGTGCGCGGCCGATCCCAAGTTCAAACAAGATTACCAGGAATTGTTGCGCAAGCTGAAGGATGCGGAATCGCCCATCCACCAAGCCTGGACCGATTGCGATACACGGGCGATGCGCGCCTGGATGGAGGACCGCTACCCCTGCCAAACGGAATCCTGGGCTGCGTTCCGCCGGCGCGTGCTCGCCGCGCGCGAATCGCTGGGCGCTTTCGATTCCGGAGACGCGGTGGCCATATTCACCTCCGCCACGCCCATCTCGATCTGGGTGGCCAACGCGCTGGGCATATCCGACGGCAAGATCATGCCGCTGGCCGGCGTGATGTACAACTCGGCCATCACTACCATGCGCCTGCGCGGGGACGGCCCCATGCTGTTCACCTTCAACGGCGTGCCACACCTGAGCGACCCGCAACTCCGCACCTTTCGGTAAGCACTATGCGTATCATCGAAACTGTCGCAGAATTACGTTCGCTGATCGGCCAGGAAGTAGCCGTCGGCGATTGGTTCACCGTCGCGCAATCCCGCATCGACGCCTTCGCCGACGCGACCGGCGACCACCAATGGATCCACCAGGACGTGGAGCGCGCCAAGTCCGAGTCGCCCTTTGGCCGCACCATCGCGCACGGCTTTCTGACGCTGTCGCTCCTCAGTTGCCTCTCCCACGAGTGCTTCGAGATCCGCGGCGATTTCAAGATGCGCATCAACTACGGGCTGAACCGCGTGCGCTTCCCGGCGCCGGTGCCGGCGGGGTCGCGCATCCGGCCGCATTTCACGCTGCAGTCGCTTGAGGCGTTCGACCAAGGCTACCAGGCGGTTTGGGCGGTTTCGGTGGAGGTGGAAGGCGGCCGCAAGCCCGCGCTCTACGCCGAGTGGGTGGTGCGCCTCTACGCGTAGCGCGGCGTGGCCAAGCGCACGAATGCTAGAATGCGCAAAGGCATGGCCATCGCACCTTCGCCCCCTTTGCAAACCACGCCTGTCCGCCAGCGGCGGCGCATCGCCTTCACGCTACTCGCCGCGCTCCTGCTCCTGTTCGGCCTGGATGCGCTGCTGTTCCGCACGCACTTCTACACTTCGATTCTGGAGCCGGATTCCTCCGCGGGACTCCTGGAGCTGGTCCTCTGGCGGGAAAAGATGGCGCAGCAAAAAGCGGGCGACAACCTGGTGGTGACTCTGGGCAATTCGCGCATGGGCTTCATGCCCAGAATCGTAGACCAACTGCCGCGCCAGACGGGCTACGCCATCCGCACTGCCGGTGTGGCTGGCAGCGATCCGCGCACCTGGTATTACCTGCTGCGCGACCTGGATCCCACGGCCAACCGATATCGCGCCATCGTGTTTGGCGTGGACGACTACGACGATGAGGACCAGGCCTTCCACCCGGACGACGATATCCGCGCGCTGCACTATTGCATCGCCCGTCTGCGGTTGAGCGACACCCTCCAGTTCGCGCGCTCGTTTCACAGCCGCGACGTGCAATGGGAAGCCTTTCGCGGCGCGCTGTTGAAGGGCATCGCGCTGCAGAGCGACCTGCAGGCTTTCCTCTCGCACCCGCTGAAGCGGCTGGACTACATCCGGCTCTGCCATCGCAGTTGGCCCGATTGGACCTACGACTATGTGGAATCGCCGCGCAACATGGTGGGACTGCAGATCGATTGGTCCACGCTGAAAGCCAGCTTTCCTCCGGAAATGACCGCCGAGCAGAAGGACACCGTGCACGGCTGGCTGCTGCACGAGGCCTGGCCGCAGGATGGGCGTCTGGCCCGTTTCTTCGGCGCCTGGCTGGGGCGCATCGTCGATCGGTATCGCGCATCGCGCACCAAAATCATCTTTGTGCGCTTGCCGCGCGGGCCTTTGGTACGCCCGGATTACCTGGTGAAGAAGCGCAGCCACACCATTCGCGACCTGGCGTCCCGGCCCAATGTGGTCCTGGCGAACGAACACCTTTTCGATGTGCTGGAGCATCCCGAGTTTTTCAAGGACGCCATGCACATGAACCGCGATGGCGTGGAAAGGTTTTCTATCATGCTGTCCGATGAAGTAGCCCGCATACTGGGCCCGCCGGGCGCGCCGGCCGCGAGATAACGCATGCTGTTCAACACCGCCCATTTCTTCGTGTTCCTGGCGATTGTGCTGGCGCTGTTCTATGCCAGCCCGCGCGCGCTCCGCAAGTATATTCTGCTGGTGGCCAGCTATTACTTTTATGGAAGCTGGAATTACAGATTCATTCCGCTGCTGCTGACTCTGACAGTTATCGATTACACCGCGGGCCGCTGGCTGGAGAGAGTCCCGCCGGGGCCGCGCCGCAAAACGGTCCTGATCCTGAGCCTCTGCGCGAACCTCGGCTTTCTGGGCTTCTTCAAGTTCTACAATTTCCTGGGGAGCAATCTGGCGTGGGTGCTGGACAAGCCCGACCATGCGTTTTTTCTGAATATCGTGCTGCCGCTGGGCATCAGTTTCCACACGTTTCAAAGCATGTCCTACGTGGTGGATGTGTATCGCGGCGAGCAGCAGGCCGTGCGCAATCCCATCGATTATGCCCTGTTCATCTGCTTCTTCCCGCAACTGGTGGCGGGGCCTATCGTGCGCGCGCGCAATTTCTTTCAGGACCTGTGGCACTGGCAGCCGCCCTCGGCCGAGGATGTCTCGCGCGGCGTGCTGCTGATCGCGCTCGGCCTCACCAAGAAGATGGCGTTCGCCGATCAGTTCGCCAAAGTGGCCAACGACTATTTCAAGAACGTGTCCGGTAATCCCGGCTGGCTGACGGCCTGGAGCGGCGTGGTGGCGTTCGGCATGCAGATCTACTTCGATTTTTCGGGCTACACGGACATGGCCATCGGCATTGCGAAGCTGCTGGGCTTCCACTTTCCGGTGAACTTCCGCCGGCCTTACCTGGCCTCCAGCATCACGGATTTCTGGCATCGCTGGCACATCTCGCTATCGACGTGGCTGCGCGACTATCTGTACATTTCCCTTGGCGGCAACCGGCACGGGCGCTGGATGACCTACCGGAATTTGATGCTCACCATGCTGCTCGGCGGGCTGTGGCACGGGGCGAGTTGGAACTTCGTGATCTGGGGTGGCTACCACGGCGCGCTGCTCTCCGTAGAGCGCGTCTTCCGCGGCAACCGTCCGGTCCGCGAGAATTGGAATTGGCTGTATCCGCTGAAGGCGCTGGCGACGTTCGCCCTGGTGATGATCGGATGGGTATTCTTCCGCGCCGCCGATCTGCCGCAGAGCTTGCAGGTGCTGCGCCAGATGTTTCGCGGACACGGACACCTGCTGCTCGCGAACTGGCACCTGGAGCTGATCGGGATTGCGCTGGCGCTGGCGGTGGTGGAGGAGAAGCTGGATGGTTTCGATCGCTTGTTGAAAGCGCCCATGCTGGCTTACGCGTCCGCGCTGGCGCTGATGTTCTTCTGCATCGAGGTGTTTGGCGTTATCGACGCCTCGATTCCGTTTGTCTACTTCCAATTTTAGGCCCTCATCGGGATATATGATATATGCATGCCTTTGCTGCGCCTGATTGCCGAAGGAGTTGGGCCGTTTGAGCGGCTCGATATCGACCTGTCGGACGGCAAGGGCAACCCGCATCTTGGACCGCACATTTTCGCGGGCGTGAACGGGTCGGGCAAGTCTACAGTATTGCGCACGGCGGCTTGGGTGATGGATTGGGGGGCATCGGGATTTCGCCATGATGAGTGGCGCCACCTCTTGGCCGGCCGTCCGCACTCGGGCGCTGCGATAGTTCTCCGACTGCCTGAACTGCCACCGTCCGTCTGGGCCTGCACGCGAGGTATCAGAACCGAGCAGGAGTTTGGCCTCTGGATCGCCTCGGCTTTATCCGGTTCTGGTCTCGGCCCAGATATATTTTCCGTGTCCAGCAATGATTCGTGGGCCTCCCTAGTTAGCGAAGGGCGGTGGGATCAGGACCGCGAAGCAGACGCGACATGGTTCGCGTCTTCGGAGTCCAACGTCGCCCCGTTCAGCATGGCCGCGTATGCGCCGTCGAGAGCACTAAGGCATCTCAGTCGTCCCGACCTGACCAAGGCACTCTCAGACCCGGATCAGCAGTCCTTGGCATTCGAGGCGACGGTTCAGAATGAATCAATTCAGGCTTGGCTGTTGGGCTTATACAGCAAACGGGCGATCGCACGCGACCGTCATCAATCGGGGGATCAGTACGCGCGCTCCCTCGACCAGTTCGAGAATGCCTTGCGGATGCTATGCGGCCAGAGCGTTTCCCTCGAGGTTGAAATCGAACCTAGCTTTCAGCCACGTCTTAAAGCATTCGGGGGCAATCTGGACTTTTCCCAGCTGCCGGATGGTGTGCGTAGCACTGCCGGCTGGATTGCTGACTTCATGATGAGGCACGATCTCCTCCATAGGGATCTGGCGCCCGGCGACGCGCGGCCGGGCGTGCTACTCCTCGATGAAGTTGACGCCCATCTCCATCCCCTTTGGCAGCGCCGGCTCTTGCCCGCCATGCGGGCGGCGCTTCCAGACGTCCAGATTCTGGTCACGTCACATTCGCCCTTCGTAATCTCCTCGTGTCCTAACTCCCGCGTGCATGTCCTCGAACTTGACGAAAACGGGGGCGCCCATGCGCGGCCTCCAGTCGATTCCCCGATTGGTAAATCCGTCACAACCACGCTGACGGAGATCTTCGGAGTGGACAGCCGTTTCGACGTCCAAACCGAAGGCGAATTGGACGAGTGGAACACCCTGAAGAAGCGCGAAGTCGCCGGCTCGCTGCGAGCATCTGATAACACGCGCCTGGCAGAACTGACGATTACGCTCGCCGCCAGAAGCGAGGAGCTTAAGTCTATCGTAGCCGCCCCAATGACCATCCCGGAGAGCGTGCTGCGATCGCTCACGGCCGTCGAAACGAAGCCGCATCAGATCAAACGGAAGAAACGGGCTTAGATAAGGGATGGTTCACACGCCGCGCACGGTACCGCCTCCGCCTCAGCTTGTGAAACACAGCAAGAAATGGACGGTCCGTTTCCAGGACGTTCTCAACGCCAAGCCCGCCCGCGATTGGGCGACAACGCATGCAAAGAAAGTCCTCCGGACCGCGCTACGTGAACTGGCTCACGGGAAGTGCGCGTACTGCGAAAGCGCTCTCGAATTAACGACGTATTTGGAAATAGAGCATCACGTGGCGAAGACGGTCACTTCCGATCTGGCCTTCGAGTGGACCAATCTGTTGCCAGCCTGCCGCCTGTGTAATAACGCCAAGGGCGAGCAAGACCACAAAGGTGCGCTCCTGAAACCGGACGCAGAGGATCCCGAACCTTACTTCTGGATCCATCCCGACACCGGCAAGCTCGAGCCGCACCCCAGGCTCGACGCCGCGCAGTCGCACCGGGCCACCGAGACCATCCGGCTTTGTGACCTGCAGCGCCCGGCCCTTCGCACCAAGCGCGTGGACATGCTGATCAGAGTTTTCGCCTGGCTCCCGCATCACACCGCGTCGGAATGGGAGACACTGTCGAGTCCTCGCATGGAATATAAATTCGTGCTGCGCCACGCGCTGGAACTCCGCGGCCACCACGCCCTCGCGGAATACGATCGAGAAAGATTCAGGAGCGTCACCATATGAGAATCACCGCCATCGACACATACATCGCAGGCAATCCCTGGAAGAACTGGGTGTTCGCCAAAGTATCTACCGACGAAGGCATTCACGGCGTCGGGGAAGGCACGGTGAATTGCTTCGGCAAGACCGTGGAGACTGCCATCCACGAGCTGAAGCCGCTGGTGATCGGGATGGACCCGTTCCAGGTGGAGACTATTTCCCAGCGCCTGATCCGCGACGTGTACACCGAAGGCGCGCAGATCCACATGTGCGCGGTGGCGGCCATCGAGATCGCGCTTTGGGACATCATCGGCAAGGCCTGCAATCAGCCCATCTACAACCTGTGGGGCGGGCAGTGCCATGAGAAGCTGCGCGTGTATGCTAACGGCTGGTACCGTGGCCCGCGCACGCCGGAGAGCTTCGCCGCGAAGGCCAAGCTGGTCGCCGCGCGCGGCTACACGGCGCTTAAGTTCGACCCGTTCGGATCGAGCTGGCGGTACCTTTCGCGCTACGATTTCGATCTCGCCGTGGATATCATCCGGGCGGTGCGCGATGCCGTGGGGCCGGCCGTGGACCTGCTCATCGAAGCGCACTGCCGCTTCAACGTCGCGACCGCGGTGGAGTTCTC
>Ga0181525_10002180_pt1 | contig 16194 bp, 13 predicted proteins | sample PEATcosm2014_Bin_48_FD_121100 | JGI IMG/M metagenome (GOLD analysis project Ga0181525, IMG submission 121100) | Peatland microbial communities from MTU Mesocosm Facility, Houghton, MI, USA - PEATcosm2014_Bin06_10_metaG | ecosystem: Environmental > Terrestrial > Soil > Wetlands > Peat | place...
AGATAACGTTGAGTCACCTATGACGTCTTCGGACCGCTCTCCCTATCAGCATCGGTACCATTTGAGGCTTCCCGTTACGCAGTTACAAAAGGACGCGTGGCTTCCGGTTACCTGCACCGCAGAAAGCACGATTGCGAGCAAGTGGAAGGGGCAAGAAGTTAAGGCCTCTTACGAATCGCCTGTCTCGTTTATGGTTAGACTTGATGGTTCACTCGGAACGTTTGAATATCGTTTCGATAAGGTCGTTGACTTTGTGGAGATTCCGTTCTGATGTGTTCTTGTCGCCGTAAGGAACTGCGATACGCTCGTTATGGGTATCGCTAGTGCAACCTACGCTGCAGGGCTAGCTCCGGTGCGGCCGCTAATCGGTCCAATGGGGAAGTGGTGCCTGGATGAAAATGAAGCACAAGCGAATTCGTCGCCGCGGCGGAGGAAGGCGAAGTGCAACGCAATTGGCGCGGAGCACCGCGCTTAGCCGCTTCGATCACAACATGGCGGATTTTGATCGTCTCTTGGAGTTGCATACGCAGATCGGGGGCGAGGGCAGAGGTCGGCGCTACAATATCGAGGTTCTCAATAAGGGAGCAATCCTTTTACTGTTTGCGTCATGGGAGTCATATTGCGAAGACGTTGTATCCGAATTTCTCAAGCGTCTGGTATCTCGAAGTTCCGATTCAAAACAAGTTCCCGCCGCGATTAAGAAGTACGTGGCAAAGGAGCTCGACGGCGACAAGAACGAGATCGCGTTCTGGAGACTCGTCGGCGCCAAATGGAAGAAAGAGCTCGCGAAGTTTCTTGTTGAGCTCGAAAACCCGAGGAATCGCGCGTTTAATACGCCCAGGGCCGACATCGTGGATGATCACTTCGATCGGTGCCTCGGCATAAGAATCTCGGCGCGTTGGAAATGGACGAATATGACTTCGTTGCAATCAAGTAACAAATTGAAAACGTTCATTGAATTGCGAGGAGCGATCGCTCATCGTCAAAATTCCGGAGGACCTGTTCGTCGAAGCAACGTTACGGACTACGGTGCCTTCATTCGTAGGCTTGTCACCATCACCGATCAAGCATTGGTCAAGAAATTCAACGGCAGCGAATGGTAGCATGGGTGAGCGCGCGTCCCGATCTAACAAATGATTGCCACGTTTGGCCCTTGCGAGATTGGAACTCGATGGACGAAGCCGACAAGATATTTGAGGTTTAACGGCAACCGGTTGATGCCCGGTGAACTCGCGTTTATCTATCAAAAGGACCAGGGCAACGGGGACGCTATAGCTATCCCTCGCATGCACTGCGCTTCAAGATGAAGCGCCCAGATGAGGGTCGACAGGCATTTCTTGAACGTATCAATCGCGAGGAGCGAGATGACGGCTACGAAGGCGCGGAAGGCGAGGACAATTGGGATATCGGCCGGCCGCGCGATCGTGGCTCGGTCCACAGCGACATTTGGCGTGGCCGCGCAGCGGATCTGGCGCGTTCTGGAATCATTTGCATCCACCCGGTATCGGGGTGGTGGCGCTATCTCCCGCGACTTCGCCGCTGGGATCATACTCTGCGCTATGCGTTGGTCGCGCGCCTACGCGCGTTCAACGCGGATATTGACATTTATACGGAAATAACGAACGTGCGACGGCGATCACCACGGAGATTGAGCTCGAATAGACTGACCTAGGCTGTGTGTAAGCGATAGCCACTGGAATTAGTATCGGGTCCTACATCGAGTTTCAAGAACTGGAGCGAAGGGATTGAGCTCCGCGTTGGCATTTGAACGAACCAATTCGACACCCGCACGATGAATCTACCAAAGCCGCGATTCTGCGCCTGCGGTCGCCCCAGGTTACGTTGCGGAACTCGACGGCGGCACAAGCTTTTGCACAAAATGGATTGATTCCACGCTCAGGGCGGCGACGCCATTGATCGCGAAGGTATAGCAATTTGCTGTTGTGGCGTCCACAGGTTCCATCGCTACGGCACTCGCGCTGCCTTCGATCTGCCGCAGGGTCCCGATAAAGCTCTTGCTATCGTCCGAAGCGACAACAACCCGTTGCCCGAACAGGGGCTTCAAGCCCGCGATGTCCATACGACCTCCTTTGCTAGCCCAATGACAGAATTTGGTCAGCAATGTGATCAGCCACGGCTGCTATTGTGAAGCTCGGATTTGCGCCAACTGGTCCCGGCAGCACGGAACCGTCGGCAACGTAGAGCCCGCGATGGCCGAATACCTCGCCGTTCTTGTCGACCACGCCTAACGCCGGATCATTCGCCATAGGACACCCGCCCAGTGGATGCACGGTTACGAAGTCGTTGAAAAGCCATGTCATCGGGTTCTTGCCAAAGCTCCCGCCCATAGCCTTAGTCACCGCGTCACCATGAGCAAATGCTGCATTTACGTAAGGCTGTGATTGCGCTACGGGCCAGTCCAGTTCCAGCCAAGGCACGCCTGTTGTGGGATTGCGCTTCGTGTACATTTTACCGTCGGGAACATCGCGTCCCATACCTAGAAGTGGCATTGACGTCGAAGACAAGGTTCCCTCACCAATGGCCGTTTCGATTTGATGATCGATCTCCGGCGCAAAGTCTTTGGTGAACTCTCTTCGGATGAAACTCGCGGCCGCCCGCATCAGGCGAGCGAACCAGCTCTTGTCGAGCAATTCCCAAACGTAATCCAGCAAAAGTGGATAGCCCGCGTCTTGCAAGTAGGCCCCTCGTGCGTGCGACCCGTCATCCTCGCCGTCAGGAAAGCGGAACGTGCTCGTGATCACCGGCGCCCGCGAAGCATCGAGTCGACGCGGACTACCCGCACCATCTTTGCAGCGCGTCGCGAACATCAGCAAGTCGCCGTTTCCGGAAAATCGGGTTCCAAGTGCAGGGCTAAGATTAGGTAGCAAGTCGAGGTCACGCATCTTCAGGAGCAAGTATGTGCTTCCCAAGGTGCCGGCTGAAATGATCAGCCGATCGGCAAGAATCTCGCAGGCACCGCTCGGGGCTGTTGCCCCGGGATGCGTCTTCGTGTTTTCATCGTGAGCGATATAGGTAACGAGATAGCCGCCGTTTTGCTGCGGTGCGAATTTCGTAACCTCAGATAGCGTGCGAATGTCTGCGCCGGCCCTCTTGGCGCGCGTAAGGTAGGTATAGTCCATCGTATTCTTGGCGCCGTAGTTGCACCCGACGTCGCACTCGCCGCACTTTCGGCACGTCTCACGGGGCATGTCGTGGAGGTTCTCACCTGGATCGAAGACTCGGCCGGGACGGGCTTCGGGCGCGCCGGGCTCAGTAAATGTCACGGCAAGAAGTGGAAGATACCACTGTGGCTTCGTTGGATCTCCGTTCCCGTCTGTTTCCGGAATGCCAAGTTGGCGAGCCGCCTCGCGCATCGCTGACGTCTTGTTATCCGTTTGATAACTAAGGGGATAGCGCTCGGTGCCCACGATCCTCTCAACCGCATCATAGTGGGGATCCAACTCGGCTCGTGTGATCGGCCACTGTCCGCTAGGTCCTAGAGCGGGATCTGAAAACCACCGATCATCCTTTCGAATAAAGACGTTCGCATAAATCAAGGAGCCGCCGCCAAGCCCCGACGAGACAACCGCCGACATTTTGTTAAACGACCAGAGATTGAAGAGGCCATAGCGGCCCTCGCTAGGATCCCAGAAGTTCTTGTTCAAGTCGTGCGGCGTGCGTGAGAATGAGCCCGGGGGATATGCTTTGCCTCGCTCGAGCACGCACACTCGTAAGCCGGCCAGCGCAAGACGATAGGCGACAACCGATCCACCGAAGCCCGATCCCACAACAACGGCATCAAAGCGCTCGCTCATGCGGACCTCCCCCAGATGATACTCTGGTATCGCTGACTTGCCTGAGTGGGTTGCCGCGTCAATGCCTCATCATTGTCGAGGTCTATGTGATATAACCCGAAATCGCTGTTGTGGTCGAACCGAAGGCCCCATTCGCGGTTGGACGTGATGCTCCAGCACACGTACGCCTCCAAAGGGATCCCGTGAGCTACAGCGCGCTGCGCCTCCCGAACGTGCATGGAAATGTAGTCAGCGCGCGATACGCCATCGGCAGTGGTCACACAACCGTTCTCGATGATGAGAACGGGCTTGTCTGGAAACCGCTGGTGCTCGGTGAGCAACAGGTCGTATAAGCCGCGCGGAAAGACAGGAGCGTCGCCGTACCGGCACTCCATCGCTGCTCCCAAGCGGTGTGCCTGAAAGACTGAAGCCGCGCCCCAGTAGTAGTCGAGCCCCACGTAATCAAGGGTTCCCACGCATTCGGCGGGACAGAGGAACTGGGGCAAACGATCCGCCATTCCAAGATTCCACCAATTCGCGCCAGCGATCGTCGTCGTGATTGCGAACGTCTTGCGGATCGTATCAAGCCACGGAAGTCGCGAGCGGGCGGCATCGACACGACGATCGCCATCTAGTGCGACAAACTCGACCTGGGGATCGTTCGTGTCGAGGATCTGCGCAGCGATGTACCGCGCGAGATCGGGTTCTAACCCGACGTACCCGGTCGACGGATCGCCGCTGCACAAACCATCGACGCCGGGGTGGATTCCCACCCTCAATCGACCGCGCTGCTGGATACGTTGCAGCGATGGATCCATGTTCGGCACCTGAGACGGTACGGGCGGTGGAGGGGATGATCGTCCGAGATTGGCGAGTGTCTTTCGGTTGTCTTGGCGTCGGGAGTGCATACAGGAGCAGCGCCCGGAAGGTGAACCGCAACGGCTTGCTGCCACAATGACATGCCGTTCGAGAGATCCTTAAACTGGCGCAGCGCGAGATCCACGGCGTTGAGCAGCGACCGAGACCCCAAAGGCATCGCAACCGCAAAAAACTGGACCGGCGCTGGGAGCACTGTCATCGAATACCCGACGGCGTACTGCTGTAGCATAATGTCGTCGTCAAAGACCAGATCGATTTCGCCAGCCCTCAGACCGGCGATCGCATCGCCGGTGTTTTTGTATTCCTTTATCGCCGCATTTGGGAAGTGCGATTCGGCCATCGCAGCCGGCGCCGTCTGCTGAGTTACGCCCACACGACCGGCCCACGTTTCAAATGAAGGGGGTAGAACAGTACCACTCACGTGAAGCGCGACAAGGCGACCGGCGAAATATGGCTCTGAGAACAGCACTTTGTCCATTCTCGAGTCGGTCATCGTCAGCTGGGCGATCGAAATGTCGACGTCGCCGTTAGCAACAAGCCCGCGCTGCGTGAGCCAAACCGCCTGCTTAACAACATCTTCTGGACGCTTGACCTTCGTCGCTTGCCAGTCCATCCACGAGCGCACCCATTTCGGAACGCCGAGAATGAGGGGATTGCTGCCAACCATCGCATTCGGATGAAGCTTCTGGATCTCCCTACGCGCTCGCGAATGCGCGAGGAACAGGTTCGGGATAAGCTTCAGAACACGACGCATTTGTTCGGCTTCAGATACGAAGGGATCGAGACCCGGCGGCATCGGGTATGTGCGCATCCAAAAACCCTTGATATACCCGTAAATGAGCTGATTAGGCTCATTGATCGTGACGTAGTAGTCAATCAATTCACCCAGGTCTTGAGCAACTTGTCGCGCATAGGCGGCAAAGAGGTCGGGGAACCCCGTGTCCAGCATTCCGTCCCCGGTGGTTTGGACGTGCAGGGGCCACGTGTTGTGGTGCAGCGTGACGATTGTTTTCATGCCGGCGCCGTGAATGGCCGTTAATAGGTCTGCGTAGTGCCGCTTGACGTTAGTATCCCACGCGCCGGGCGAAGGCTCCAACCTCGCCCATGACAAGGAAAGGCGGAAAGCCTTACATCCGAGCGAGGATGCAAGTCTCACGTCCTCAACGTAGCGGTCCCAAAAATCCGTGGCCTCCTGGCGTCGTTGTAGCCCACGAACTCGTTCCCACTCGTCGCGGATTTCAGCCCAGCGTTCAACGTAAGCTTCACACTGGTGGTCTGCGGTAGCCACTCCGAACTGAAACCCGATGGGAAAGGGCGAAAGTGTTGGTTCGCTCACTGGCGCTTCTCCGTTACCGCCGAGCCTGATCATCGCGACCGACGCGGCATCATTTGAAAATCTACTGCTTTCGAAGCGTCGCGACAGTTATGTGCGGCCAACTAAGACCATTAAAATTAAGAAGCACAGTCTGTGTGTATTGCAACTGCAAGAAATCAGGAGTGCCAGTTACGGTTTCGATCCAGAACGTCGCAGTCACCAAAGCAGCTTGCGCATTGGGACCCGCCGAGGGCGCTCCCTGAAGGAAAGCGGTGTTGCTCGTGCCTCCGCCCAACACTGGGGCCGCCGCATCTGAAGACACAAGCAGCGTGACAACCTTCTTGATCTGTTGACTCGCGATCGCATTTGTAAGGACCGAATTCGGGTTATCGATCATCGCCTGGGTAATGTTGTTGACCTGCTGAGCGGGAGAACGGAACTGCGACGGTATTGCGAGATTCGGCTCGGGGAAAGTGATGATGGGCTGAGCGGGATTGCCGATCGGAAACGGGTTGATGTTTATGACCGGAATCGGTGGCGGGCCGCCGGAAGACGCAAAGGCTGCACCTTGAGCAAGAAGAGTCGTTCCATGCGGAATGGATGCCATCCGTACAACCGTGGGCGCTTCGGGCGGGTTTGTCGTCGGGGGTACCGCGATCCACAAGCCCGGCTCGACATGTAAGCCGTCACCGGTGTTGGCATCGCTAATTTGCTGAAGGTATCTGACGCCGAACAGGTCGATGTCCGGCTGAAGCAGCCCGCGGTTCGGAATTGCGCCGGGGACCGATTCGAATTCCAGCTGCTCATCCGTTAGGTTTAATTCGAGGAATCGATCCTGTCCCGGCGTGCTGTTCGGACGCCAGATCACATTGAACCCGGAGCCTTTCCAGACACCCGGCAAATCAACGAGTGGACCGAGATTATCTCCCAAATCGGGAAAGGGCTGAGCCGGGGCTTGCGTCGTCCCGGTAAACGAAAAATTAGGTTTCAGTTCCATGGGCAACCCCTCCTTAGAACAGAGCCGTGCTCGTAAGCTTTCGTGAAATTCGCCTGCGCCTCGACATCCAACCGTCTTAGCGGCTACGTGTGCGACGGAGACGGCGAAGGTGCGGGGCTCGGCGTCGCCGCTACCGCGAAGGCGCCGAGAAGCAAAGATGGAGTGCATTCGCCGGGTACACCTATGGCCAGGTAAACGTACACGGTCTGGTTAGCTGGCCACGTGATCCCCGGACTACTGCTGTACTGATAAACCGGATTTGGGAACGACGGAGTGGCGTACGGCGTGGGGAGCGGACTAGCGTAAGGCTGTACTCCAGAAAAGGTCCAAGCGACATTACTCGTCGGGTTCACGACATATGCCGTGTAGGCCGAATTCAATGTGGTGGAGCTTCCAAGCACAATCTTGTTAAAATTGTCGGGAGCCCCCGTCGAGTTCGGCGCCGGATAGACCAAATTCACCTGAACATTTTCCGGCACTCCGCACGCACCCAATATTCCGTATTGGCCGACATTCTGCGAGCTGTTGCAACCCGATAAGAGTGCGGAGATCGTAACAACGGCGCAGGAAATCCAGAGACGCTGGAGCGTTCGAACACTCGGCATGCTTTTTAGCATCGTCTCAGCCTCTCGTCTACGGGGCCCTCGAATGTGCGATCCACGGCCTTCAAAATTTGCTCGCTTCGAAGAAGGTGCAGAATCTATCTGGATCGGGCGGCGGTGCGGAACCCTTGCTGTAGTTCTGCCACGCGTCTGCACACTCGAGTCTGATCTGCTTTTTCAGTTCCGAAGCCACGCCCGCGGCGGCGCTCTTAAGGACGCGCGTCTGGTTCGCTCCGCCTACCGTGATGCTCGAGAGCGTCAGGAGCGAAGAACCCGCTAGCGCGAGCCCGTAGGGCAACGACGAATCATTACCGGACTTTTGGGTCGTCGTTGAGATGCTTCCGTTTGTCGTCGATGTTCCTGGAACGGCTGGTGCCGTTTGCGTTATCGACGTCGTTTGTGTGTAAGTCCGCGACGCTAGGTAGGCGCCGAGAGCGGCAATCGAAAAGAGCGGAATGCCATATTGGTTTGCAGAGTTCCGCGGGCTACTTATTTCATTGCTGCTGAGCCACAGGACTTGCATTGTCGGGATAACGCTCTTCGTAGCGGTTGCCGAAAGTGTCGCAGGAGGAGGGGAGCTTTTTTGACTGTTTAGTGTATCCTGCGTCGTCTGCTGATTTTGAAATGCAGTTCCGGCTTGATTTCCGCCTGCCACTCCTTTGCTAGTTGATCCACCGGTCTGTTTTAAAGAAGTATTCTGGTGCGTCGTAGTAACCGCGTCAGTGTATGGTGGCGTTGCAGACGTGGGCGTTCCGTTGAAAGTTGCTCCTACGGAGTAGCTTAAAATGCCGCTTACATCTGACTTGAATGGCGGTTCATATGCCTTACAGTTGACAAAAAATGCCTTCGCGTAGAGATGCGCATAGGTATTCTGCACGAAGAAGAAATTAAAACTGCCTTCGTCATTCTCTACGTCGTATAAGACCAGGGCGCCGCCTGTTCCGGCGGGATCGTTTTGACATTGCGTCGCGTAATCTGACAAACTCCACGCAGGCTCCGGAAATAGCCACAGCTGCGTCGAGCTACCATCGCCTTGTGGAATACGCGCCATTGCGGGCGTGAGATTCTCCGCTACCTCATAAGAGAGATACGTAGTCGTAACCGGATCAGAGGCGTATGCAAGGACAAAAATCGTCTTTCTTTTCATTTTAAAAAAGACGGAAGAATTTGTGGGGCCAGCGGCGGCGGAGCCGCTGCTGGCCGCGCTCGCGGGCGCGCCCGATGCTGGCACCGCGACTGGAGTAACAGACGTGCTCGAAGCGCTGGGCGAGGATGATCCTGATGCCGGCGGTGCTCCTCCTCCGCCCGCATCGACTGCCGCCGATGTTAGCACTAGTGATGCGAGGAATGCGAGGGACGCGCGCAGTGGAAAAACCCTTAACCAGCACGAGTTCTTCATCAGCGTAGCAGCAGCTCGATTTAGCATTTCCTTACACCGGGCGCTTGGCGTTGAGTGATGAGCGTTATTGAGAAGCCGAGAGCCTAAGGCCGGCAACAATCGCAAGGCGTGAGCGGCAACTCGGTTTTTTAAAGGGTCTCGCTTGGGCTGGAACTCGCACACCCATGGCGACGGGAGTTTCTTGGATCGCTAAGGATAAGGGGCTCGCCAGCTAGCCAGTACTAGCTAGTATCTTCATGTCCCTTCAACGTGCGAGGTCACGCAGCACTCTCGCGTTGTTTATCGCGCTAAGCACTAGCGGATTCCCTAGGCGCCCCTAGGCCGGTCATGCCCCTTTTCAATCGTAATGCCGCCCCACCAGAAGCCCGAAACACAATTGGTCTAGCTAGATATGGCTAGCCTCTTGTAGTGGCCGCGCTCGCGGCCAGAAAGGCTTCTGATCATGTTTTCCTTCACTATGGCATTGGCTGTCGCTGCGGCACTTTTTTGGGGCACCGTGCCCTGGCACACGCTGCCTCACACCGCGGGTGGCACTGCCCCGACTCACCACCACCGTATCGTCACCCCCGCCGACTCCGGCGGCATCATGACGGGTTAGGGCGCGAACTCGGCGCCAAGTCGCGCGAACGCTAGCGTCGGCTCGGGCGGCGGGGTTCTGTGCTCCGCCGCCCAACTCCCGAACCCAATGCCCACCACACGCAAGAAGGCTACGCGCGACTGGCTTTTCGAGATGCGCGTGCTCTTCGAACGAGCACGTTTCACCGAAGCCGCCAAGATTTACGATGAAGCCGTGGTCGAGGACTCTCGAGTAAGCAACGAAGCTCAGCTCCTTAGGGCGAGGATTTTCCTTAAGAAAGACAGCGAAGGGGCTGCGGCGTTTCTTCACAAGATGCAGCTGATCAGACCAAACGACTCGCAATGCGCGACGCGCGAGATGTATCTTGGGACCGCCTATGCTCGTCTACGCGACTTTGCGACGTCCGACAAGCACTTCGCCAATGCCGAGTCCTTCGGCCAAGAGGCAAAGGGCGGCGAGTTTGCGGCGCTCGTGGCACGCCGCTACATGCTTGAAGGCGATCTGGATCGAGCCGAGGAGTGGTGCAAACGGTCTCGCACCGATCGCAGCATTGCCGGAAGGATTCGAAGCACGCACTTGCTGTCGTATCTCCTTGGACATCGACACAAGTATCGAGAGCAAGCCCAAACGCTTGCTGAAGTGCTTGACCTAATTGGGACTGCGCGTGACGCCTTCGCAGAGGATTGGTACGCTGCCGTTCATACACTGGCCGTTTTAGCTCGTGAACTACCGATGCCGGAGATTGCGAAGCGAGCGCGTGCGGAAGTCGACGCGGATCACGAGTGGTCCGAGGATTTCCAGTTTAGCCATTTCCAAGCGCTGAAAGCGTTGGCATGGTGTCGCGCGCTGGAAGGAGACGAGATTGGCTGTCTTCGCTATTTACGCCAGGCCCAAAGCGTTGCTCCGTCAGACAGCTGGCGCGTCATCGTGTTCCTCGATCGCTCTTACTTCGCGTCGATTATGAACGAGAGGCGTTGGTCGGAGAATGAGTTTGCGGCCGCTGAGGAACTCGCGGAAAGCATCGACTGGGAAAACGAGCGCGGGGATGAACGAATTGCGCTCCTGTTGCTTGCGGAAAGGGCATCGGTGTTCGCACCAGCCAGAGGCAAGTATTTTATCGCTCGATTCAATAACCTTGAGCGGTTACGCAGCAATCTACATCAATTCGCGTTCGACGACCGTTTGTCAGCGATGGCGAGCTATGCGAGCGGAATCGTAGCCCTTCGCAGCGGGGACGCTGCTCAAGCTGAAAAACAATTACGCGACGCCTGGTCGGCCTTCGATCGCATCGACTACGATGTCCGCGCGGGTCTCGCGGCACTGGCGCTGTTCGAGGTCAGCGGAAAGCGGCGTTGGGTGCATCTCGCTGAGGACAAGTTCGAATCGTATCCGAAGTCGTGGCTGATTCGGGAAGCCCGCCGTGACGGCGTCTCAAGCGAGGGTCCCCAGGTGGCTCTCACCCCAATGCAGGACAGGGTTCTTCGTTTCGTACGCGAGGGCATATCAACGGATGGGATCGCTAAGCAGCTCGGACGTAGCCGGAACACCGTTCTAAACCACATGAAGATCCTCTATAAGAAACTGAGCGTCAACTCGAGGGAGGCGCTGGTGGCCGAAGCGCTCAGGAGAGGATTAGTGCAGTAGCAAAGCTCTGACGAAACTCGCGTCGTCGAGCTCTGAGGACTCGGTTTCTCGAGGGCGGCCCGCTCAAGGAAGACCCTCTTAAGCAGACGCTCGCAGGTATTCACAACCCTAAATAGCCAACCGTGCGCGCTCCGTGCTCTGTTTGAGTCGTCGGCTCCGCCGGCTGTGCGCGCAAGTCTCCGCGTTATTTGTCGCCTTTGTGATCGCTGTTGGGATGTTCCCCACAGGCGTGCGAGGCGCTGCCCCGCAGCCAAAGCCCTCGCCGATCGCGGCCGTCATTCAAGTTACCGTCATCCCGGCGACTCGTGCGGCATCAGTTGTGCACCAGCTTTTCCCCAATATACGCGTTCAAGTTGACGAGCACGCCAATGCGATCGTGGTCTACGGGTCCCCTGACGAAATCCAATCGGCTCGCAGCGTGGTGACTGGGATCGACGTTAAAAACCCGACGCTCCCCACCATCGATGTAATTCAGGTGCACATCATGAAGCCACAAGACGTCGTCACCCGAGTCGCACCGCTCTTTCCAAGCGCGACGCTGACGGTTGCGTCGAAGTCAGCTGTCCTGCTCAAGGCAACGCCGCTCGATGGAGCGCAAATTAAGGCGCTAATTTCAAGCCTTGATGCCCCGCCGGTCGCTACGCCGGCTCCCACCTCGGCGCCGATCGAGGCAGTCGTCGTAAAGAATGCGCGACCGAATAATGTAGCGCGTGCGGTCGCTCAGCAGGTGCACGACGTTCGAATCAGCGTTTCGGGTGGGACACTCCTGATAACGGGAGACCCGCAGGCCGTAGCGCAGGCAAAGATCCTGATCGCGCAGCTGGATATCCCACCTTACGGATCCCGCTACACGGATGTCTACCATCTGAAGAACGTTGACGCTGCCTCTGTTGGCGATCTCATTCACCGCACGTATCCGTACGCCGTGGTGACTGTCGACAAAGACCTAAATGCGATTAGCGTCTCGGCAACTGCCGGTGAACACGATCGCATTGCGGCCGGAATCGCGCAGCTTGACGGCGCGGGAGCCGGAAATAGCCAGGGCGGCGGAGCTGCGTACGGCCCGAGCAACGAAGAAGTGATACATGTCCATGCAATGATCCCCAACGCGACGGGTGCCTCTACAAGTGCGCAAGATATGGCTACCGCGGTCACGCAGGCCCTCGGACAGATGGCCACCGGCTTGCACCTCACAGTGCCGGCGAACTCTGATGAGATTATTCTCACTGGCGATCCAACGAGCGTACGTCTGGCCAAGGAGCTGATTGAGAAGCTCGACGTCGTGCCGCGCCAGGTGGTGCTGGATACTGAGGTGCTCGAGGTCGACGAGAGCACCGCGGATAACGTTGGATTGTTATTACCGAATGCCGTGCTAAGCACAACGTTTTCGGAAGTGCAGCCTACGCCCGATGCTTACGGCAACCCAGGACGAATCAACGGACTCCAACCGATCACGCGCACGGCGCTATCGCTGACGGCTGAGCTCAATCTGCAAATTCAGAAAGGGCATGGGCGTGTGCTCGCGGATCCGCGCATCCTGGCGCTTTCCGGGCATACGGCGAGCATTCGCGCGGGCGACACCTTAGCGATCCTGACTACCACAGGCGGCGGGGTTGGTACGCCAGTGACGCAACAGCTACAGACCTTCAACACTGGCGTTACGCTCGATATCACCCCACAGGTGACACCAGACGGCGACGTAATTGTAGCTCTACACCCCGTCGTAAACAGCCTTGAAGGTATTAGTAGTGCCGGCATTCCGGAGATCTCGACGCGCGATACGCAAACAGTCGTGCACCTCCAGGATAATCAGACACTGATCATTGGCGGCCTGATTCAGGTTGCCGACACACGCACAATCTCCCAGATTCCAATTCTTGGACAAATTCCGATCATCGGAAAACTGTTCACGAACAACAACGTGAACATCCAGAACAATGAGTTGGTGATTGTTGTAACCCCGCACATTCTCAAGGACGGGGAGCAGGCACCGAGACCAGACGCTTCAATGGGCATCCCGACGCCGGCGCCGCTGCCGACGCTGCCGCCGTCGACGATGTTGCCGACCGTTCACCCAACGGCGTTGCCATCGACGCCGCTCCCCGCCCCCGTCTTGTACACGCCGTTGCCGTCGATGAGCCCACAGCCTCTACCTACGCCCTCTGCGTTCGCGGCCTCCAACAAGTTCGAGTATGGAACGGCTCCCCAGAACAACTACGCTGGTCCTCAAGACTCCCCACAGATTTTCTATGCGCGTTTGCAGCCAACGGTGTTCAGTGCGACTATGAATATCGCGGTCGATGCCGTGACGACCTCGAACATCACGGCTGTGACGATCGGTACGCCTGGGCGCACCGTGCCCCTGTCGCAGGTTGGTCCTGGTAAGTGGAGTGTCGTGTTTCCGGCCTCGCAATTAAGTTTGAGCAGCGCGCAGCAGACGACATTCCTCACTCTGAGTGCGTCACGCTCGGATGGTATCGCCGCGACGATTCAGATTCCAGTGAGCCTGAATACACGCTAAGGGTTTTTAGGCGGTTTCCACGCCCGAGATTTTAGAAGAATTGTTTTCTTAACTTCCCATGGGCCGAAATGCCCATTCGTATCCACAAGGAGCCAAGAAAGCGCCCGTTAACTTACGGCAAATATTCTTGCCGTCTGAAGAGGTGTGGGGATTTTCATGCGTCGCATTTTTGCGCTCGTTTTGGTGCTTGTGTGTTCATTGCAGTCGACCGCGGCGGCTGCTCCAGCCGGTCCGATAAGCTTTCAGCCTGCCTCTATCGGCGACCAGCTCGCATTGACGCTCCGCCCCAAGTTGGCAGCACTGCAAAACTCGTGGATCGTAGCGGCCGCAACTGGCCAGACCAGCCTGTACAACCTGATGCACGCTCCCGCGCCGACGTTTCCCACGTTGCACGATGACGGTGTCAGACCGACGGCGCAGCCAAGATCTGCGATTACGCTACGGACAGGGACGATGATCGACCTAGCATCGGAGATGGGACTCCATCGATTTTATCGCTCTAACGCGCAACCCGATCCGCTCGTGGTTGGTGCAGGCACAAGTTCCGCGAGCGCTCACCGCAGCGGGAGTGCGACGCGCGCCGTCGCGACGGCACGTCCTGTTCGTGCTAATACAGGGGCTACACTGCATACAATGGCGATGTTTTCTTCGTCCGCTGCTCCAACTACGGGCGTGAACCCGTGGTGGACCTACGAGGAAAAGCCTTTGGCCGGTGTCGGCAAAGCCCTGGTGAACGTCGCAACCGGTAACCTGATCGTCCAAGCGGATGACGTCGATGTTTCCGAGCGTGGAATCGATCTCGCTTTCGTGCGTTCGTACAACTCGCAAAGTACGCATGATGCAAGCAATACTGATGGGACATCCCCGTCAGTGTTTGGGAACGGATGGACGAACACTTTCGACGTGCATATCGCCCACGACACGGTAAACAACGTGATGAGCGTGTACGACCTCGACGGTGCACGATATGACTACACCGCCAATCCGAACCCTAGCGTTTGCGCTGCGACGCCGACATTGTGCTGGTTGCCTGGACCTGGAATGCAGGGAACGGTCTTTTACACCAATGGCAACTGCGCATACAATTGGACCAAGAAGAACGGAACCACCTATACGTTCTACTCGCCCGACGTTACGTGCGATCCATACATGACGGCTAACGCAGGTTACGCCGGGCGTATCTATGAGATCGCCCCACGTAACGTCAATAATGCGCTTGGTTTCGTCTATTGGTGGGATAGTAGCGGTGATTCGTCGCTTGAGAATATTTCGACGATCTCCGTTGTTCACCCAGACGGCCACCGACTTTTGCTCAATTTCGGCCCCGCAACGAGCAGCGGCGGCCCAACGGAGCTTCAATCTGTTACGCGCCCCGATGGCCAAAATATCACGTACGCGTACGATACGAGCGGCGACCTCCTCTCGGTAACGCGCCCCGGCAACGCCAAAGATGACCTAACGCAGACGAATACGATCACTCAATTAACGGATGAATACTGGTACTGGTCAGGTACCCATGTTATGGAATGGGTCGCCGGCCCACGATATATGGCCGGTTCGGTGAATAACGGCAACACAAGCTCCGATGGAAGCACATACAAGTTCTCGTACAGCGCCAATACGCCAAGCGGCCTGTTGACGTGGATCAGTGACTACGGACTCGTGAACTTTACGCCAAACGACGGTACGAGCAATGTCCTTCAACCAGGCTCCCCGGTGACGACCGGATCTACATTGTGGCGACAGGCCGAATTCCAGTATGACTATAACTCCAGTGGTTGGAACGTGGAGACCGACACGCAGGGGCACGCGGTCCAGTGGGAGCCTGACCCTCTCAACCTCACCCGCATTATCGCTACGTCGAATTTCGCCGCAGCGGGAGACTGGCTGGTAACTTCCGTCACGTGGGACGCGAACAATAACCTCACCTCGGTAACCGACCCTAACAGCCACACGACCAACTACGCCTATGATCCGAATGGTAACGTTATTGCCGTTCAACAACCAAAGACTACCGTGAACAACGGAACGTATAATCCAACAGCGACATTTTCGTACGACCTGACCTATAATAACCTTAAATCCTATTGCGATCCAGTAAAAAACGGGTCCAACGTTGTACTTCCCGCGGATCCAGGCCCTGATAATCTGTGTTCAACGACACCTGGCGTCGCAACGCGCGTCTATCAGTGGTCCGCGGACTCACAAGCGGGAACAACCGATGCCAACGAGCCGTACGGGCGGCTGACTAATGTATACACGCCGCTTGGCTATCAGACCGCGATCAGCTACAATACATCGGCAGAGGGTGGTGGTGATTACGGATTGCCCACGACTACGCAGGGCGCTCAAATCTCGCAACCAGTTGATAACTCGACGCGAACGCCCACCCAATCGTTTGCATATGACACCTACGGCAATCTGACCAGCTATAACACCGGAAGTGGTACCTGGACACTTACCTAC
>Ga0181525_10002182_pt1 | contig 16181 bp, 13 predicted proteins | sample PEATcosm2014_Bin_48_FD_121100 | JGI IMG/M metagenome (GOLD analysis project Ga0181525, IMG submission 121100) | Peatland microbial communities from MTU Mesocosm Facility, Houghton, MI, USA - PEATcosm2014_Bin06_10_metaG | ecosystem: Environmental > Terrestrial > Soil > Wetlands > Peat | place...
GGCCGGTGACGCCGTAGCGCAGCCAGTGTTCTTCGGCAACGATGCGGCGGTCGAGCTTATGCTGATCGCGTTCCTCCTCGGCGAGAATGGCGTCGCGCCATTCTTCGAAATGGGCAAAGCCGCCATCGAGGCGGCGCGTCCGGCCGCGGTCGAGCCAGACCGTCTTACGCGACAGCGTCGACAGAAAGCGCCGATCGTGGCTGATAATCACCATCGCGGTACGGCGAGAATCCAGATCGTGCTCCAGCCATTCGATCGTCGTCAGGTCGAGATGGTTGGTCGGCTCGTCAAGGAGAAGGATATCGGGACTAGGCGCCAACACCCGAGCCAGCGCGACGCGGCGGGCCTCGCCGCCGGAGAGAAGGGCCGGATCTTCCTGGCCGGTCAGACCGAGTTGCTCCAGAAGATGGCGCGCGGCGTAGCCGTCTTCGTCCGGCCGCAGCCCGGCTTCGACATAAGCCAGCGTGGTCGCAAAACCGGAAAAGTCCGATTCCTGCGGCAAGTAGCGCAGCGCTACTCCGGGCTGCACGAAAACCGAGCCGCGATCCGGCTCGGCCAGCCCGGCGGCGATTTTCAACAGCGTCGATTTGCCCGAGCCGTTGCGTCCGACCAGACACACCCGCTCGTCGAGGGAAACCGAAAGTTCCGCGCCCGACAAAAGCGGCGTCCCGCCGAAGGTCAGCGCGATGTCGCGAAGTTGCAGGAGCGGTGGAGCCATGGGTCTTTTCATGCTGGTTTATGACGCGTCGATTGCGGATGTTTCAATTAAATAATTCGCATGGCGAACGACTGAAAATGCGATGAAGCTTTTTGTTCCGCGCATTGCCGAAAAGAAAAAAAGCTCCCCGCCAGACCTACTTACTAAAGACACGATGTCCACTCCATAGAGCCACGATTGAGGCCGTTATCTGTTACCGCCGCACTTGCCGGCCAACAGGAGTAAATAAAATGAAAGACGCACACAACAAAGCGGCAGATCTTCACGAATCCGCAGCCAAGTCGCATCGCGCCGCCGCCGAAAATTACGGCAAGAACGACAACGTCAAGGGCAAGGAGCACGCCACTCAAGCCCAGCAGCACGCGCAGAATGCCGACCAGCAGTCCAAGATTGCAACCGCTAAGAGCAATCAGCAAAAGTAAAGACTCCCATCGGGAAGTTGGCCATCGCGCCGGCTTCCCGATGAACTAGCTTGCACGCATAAGGGCTAATCCCGCGGTACGGTGATCGCGGCAAGGCTCGAAGTATCGGGACTCTTATCTAGGTCCCAAATCGCCACGATCAACGGGGCAATATCGTTGCGCGGGATGGCTTCCGCCGCCGCCGCTCGCAACTTCTCCTCAATATCCTGGTCGCTCATCGGATTGGTCTTACTGCCGCGCGCCGCGAGCTGCGCCAGCCGATGCGTCTTGCCGTCGGCAGTCTCGATCGCAACCTCCGCCGCGACGGTGGCAAATTTTTCATCCTGGACCACCTCGACCTTGCCGCGCAGCGCCAGCACCGCGGGATCGTTCACGCAGGCGTCGGTGAACTGGTCGACACCGGCCTTGCCGGTAACCAAAGCGGCGGCGACGGCATGCTGCACGCTGACCTGGGACTCGCGCCCGGTCGATATATTCGGCCGGTCGGTGCGGGCGGCAAGCAACGGATTGCCGGTGACCACGACCCGCTCTACCCGCGCTTGAGGATTGTCGCGCCGCCAATCCAGCACGCAATCGAGCACCGGATGAATCACGAAGCCGCACGGATAGGGCTTGTAGGCCGTCGCCATGATTTCCCAGCTTTCGCCCAGACCATCGGTGAGAAATGACGACTTCGGCGCCTCGTTCAGGGCGCCGTAGTAACCTTGAACGCCGCAAAGCGGCTCCGCCGGACCGTCGAAATTCTTCGACGCCAACAACGCCGACCACAGTCCGTTGCGTGCGGCATTGCCGACGCTGACGCTCTTTGCCGGCGTGCCGAGGCATTCGCACAATCCGCTCGACTGTGTCGCCGCGTGTCCCAGCGCCCACACCATCTGCGCGGCCTCAAGCCGTAACAGCTTGCCGGTGCCGGCGGCGGCGCCGAATACGCCGCAGGTCGAGGTGATGTGCCAGCCTCTGTTATAGTGGCTTGGCGACACCGCGAGCCCGATGCGGCATTCGATTTCTTGGCCCAGCACCAAGGCCAGCAGCAAATCGCGGCCGCTCACGCTCTCCAGTTCCGCGAGCGCCAGCAGCGCCGGCGCGACGGGCGCGGTCGGATGGATCGCCGTCGGCACATGGGTGTCGCAAAAGTCGAGCACATTGGCGCCGGCGGCATTGAGAAACGCCGTGCCGAGCGCATCAATACGCTCGCGCCGGCCTACGATCGTCGCCTGTCGTCCGCCGGAAAACGCGGCGAGCGTTTGCAGTGCGATCTCGATTGTCCGGTCGCGACAACCGGTCAGCGCCGCGGCGAAAAAGTTCATCAAAGAACGCTTGGCCTGATCTGTAACGGGCGCCGGCAGGTCGTCCCACCTGGTCACGGCGACGAATTGCGCCAACTTCTCGGTTGCGCTCGGATTGTGCAGCATGTTGGCCTCGCGAAAGACCGCGAGCATCGACCGGCCCGCGCAAAAGTGCAAGGATACCGAAATCAAGCGCGGCCGGGGGAGGATCATGGCGACAAGCTGGAAATGCTCTGCATTGGTCTTAGCGCTCGCGGTGGCGTTCGCCGCGACGCGCGGGCGCGCGGATGAGTACCCGTCGCATCCGATCAAACTGATCGTGCCCTATGCACCCGGCGGCGCCGCCGACGCGATCGCCCGGATTCTCGGCAAGCGCGTCAGTATGACCATCGGTCAGCCGATCGTGGTCGAGAACCGCAGCGGCGCCGGCTCGATTATCGGCACCGAGGACGTCCACAAGGCCGATCCGGACGGCTACACGCTCCTGCTCGGCCAATCCGGGCCGATCTCGATCAATCCGGGCGTTTACAAGGAATTGCCCTACGATCCGGAGAAGGATTTTACGCCGATCACCATGACCACGGACTTTCCCTACACACTCGTGGTCAATGCCAAGCTTCCAGTTGAAACCGTGCAAGACTTCGTCGCGATGGTGAAGGCGAAGCCCGGAGAGTTCAACTACGGAACGACCGGAGTCGGCGCCGCCAACCATCTGGTGACGGAACTGTTCTCCAGGAAAGCCGGCCTGAAAATGATTCACGTGCCCTATCGCGGCACGGCGCTCGCCGTGGCCGACCTCCTCGCCGGGCAGGTGACGATGGTGTTTTCTGATCCAGTCTCGGCGCTGCCGCACCTTCAGGCCGGCACGTTGCGGGCGCTCGCGGTCACCACCAAGGACCGCTCGCCGCTCGAGCCCGCGGTACCGACGCTCGCCGAAAGCGGCTATCCCGGCTTCGACGCCGTCGGCTGGCACGGCATTTTGGCGCCGGCCAACACGCCGGCGCCGATCGTCGAGAAGCTGCACGACCAGATTGTCGCCGCGCTCGGGGATCCTTCGACCAGGGCACTTATCGTCGCGCAGGCCATGCACATTGTCGGCGACACGCCGGAGCAATTTGCGGCTTTCATCAAACAGGACATCGCGCTGTGGAAGGTGGTCGCCAGCCAAGCGAATGTCTCGGTGAAGTAGGTTCAGCCGAGCAGCAACGCGGCACCGATGGCGAGCAGGAGCGCAGGCGGCATCACCAAGATGCCGAGCTTCAGAAATGCGCCGACGCTCACGTTCTGGCCTTCACGGCGTAGCGCCGCGAGCCACAGGATGGTGGCGAGCGATCCTGTGACCGACAGGTTCGGCCCCAGGTCGACACCGATCAAGACGGAGCGCGTGATCTCCTCCGGCACCTGAACTTCATGCAGCGCGGTGCCGGCAATCAAACCCGTCGGCAGATTGTTGATGAGGTTGCTGGCGAGCGCGGTGACGATGCCAGCGCCCCAGGCCGCCTCGGTGGCCGAGTGCTGCGCCCTATCGCGTACGAACACGGCGAGCATGTCGACGAGACCGGTCTTGCCGAGCGCCTCGACCAAAACGAAAAGCCCCGCGACCAGCGTCAGTACGCCCCAGGAAATATCCTTGACGACCCGCCAGGGCCCCTTCCATTCGCGGATCAGAACAATCATTGCCGTGATACTACCCGCAATGGCGGTAGGAAGTCCGAGCTGAAGGCCAATGGCAGAAGCCGCGAGTAGTACGACGGCCGTCGCCGCGATCCCAAACGCTGCCGTCTTTCCTGACGCCGAAAGTTTCGGCACCGGCACTTCCTTCGCGATGGGCTGGCCGAGAGCGCCGCGCTGTGTCCATCGCAGCACCAGATAGGTCGCAGCAATCGACAGCGCCGAGGGTATTAGATAGGCCGGTAACCATTGCAGCAATGGCGGCGTTCGACTGCCATAAACAACGAGGTTGGCGGGATTCGAGATTGGCAGCACGAACGAAGCCGCGTTGGCGATAAAGGCGCAGATCAGCAAATAAGGCAGCGGCGCTTTAGCTTCGGCGCTCTTGACCGCCGCGGCAACGGCGGGCGTCAGCACCACCGCGGTGGCGTCGTTCGACAGGAAAATCGTGACCAGCGTGCCGACGCCGTAGATGAGCAGGAACAACCGCCGCGCCGAGCCCTTGGCGTGACCGGTCGCCACCGCCGCCAGCCAGGCAAACAATCCTTCTTCGCGGGCGATCTCGGCCAGCACCATCATGCCGAAAAGGAACAGATAAACGTCGGTGCCTTTGGCTACGCCGGTGAGCGCGTCCGGTATCGAAATCAGCCCCAGCGCGACCAGGAGCAAGGCGCCCGCCACCGCCCATATCGCCTCAGGCAGATTGAAGGGGCGCAGGATGACAAAAGCCGTGGCGATTGCCGCGACAGTCCAAGTCAGTACGTGAGGGGACATGTTCGAAGATCCAGAGAAACGAAGGCAGCGCTGAGCATTTCAGGATAATTTCAAGATAATAAGCCCGAGTCATGCGGCTGCTTCGACGGGCGTGCGCCCGAATCACTTCGATCCGGACTCGTTGTACTGGCCCGTTTGAGGATCGATGCGAACCCGACCCATAACGCGATAGAGCCCAGCGCGAAGCTGCTCAGGATCAGGAACATTGCGCTGTAGCCGATTTCCTGCGCGATCCAGCCGCCGATCGCCGGGCTGAGCGAAGCGCCGATACCTTGGGCCGTCATAACCGCGCCCTGCCCGACATTGACGCGCCCGGTGCCGTTGAGAATTCGCGCCACCAACGCGGGAACCGCGACGCTCTGCAAACCCGCGCCGATGCCGTCGAGAATTTGAACCGGGTAAACGCCCCATCGGCTAATCACAAAGGCGGCGATCAAGCCCCGGACCGGAAGAGCCATAAATGAGATGAGAAGAACGAGCCACAGGCCCTCCTTCTCGGCCATGCGCATCGCGACGAGGGACACAACGATCATGACGCTCTGAGCGACCACGATGGTGATGGCCACGAAGCTCGCGGGGTCGCCCTGCTTTTCGGCCACGACCGCGAGACCGTAAAGCGGCAGCATCGCGGCGTTGCCAAGATGAAAGAGGCCGAGCGCTGCGGCCAAGACGAGGAGCGGCGTGCACTCGATCAGAACGCGGTAGCCGCTCGCCGTGCCCGCATCATCGCCCTCCTTCATGCCGCGCGCGGCGCGATCGTCGATGGCGTCGCCGGGAATCATCAGCGCCGCCACGACGGACAGCACCGCGAAAACGGCGGCGAGCCAGAACACCGCCGGCAGACCAAATATCCAGCCCAGCAGTCCGGACAATCCGGCCCCGGCTACGTTGCCGGCATGATTGAAGGCTTGATTGTATCCGATCTGCCGATTGAAGCCGGACTGGCGCACGATGCCCAGCGTGATGCCGTTGACGGCCGGTCCGATCGCCGCACCGGCGATCGCCGTCGCGACTTGGGAGGCGGCCACCAGCCAAAAATATTGCGAAAGGAGGATAACCGCGGAAGCCAGGACGGTGCAGATGCCCGGGATGACGACGTAAAGCCGCTTGTGCGAGGTCGCGTCGATCAAGGCCCCGGCGGGGCCGGTCACGACCATGCCGGCAATACCGCCGATGGTCATCACCGATCCGATGAGGCCGCTCTGCCAACCATGCGCCAGCAAAAACACGCCGAGAAACGGCCCGATGCCGGCCTGCATGTCGGCCATAAAGAAATTCAGCGCCTGCAGGGGCCAAATCCCTCGGCGTTTCGCACCGCCGCTGAATGCCGTTTTCGCCACTTCCGAACCTCGCCGGCAGGTGGCTAAAATCGCAACACCGTCGATTCGTTCCACGCGTAACGACCGACGCAACAGGCGGTGGCGGTCCGCCGGTCGTCTGTCAGGCTAGAAGAAGCGAAGCCTCACGCGGCCAGTGAGGCGTCAATGCCGGCCATCGCCTGCCGCAGCGCTTTGAAACAATCCACGTCGATGGCGGTACCGACCATTTCCGCCATCGTCGCCAGCGCTTTTGTCACCGGCATGGCGGCCCGATAGGGTCGATCGGCGGTGAGCGCGTCGAAGATGTCCGCCGTCGTAATCATTCGCGTTTCGAGCGTGATTTGATCGCCGCTCAGGCCACGCGGATAGCCCTTACCGTCAAGCCGCTCGTGGTGGGCCGCGGCCACGGCGGCGAGTTCGCTGAAGGCCGATATCCGCGACAGGATCGTCTCGGTGTGCGTGGCATGCATCTGCATGGCCGCCCACTCATCCGGGTCGAGCTTGCCGGGTTTGTCGAGGATCGAATTACTGACGCCGAGCTTGCCAATATCGTGGAGCAGCGCCGCGCGTTTGAGCCAGCGGCGCTGTTCGAGCGGCAACTCCATTTGATTGGCGATCAAGTCCGTGAACAAGGTCACTCGTTCGCTGTGGCCGCTGGTATAGGGGCTCTTGGAGTCGACCACTTGCGCGAAGGCAGCCGCGATATCGTCGAGATAATCGTCGTCGACGACGGCGCTCGTCTGCGCCGGCTCAAGCGCGAAAATGGCGTAGCGCAATTCCTCCGAGCGCAGCGTCTCCCAGAATCCGGGCTCGCCCCCGACCCGCTCGAACGCCGCGACCAATTGCGGGTCGAACCAAGTGCCGCTGCGGTGCCGAACTTCAAGCTTGGCGGCGTCAATTCCGTTGGCGATCTGAAAAACGTCGACGACTTGCGCCAGCAAGGCAATGCGGGCGTAAATCGAAATGGCTTCGCCGCGCAAACAGTCCGGCATGCCGCCGCCGTTCCAGTGTTCGTCGAGGTCGCGGATACCGTGGGCGACCGCCTCGGAGAATCGCATTTTTCGCGCGATCTCCGCTCCGCGATCGCAGCGGGTTTCGATCAATTCCTTGGCGATCTGCCCACCGTTTTGGAAAATATGAACCAATGCACGAAACCGTTCCGCCAAGCCCGCTTGCATTCCGGTATGCGCCAAGACAAAGCGAAGCACCTGCGGCAGACTGCCGTTGACGGTCTTAAAATCGCGCTTTAACGCGATGTCGTCGGCCATGTAGAGCCGGCAGAGCCGGGCCGCATTGCTACTGCAGCCGAGATCTTTCAGGAGCAAAGTATAATAGAGTTCCCAAAGTTGCGTGGCGCCGAGGCCGATCTCCCGGCCGATGTGAATTCCGATCCAGCAGCAACGAACACAGTGCCCGGCCGGCTGCCCTTCGACCATGTCGAGCGCGTGGCTGAGAGCGCCAAGGATTTCGGCCAAGTGTATCTTCGGCAACCGAGCGGACGGAACGCGTCGAACGCTCATCGGGCTGAACTTTCATAAAATTGTCCCGGCGCCGAGTCCGGTGCCGAGATCGACTTCCGATTTCGCCTGCGAAGAGACCACACTCGGTTTAATGATGAGTGTAAGCCCGAACCAAGAGGCAACCGAGGTCGATAATGGTTATTCCGCCGGCGCCACGGTCCCCACCGCATCGGCCTCCATCTTGGGCCGCGCGTAATAAAGCAAGATCAAGAATAGCGCGCCGATGAAGCACGGCACCGCGGCGGCGTAGAAGATGCCGCCGACCTTATAGCCGAGGCCGACCAACAGGCCGGTCAGGACCGGCCCAAAGAATTGGCCGACCCGGCCCATGCCCATGGCCCAGCCAATGCCGGTGGAGCGGATCGAGGTCGGATACATTCCCGCCGCCACGGCGATGAGGCCGGTGCCGGTGCCGCCGACAAAAAAGCCGGCGAGGAACGAAGCAATCCCCAAGGTCGCCACCGATCCAGTCGCCTGGCCAAACCAGGCGAGCGACAACCCGCCGAGAATGAATCCCGGAATCAGAATGCGAAAGGCGCCGCCGCGATGCACCAGCCAGCCCGACATGGCGCTGGCGATGACGCTGCCGAGATTGTTCAAGCCGACGATCAACGCCGCAGCCGAGAGCGAGAAGCCGACGGAATGCAGGACCGCCGGAGTCCAAAACGTCACCGTTACCAGAATCATGAACACCATGAAGAACGGTACCCATAGCAGCATGGTGGGAATCGCCCGTCCTTCGGTGAACAAATGCGTCAACGGCGCGCCTTGGCGCGCCGGATCGGGCGGCGCGATGAGCTCGGCATCGGCCGGTACCTCGCCCGGCATGATGCGTTCGAGGGTGCGTCGCACTTCGTCTTGGCGGATGTTGCGTGCCAGTAAAAACCGCACGGATTCCGGCAGCCAGATCGAAAGAATGATGGCAATGACAATGGGGGCGCCGGCGCCGATATAAAATACCGACTGCCAGCCGAACGCGGGAATGACCCAGGCGCTGGTCAACGAACCAACCAGCCCGCCGGCCGGAAACGACGCAAACAGCACGGTGACGAACACGTCGCGCAAACGCTTCGGCGCCAGTTCGGCGCCCATTGCCAGAAACGCCGGCGTCGCGCCGCCGAGACCGAGACCGGCAAGGAATCGGTAGCTGAGCAATGCACCGAGCGTGGACGATTGCGCGGTCATGTAGCTGAAAACCGCGAAAACGACGATGGCGACGATCATGAACCACTTGCGCCCGAACAAATCGGCGAACGGTCCGAATGACAGCGCGCCGATCGCCGCGCCAACGAGACCCGCCGAGCCGACTTGGCCGAATTGTGCCATCGGCAAGTGCAGCACACCGGCAATGGCAGGCGCCGTATAGCCGATGGCCTGGGTGTCGAAGCCGTCGAGCGCCGCCACCAGCATGCACAAGACCAATATGCCGATCTGAAAACCCGTAACTGGATGCCGATCGATCAGCGCGATGGCGTCAACCTTGGTCGTGGCCATGACGTTTCCCCCGTTTTTGCAATGCCGGCGAAGGCTTGCGACATCCTTTAGCATTAATTCGTGGAACCCGGCACAGCCAGAGCGGGTGAAAAACGCGCGACAAAATCTCGCTTGCCGGCCGAGGGCGATAAGATAGACTGGCCATAAGCCGTCGTCTTGGGAACTGATGACCGCAATATTTTAGGGAGAAACGAGCATGAAACGATCTAACAAGCGAGGCATTGCCGCGCCGCCGCCGGTGCTTTCGGCGTTGGCGCTTTCGGCATTGGCGCTTTCGGCAACTGTCGCACTCACGCTGGCGACGCCCGCGTCGGCGCAATCCACCGATCCGATCAAGATCGGCGTCATTGCCGAGGCGCAGGCTGTCGCCGGGGCTTCGATACCGCAGGCCGCCCAACTCGCGGCCGACGAAATCAACGCCAAGGGCGGCGTCAACGGCCGCAAGATCGAGATCGTCTCCTACGACGATCATTCTTCCGCCGCGGAAGCGGTGCGCGCGTTTCAGCGCGCCGCCAACGAAGATCACGTCAACGCCGTGATCGCCAGCTATATCAGCGAGGTGGTGCTCGCGCTCGAACCGTGGACCGGACGGCTGAAGACCGTCATGGTGACCCCGGGCGCCGCCTCCGACGTCATTACGCAAAACATCGCCAAGGATTACGACAACCTCAAATACACGTTCCATGGCTATCTGACGTCGACGAGCCTTGCCGAAGAGGTCTGCTCGGCCGCGAAGGACCTCCTGGTCAAGGACCTCCATATGAAGTCGGCCGTGGTGATGAGCGAGGATGCGGCTTGGACCACCCCGCTCGACGCCGAATATGTAAAATGTCTGCCCCAGATCGGGCTTAAGGTGCTCGACCACATCCGCGTTTCTCCCGACACGACCGACTTCACGCCGATCTACAATAAGATCGAGGGCGAGAAGCCCGACGTGATGATTACCGGCATTTCGCATGTCGGGGTGCAGCCGACGGTGCAATGGAAGCAACAGGAAGTGCCGATTCCGATGCTTGGTATTTCGTCGCAGGCGACCAATTCGAGCTTTTGGAACGACACCAATGGCGCGGTCGAAGGCGTGCTGTACCAGGGTGTCTCCGGTCCCGATGTCGCGGTGACGCCGAAGACGCTGCCTTTCGTCAACGCGTTTAAGCAGAAATACGGCAACTTCCCGTCGTATTGCGGCTACACCGCCTATGACGAGGTCTATTACATCGCCGACGCGATCAAACGGGCCGGCTCGACCGACCCCGACAAACTCGTCGATTCGCTGGAAAAGACCGACTACGTCGGCACCATCGGCCGGGTCCAATTCAAGGGCAAGGACTCGCCCAATCCGCACGCGCTCAAGGTTGGTCCCGACACCATCACCGGCCTCATGCTGCAATGGCAGGACGGCAAACAGGTCAATCTGTGGCCGGCCAACGTGGCCAACGGCAAATTGAAGTTCCCGAAGTTCATCAAGGTCGGTTCGGCCGATTAACAAGGCTATGATCGGCTGCGATTACATCCCTCTCCCCGCTGGCGCGGGGGGAGGCACTGCCGCTTTGTTCGAGTCTGACCGATGTTGTTCTGGCAAATCCTGATTGATGGTTTTGCGATCAGTTCGCTCTATGCGCTTGGCGCCACCGGCTTTGCCCTCATCTTCGGCGTCTCCGGCGTTCTTAATCTGTCGCACGGGGCGCTGATGGTCGCGGCCGTGGTCGCCGCCTGGGCCGCCGGCAACGATCTGCACGTCGGGCCTTATCTCGGAGCGGCCATCGGGGTCGTCGTCGGCCTCGGCGCTTCGCTCCTGACTTATTTCCTCATCGTGCGGCCGCTGCAGAGTTCGCGCAAAATCCGCGAGGAGGAAAAGGAAATTTTCATCCTCACCGCGACGCTGCTCTGGGGCATCATGATCCAGGAGTTGATCGCGTATTTTTACACCAACAATGCCAAAACCGTGGCGCCGATCGTGCAGGGCGTCGTTTCGCTGGCCGGCGTGCGGACGCCGTCCAATGAAATTTTCACCGCGGTGGTGTGCTGGCTCGTCATCGCCGTGCTCTGGCTCCTGGTCAATCGAACGCGCGCCGGCAAGGCGGTGCTCGCCGCGTCGATGAATCCGCGCGGCGTGACGCTGCTCGGCATAGAGCTGTCGCAAGTCTACATCGCCGTTTGGGCGATCTATGGCGTGCTGGTCGGCATCGCCGGCGTGTTGCTCGGGATGTTTCTCGGCGTCTCGTCGTATAGCGTCGGTCCGTTGACGGCGAGCGCGTTCTCGATCGTCGTGTTGGGCGGGCTCGGCAGCGTCTCCGGCGCGCTGATCGCGGCCTATGTCGTGGGCTATCTGGAAACGCTGACGGCCTATCTGATTTCGCCGGCCTATCGCACCATCCCCGCGCTCCTGCTGCTGGTGGCGGTCATGTATGTCCGTCCGCGCGGACTGTTGGGCCGCCGCTAGATGGGCGGGCTGTCCACCACACGCGTTCTGCTCATCGCTCTTGGCGTCATCGTGCTGGCGGCGTTTTTGCCGCTCGGGGTCAGCGGCTACATTCTCGGCCTGCTGACCATTGCCTACTATTTTGGCGTCTTCGCCATGGCGTGGGATCTGCTGTTCGGCTTCGCCGGCGAAGTGAACTTCGGTCCGACCTTTCTGATCGGCACCGGCGCGTATACCGCGGGGATTTTGGATAATCTCTACCAGCCGCCGATCTGGCTTTGCCTCATCGCCGGAGCGCTCGCCGCGGTGGCCGGCGGCGTGGTGCTGGCGTTGCCGGCGCTGCGCGTGCGCGGACCCTATTTCGGGCTAACGACGCTTGTCGCGGTGCTGATGCTGCAGAACTTCATCGTGGTCGACGCCAGCCTGACCGGCGGGGAAATCGGCCTCACCGTTCCCGACGTCATGACCATCAGCGACGCGAAGAACTACGAAATCGCGCTGTGGTTCATGGCGGTGAGCGGCGCCATTCTGTTCGCGCTGTCGCGCTCGCCGGTCGGCCTGATCCTGCAAGCCAGCGGGCAGGACACCATGCAAGCCGGCGCGCTCGGCTTTAATGTGGTCAAGCATAAGCTGGCGGCTTTCATTATCAGCGCTTTCTTCTCAGGGCTGGCCGGCGCCATGCTGGTGTTTTATTTCGGCTCGGCGTCGGTCGGAACCCTGGTCGACATCACGGTCGGCGTCCAAATCATCATCGCCGCGGTGCTCGGCGGCCGCCGCACCATCCTCGGCGCCGTGCTCGGCTCGGTTTTCCTCATCGTCATGAGCGAATTGCTGCGGCCGCTCGGCGATCTGTCGAACTTCGTCGTTTTCGCCATGGCGCTGATCGTCGTACTCGTGTTCCCGAATGGGCTGCTCGGCATGCTGACCCGCACCAAGGATAATGTGTGAGCATGGTAACGGGCGCCCAGCTTGAGGTCAGCGGCCTCACCAAGCGCTTTGGCGGCCTGGTCGCCGTCAAAGACATGGCGCTTCGCGTCGGCGCCGGCGAAATTTTAGGCCTGATCGGTCCGAACGGCTCCGGCAAGTCGACGGTGATGAAGCTCATCATGGGCATCGAGCGCCCCGACGCCGGCTCAGTGCGCGTCAACGGCGTTGAGGTTGCCGGCTGGCCCTCGCACAAAATTGCGCGCATGGGAGCGGGCATCATCTTCCAGCACTCGCGTCCGCTGCATCGGCAGACCGTGCTCGAGAATATCATGCTCGCGCTATTGCCCGACCAGCTCATGCGACTGTTCGCCGATCCGAATACCGAGGCCCGCGCCCGCGTCATTGCCGCGCGCGTCGGCCTCGACGCCGTGCTTGACCGCAGGCCTGCCACTTTGCCGTTCGCCGATCTGCGCAAGATCGAGATCGCCAAGGCGATCGCGCGCGATCCAAAGGTGCTGTTGATCGACGAGCCATTCGCCGGCCTGACCTCGACGGAAACCGCGGCGTTTTCCGAGCTGATCTGCGAGTTGCGCGACGACGGCCGCGCCGTGTTGCTGGTCGATCACAATGTCAAAAGCGTTGCCCGCCTGGTCGACCGCGTGCTCGCCATGTATGTCGGCGAGCGCATCGCCGAGGGAACGGCGGACGAAGTGATGCGCAACGAGACTGTCCGCCGTGTCTATCTCGGCGGCAGCATCGAGACCGCAGCGCGCCCCGAAGCCACCTTTCGCGACAGCGACACGCCGTTTCTGGCGGTCGATAATGTCAGCGTGTTCTACGGCAAGGCGCAGGCCCTGGAGAACGTATCGATCCATATCCACGCCCGGGAATTTGTCTCGGTCGTCGGCCTCAACGGTGCCGGCAAGACCACGCTCTTCAACGCTATCTCAGGCCTGCTGCCTTATACCGGCGACATTCGTCGCCAGGGCGCCTCGCTGCGCGGCCGCACGCCGGCGGCGATCGCGCGCCACGGCATCGTGCAATGCCCCGAAGGCCGCGAACTGTTCACCGACATGACGGTGCGCGAGAATCTCGATCTGGGCGGCCAACACCTGTCCGACGCCGAGCGCGCCGAGCAGATCGAGTGGCTGTTCGACCTGTTCCCGATCCTGCGCGACCGCCACAAGCAGGCGGCCGGCACGCTGTCCGGCGGCGAGCAGCAGATGCTGACCATCGCGCGCGCGCTGATGATGAAACCGAAGCTTTTGATCCTCGACGAGCCGACGCTGGGCTTGGCGCCCGTCATCCTTGAGCAGATCTCGAAGACGCTTGAAAAATTGCGGAAAACCACCGCGATCACCGTTTTGCTCGGCGAGCAGAATGTCACATTCGCATTGCCGCATGCCGACCGCGTTTATGTCCTCGAACACGCGCGCATCGTCTGGGAGGGCGAGCCTGCCCGCTTCGCGGCGGAAGCCGGCACGGGATATTTGTAGAACCGGGTCATTGCCCAAACCGGCGATGGTGCCGAGCGGGACCATGACCCGCGAATGCAACCATGGTACGATAGCCTCAAGCCACGCAAGCCGGTCAACGGAAAGCGGGCGAGCCAACGTGGGGAGGACTACCATGCACCGACGCGACGTACTTCGCGGCACTGCATTCATGCTCGGTATGCTGGCGGCCGCTCGCGCCGCACCAACGCCGGCCCTCGGACAGACCAAAACGCTGTTCAAAGCCTCCGACGTTCATGCTCCCGGTTACCCGACCGTCGTTGCCGTCGAGAATCTCGGCAAGAAGCTCGAACAGGCGACCAATGGACGGCTCGGCGTGCAAATGTACGCTTCGATGCAGCTTGGCGGCGAGAAAGAGGCCATCGAGCAGGCGCAGGTCGCGGCGATCCAGATCGCCCGCGTCAGTGTCGGCGCCATCGGCCCGGTGATCGATGAACTCAACGTGCTCAATCTGCCGTTCTTGTTTCGCGACACCGCCCACATGCAGAAGGTCATCGACGGCCCGATCGGCAGCGAATTGCTCGACAAGATTTCGGGCAACGACAAGGCCGGACTTGTCGGGCTTGCTTGGATGGACGCCGGCGCGCGCAGTTTTTACAATACTAAGCATCCCATCAGAAACATCGGCGACCTCAAGGGCCTCAAAGTCCGCGTTATCGGCAACCCGATGTTCGTCGACATGGCGAACGCGCTCGGCGCCAATGGCGTGGCAATGGGGTACGACCAGGTGTTCAGTGCGCTGCAAACCGGCGTGATCGACGGCGCCGAGAACAACCCGCCGAGCTTCGTCTTCGACAATCATTATCAGGCGGCGAAATTTTTTACGCTCACCGAACATCTGATCGTGCCCGAGGTTCTGGTGTTCTCGCGCAAAACCTGGGATTCGCTGGCCAAGGATGATCAGGAGCTGTTGCGGAAGTCGGCGCGCGAGGCCCAGGCCGAGGAGCGGACGCTTTGGCTGGCCTACCAGCAGCAGGCCATGGAAAAAGCCCGGACATCGGGCGTCCAAGTCGTCGAGGAGATCGACAAAAAGCCGTTCCAGGACGCAGTCAAGCCGGTCTGGGATAAGTACGGTCCACGCTTTGCGGACCAGATCAAACGCATTGCGGCCGTCGCCTGAGTTTGCGGCCCATGGCGCTGGCATTCCGCAGGTCGATGGACGCACTTTATGGGCTCTGCGTCTGGGTCGCCGGCGCGGCGCTGGTTTTGATCTCCGCCGTCATACCGTGGGCGGTCTATACCCGTTACGTGCTTAACCGGGCGGCGTCGTGGCCGGAACCGACCGCCGTGCTGATGATGATCGTCCTGACCTTCATTGGCGCCGCGGCCTGCTATCGGGCCGGACTGCACATGCGGATGTCGTTCTTTGTGTCGCTGTTGCCGCTTCGCCTGCAGCGGTTCACCACGCTCGTCGTCGAATTGCTGATGGGTATGATCGCGCTATTCATGATCAATTGGGGCGCCAAACTGGTCGCCGCGACGTGGCAAAATTCCATCGCGGATTTTCCGTCGCTCTCGGTCGGCGTGACCTATCTTCCGATTCCGGTCGGCGGCGCCGTCTTGCTGCTGTTCGTGATCGAGCGGCTCACCATCGGCCCGCCCGCCGAACTCGGACGCGGCGACAGCGCCGCTTTCGAATAAGCGGTAGTCGCCATGGACATTTTCGTCCTCCTCGCCACGATGTTGGCGTGCTTTGCGATCGGCATGCCGATTGCTTATGCGCTGGCGCTGGCGGCGATCGCGGGCGCGCTGTGGATCGGCATTCCGCTTGAAGCCGTGATGCTGAAAATATCCGACGGCGTCAGCAAGGTCGCCATGCTCACCATCCCGTTCTTCGTGCTGGCGGGCGCCATCATGGCCGAGGGCGGCATGGCGCGGCGCATGGTGGCCTTTGCCGACGTGCTGGTGGGCTTCACGCGCGTGCGCGGCGGGCTCTCGGTCGTCAACGTGGTCGCCACCACGTTTCTGTCCGGCATATCCGGCTCGGCCGTCGCCGACACTTCGGCGATCGGTTCCGTCATGATCCCGCAGATGGAGAAGAGCGGCTTTCCCCGCGTCTTCGCCACCAATGTAACGATCTCCGCCTCGGTGCAGGCGCTGCTCGTGCCGCCGAGCCA
>Ga0181525_10002184_pt1 | contig 16171 bp, 12 predicted proteins | sample PEATcosm2014_Bin_48_FD_121100 | JGI IMG/M metagenome (GOLD analysis project Ga0181525, IMG submission 121100) | Peatland microbial communities from MTU Mesocosm Facility, Houghton, MI, USA - PEATcosm2014_Bin06_10_metaG | ecosystem: Environmental > Terrestrial > Soil > Wetlands > Peat | place...
CCGCGCCGCGTGGCTCGGGGGTGACGTCCTCGGCCGGGATGTGCTCACCCGGACCCTGGACGGCGGCTGGGAGCTGCTGGCCATGGCGGCCGTCGCCACCGCGCTCGGCGTCCTCGTCGGGGCCGTGCTCGGCGTGATGGCGGCTTACTACGGCGGCTGGTGGGACAGCCTGATCATGCGCTCGGTCGACGTGATCCTGGCGTTCCCGCAGCTGGTGTTCGCGCTGCTGCTGGTCAGCATCCTCGGCCCGAAGATCTGGCTGATCGTGCTGGCCGTCGCCATCTCGCACGCGCCGCAGGTGGCCAGGGTGGCCCGGGCGGCGGCGCTGGACATCAGCGAGCGGGATTTCGTCAAGGCCATGCAGATCCTCGGCATCCCGGGCCGCCGGATCATCCGCAGGGACGTGCTGCCCAACCTGACCTCGGTGCTCATGGTGGAGATCGGGCTACGGCTCACCTACTCCATGCTGATCATCGCCGGACTGAGCTTCCTCGGCTTCGGCCTGCAGCCGCCGACGGCGAGCTGGGGACTGATGATCAACGAGAACCGGGTCGGCATGATCGCCAACCCGTGGGGAGTGCTCATGCCGGCCATCCTGATCGCGCTGTTCACTATCGGCGTGAACACGTTCACCGACTCGGTGGCGCGCGCCTCGCTGGGCGTCGGCGGCCGCGCCACCGAAGCGGACCCGGTGCTCGAGCTCGCCGTCGAAGGGACCGCGCAATGACCGCCCCGTCAGAAGACATCCCGGTGACCGGGCGGCCGGCCGAGCCGGGCACTCCGCGGCTGGCAGTGCAGGACCTGCGGATCGTGATGGCGCCGTCACGACATCGGCCGGAGGCCGACGTCGTCGACCAGGTGTCGTTCACCGTGCAGCCGGGGCACGTGCTCGGCCTGGTGGGCGAGTCGGGTTCGGGCAAGACCACGGTCGCGCTTGCCCTGCTCGGCCTGTTCAAGCGCGGCCTGGCGATCGGCGGCGGCAAGGTGCTCGTCGACGGCCGGGACATCCTCGCGCTGTCAGAACACGAGCTGCAGAAGGTGCGCGGCAAGACGGTCGCCTACGTCCCGCAGGATCCGGGCAGCGCGCTGAACCCGGTGCTGAAGGTCGGCACCCAGCTGCGCGAGGTCTTCGCCATTCACGGCGGCGACGCCGACCGCCTCACGCAGGTGATGGCCGAGGCCGGCCTGGAAGACCCCGGCCCGATCCTGGCCTCCTACCCGCACCAGCTGTCCGGCGGCCAGCAGCAGCGGGTGGCGCTGGCCATGGCGTTCGCCTGCCGGCCGCGGCTGATCGTCCTTGACGAGCCGACGACCGGCCTGGACGTCACCACCCAGCGCCGCGTCCTGGACACGGTGCGCGGGCTGTGCCGGACCTACCAGGTGGCCGCCGTCTACATCAGCCACGACCTCGCCGTGGTGGCCGAGATCGCCGACCACGTCGCGGTCATGTACTCCGGCCGGCTGATCGAGATCGGCGCCGCCGCCGAGCTGTTCGGCAGCCCGGCGCATCCGTACACCCGCGGGCTGATGCGGGCCATCCCGTCCCTGGAAATGTCCCATCAGCTGCTGGGCATGGCCGGTTCCCCGCCGCGCCCTGGCAACCGCCCGGTCGGCTGCTCTTTCCGGCCGCGCTGCGAGTTCGCGATCGCGGAATGCGAGCTGCGCGAGCCGGCAGCCGTCATCGTGTCCGACACCGGGCACGCGGCCAGGTGCGTGCGCGCCACGGAGGTCGCCGCGCTGTCCGGCACCGCCCTGCTGGCCCGGGAGCGCACGGCCCCCCCGGCCGAGGAGGCGGTGCTCACCATCAGCGGCGTCTCGGTCTCCTACACGAACAAGCGGGTGCTGCGGGAGATCAGCCTCGACGTGGGGGCCAGGAAGGCGGTCGCGATCGTCGGCACCTCGGGGTCGGGCAAGACCACGCTGGCCCGGTGCGTCGTCGGGCTGCACAAGGACTGGACGGGGACCATCACGTTCGGCGGCAAGGAACTGTTGCCCGGCGTCCGCGGCCGGACGCAGGATCAGCTGCGCAAGATCCAGTTCGTCGCGCAGAACCCGTACGGCTCGCTCAACCCCCGGCAGACCATCGGCCAGATCATCGGGCATCCGCTTTCGCACTTCACCAAGCTCTCCGCCCGGGAACGCGACCGGCGGATCGGGGACGCGCTGACCTCCGTCGCGCTGCGGGAGTCGTTCGCGGCGCGCTACCCCGACGAGCTTTCCGGCGGGGAGAGGCAGCGGGTCGCGCTGGCCCGCGCCCTCGTCGTCGACCCTGAGCTGCTCGTCTGCGACGAGATCACCTCGGCGCTTGACGTGTCGGTGCAGGCCGCGATCGTCGAGCTGCTGCTGCGGCTGCAGGCCGAGCGGGGCCTCGCACTGCTGTTCATCACGCATAACCTGCCGCTGGTGCGCAGCATCGCGGACGACGTGACGGTCATCAGTGCCGGGGAGATCTGCGAGCGCGGCCCGGTCACCCAGGTGCTGACCGCGCCGAGCCACGCCTATACCCGCCAGCTGCTGGCGGACGTGCCCGCGATCGGCGTTGACCAGTCCGCCGCGGGATGACGGGGCTTGCCACCGGCGGCCGGGTGGTGCCGCCGGAGTGGATCGACTACAACGGCCACATGATGGACGCCTATTACTTCCTCGCGTTCACCGAGGCCACCGAGGCGTTCCTGGACCACGTCGGGCTTGGCGCGGACTACCGGGCCAGGACCGGCTGCGGCATCTACACCGCGGAAAGCCACCTGTGCTTCCTGGCGCCCGTCACCCTGGGCGCGGCGCTGACCTATCAGACGCTGCTGCTCGGCCACGACGCCAAGCGGCTGCACGTATTCCACCAGATGACGAGCGCGGGCTGCGTGGCCGCCACCTGCGAGCTGATGTTCCTGCACGTCGGCGCGGACGGGGTGGCGCCGATGCCGCCGGAGGAGGCCGGCGCGGTGGCCGCGCTTGCCTCCTCGCACGCGCTGGTCCCCCGCCCTGACCGGGCCGGGCGCCAGGTCGCGATGACCGCCGGACGGGGCTGACCGGCTCGCCCCTCCCCGAACGGCTACGGCAAGGTCGGCGTGCCCGGCCAGCCGGTCGGGTACCCGCTGGGGCCCGGTTTGGGCCGGTGCGACTTGGTCGGGCTGATTACCGGGCGGGTGCTGAGGGTCGGCGACGGGGCCGGGGAGGTCGGGGTGGCGCCCGGCCTGGACTGCGCTGGCGGTGACGGCTGGGGGTAATAGCCCAGCGCCGGGGCAGACGTGGACGGCGTGGCCATCGGCGAGGCGGAGGCGGAGGCCGAGGCCTGGACCGAGCCGGGGACCAGGCTGGGGCGCAGCGTGACATGGGCTCCGGGTGCGTTCGACGACGCGCCGGCGTGGCCGCCGCTCAGTATCACGCCGAGGGCGATCGCGGAGCCGCCGACGACCACCGCCCCGGCGGACAGGACGGCGCCGGACCGGAAGCTCATCTCCTCCAGGCGGGCATTGACCGCTTTCCTGAGCTTGCCCGCCCGGCTAACCCCCTCGTGCATGACATATCACGATACAGGGGGATTAACCGCTTTGGTGGCAGGCTCGATGAGGATCCGAAGCGCCGGTAGCCTGTCTCGGCAAGCCGGAACGGGTCTGCGGCGCTGACTGCTTGACCTATTTTTTGTTCCGAACGGGCCGTGGTGCCCGTGTCCGGCAGCGTTCCCGCCGCAGTAGCCGCGATGAGGGTGGCGCCCCGGGCGGTCAGCTCGTCCGTCCCGGCCGGGTAAAGCGGCAGGCCCAGCACGTCGGCGAGCAGCTGGCGCCAGGCCGGGGGCGTGCTGCCGCCGCCCGCGAGCATGACCTTGGCCGGGGCGCAGCCCGCGGCGCGCAGCTCGTCGAGCTGGCTGCGGAGCAGGAACGCGACACCCTCGAGCGCGGCGCGCATCAGGTCCTCCCGCCCGTGCGCCAGGGTGAGGCCGGTCCACGCGCCGCCGGAGTCCCGGTGGCCCCAGCGCTCGCCGGCCAAGTAGGGCAGGAACACCGGGGTACTCGATGACCAGGGGCGCCGTGCCGTGGCGTACAGCTCGTCCCAGCTCACGCCCAGCGTCCGCCGGACCCAGTCGAGTGCCGCCCCCACGTTCTGCGCACCGGCCAGGCGATAGGTTCCTTGGCCGACTGAGCGGAACAGGTTGGTGGCGCCGAGGCCGGCGTCGTCCCGGGCCGTATTTTCCAGTCCTGGACAATCCGGAAATGAAGTATCCGGATGGCGATCGTTCGGAACTGGACTATCCGGGACCGGGACGATTAGCTGGCCGCCGGTACCTAGGGTGAGCAGGGCCCAGTCGGGGGCTTCGGGACCGGGGAGGTTGGCGGCTAGCAGGGAGGCGGCGGTGTCGGCGGCGCCGGTGGCGACCGGGAGGCCGGGGGGCAGGCCGAGTTGTTCCGCGGCGGCGGGGAGCAGGTGCCCTGCGACCTGGGTCGATGCCAGGATCGGCGGCAGCAGGTCGGTGCGCAGGCCGAGGGCCTGCGCCACGTCGGTGGCCCAGGCGTCGCGCTCCAGGTCGTACAGCAGCGTGCCGGACGCGTCGGTCGGGTCGGTGGCGGGCTCGCCGGTCAGCCTGGTCCGTAGCCAGTCCTTGGGCGAGAGCATCCAGCGGGCCCGCCGGTAGGCGTCGGGCTCGTGCCTGGACAGCCAGAGCAAGATCGGGCCGGCCATCCCCGCCGACGGCGCGTTGCCGAGCCGGGCCCGCAGGTCCGCGGGCAGGCGCCGGTAGTCACCCACCTCGGCGGATGCCCGGCCATCCAGCCAGATGATGGCTGGGCTGGGAACCACGGCTCGTTCGGCATAAAGGATAAGGCCGTGCATCTGTCCGACGACGGCCAGGCCCGCGACCTCAGCCGGAGCGGGACCTAGGGCCGCGCTGACCGCGCTGCGGGCCGCTCGCCACCATTGCTCGGGGTCGGTCTGCGCCCAGCCGTCGCGCGGCGCGGCGACCCGGTACCCGGCGACGCCGCGGCCGAGCACGGTGCCGTCCGCGGCGCACAGGAGCGCCTTGACCCGGCTAGTGCCCAGGTCGAGCCCGAGCACCGCGGCCCGGGCCGGGGCCCGTGTCATGGGATCAGCGTCACAGGATCAGGTTCAGCATCATCGGCTTGTCGGGATGCGCCGAGCCGCCGGCCGGCTCCGCGGTCAGCACCAGGTGGTCGCCGTTGCGCAGCCCGGAGGCGACGACCGGGCTGATCATGCCGTCGCTCTGCGGCGGCAGCACCTCGATCGGGCGGGTTCCGCTCGGCCCGACCAGCCACAGCTCGTAGCCGAGGGAGGAGGGCAGCGGGCGCAGGCCCTTGGCGGTGAACACCAGCGCGTCCTTGGAACTCGACACCACGACGTCGACGGTCCCGCCGCCGAGCACCTGCCCGGTCATCATGTGGGCGTCCCTCGCGGTCAGCACGGCGGCGATCTGCTGGCTGCTTGCGACGTCATCGTCGAGCTGCTGCTGCATGCTGCCGTTGTTGACGCCGAACGTCACGACCAGGGCGAGCATGGCGACCGCGAGCGCGCCGCCGGCCAGCGCCAGGCGGTTCGGCCAGGTGAGCATGGTCATGTTGCGCAGCCAGGCGGGCACCACGGCCGTCCTGGATTCCGCGGCGGGGGCGGCAGGCGGCTGCTGCCTGGTCATCGCGGCGGCGGCCATCACCCGCTCCTTCAGGCCGGCCGGCGGGCTCGCCGCGGTGGCGGCGGCCAGCCTGGCGGTGGCCTCGCGCAGGCCGTCCACCTCCCCGGCGCACTCCTGGCACCTTTCCAGGTGGCGCTCGAACCGCGTCCGGTCCGGCGGGGAGATCGCGTCCATCACGTACGCCCCGGCCAGCGTGTGCGGTTCGCGTGCGCCGTTCCGGCGCACCGCTATCTCGCTGAGCTTCATTCCGCCACCCCCAGGCAGTCTCGTAGCCGGATCAGCGCGTCGCGCATCCTGGTCTTCACCGTGCCCTGCGGCACGCTGAGCAGGCTGGCGACCTGACCGTAGGTATAGCCGCCGTAGTAGGCCAGGGTGACCGACTCGCGCTGTAGCTCGGTCAGCGTGCCCAGGCAGCGCCGGACGCGCTCGCGCTCGAGACCGGACTCGACGGCCTCTGCCACCTCGTCGAACGGGATCTCTGAGGTGGCGATGCGCCGCTCGCGTTCGGCCTCTTTCTGGACGCTCCGGACCCTGTCCACTGCCCGGCGATGGGCCAGCATGCTGACCCAGGCCATGACGCTGCCCCGCCCGGCGTCGAAGGTCGAGGCGCTCCGCCACACCTCGAGCAGCACCTCCTGGGTGACCTCCTCGGACTGGGCAGGGTCGCGGATCACGCGCCTGACGGTGCCGAAGACGTGAGCGGAGATGCGGTCATAAACGTCGTCGAACGCGGCGATGTCGCCGCGCGCTACCAGCACGATCTGGGCGGCGAGGTCGCCGCCGTGGGCCTGCTGGCCCGGCGGGGGCGCGGCGGGCCGCATTGCTTGCATGGGTCGCGTGGGCTCGCTCGGCTCCACAGGTCCTGGACCGTCCATGACCGTCATGATTCCTATTCGTAGCCGTGCGCGCTATGGTTTGCCTCCGGCCGGCGCTCTCGTTCTTTTCGACCTGGTCCGGCAATCCCCCACCGCATCGGCAACGAATAAGGGGCATGACGATGGAGGGCAGTAGGAGGCGCCAAGCCGGCCTAGGTGCCATCGCAGGCGTGCTCGCAGCGGGGGCCGCGCTTGGGGTGGGACAGCTCGTGGCCGGCCTGACCGGCGCCAACGGGTCGCCCGTGGTGGCGGTCGGGGAGTTGCAGATCGACTTCACGCCGCCGTGGCTGAAGAACTTCGCCATCAATGAGTTCGGCTCGGATGACAAGCTCGTTCTTGTCTGCGGGATCCTTGCCGTGCTGGCGATCTTCGCCGCGGTGATCGGGGTAGCCGCGACCAGGCGGATGGCTTACGGCATGGCGGGGGTTGCCGTGTTCGCGGTCGTCGGGCTGGGCGCGGCGGCGACGAGGCCGACCGCGAACTTCCCGAGCCTGCTGCCGACGCTCTTCGCAGCGGCTGCCGCGGCGGTCGTGCTGCGGATCTTGATACCACTGACGGGGCCGGCGGTGACGAGGGGGGCACCGCCGGCCCGGGCTGCCCGGCACCGTCGCGGGCAGCGGGGCGTTCCCGGGGTGCCGGAGGCGCCGGATCTGCCTGGGGAGCCGGGTGCGCTGGAGGCGCCGGATCTGCCTGGGGCGGCGGATCTGCCTGGGGCTGGGGGTATGCCCGGGGGGGCAGGCCGGTCTGGGACTGCGGGTCGGCCTGGTGCGGTCGGTCGGCCTGGGGAGGCGGACTGGACGGTTCCTGGGACTTCGGCGGTGGAGCCGGCGGGTAGGGGACCGCGGCAGCCGGAGCGGAGGAGCTTCCTCGGCGCCGGGGCGGCGACGGTGGCGGTGGCGGCCGGGGCCGGGCTGGCGGGGCGGGTGCTCGCGGAGCGGAAGAGCGTCACGCAGGCGCGGAACAACCTGCACATCCCCAAGCCCAAGCAGACGGTGCCCGCGCTGCCCAACGGGGTCAACCTGGACGTGCCAGGCATCTCGCCGTTCATCACGTCCAACAACAACTTCTACCGGGTGGATACGGCCATCGTGCTGCCGCAGGTCGATCCGTCGAGCTGGTCCCTGCGGATCCACGGCATGGTGAACCGCGAGATCACGCTCAGCTTCGACGAGCTGCTCAAGCGGCCGCTGCTCGAGGACTACGTGACACTGTGCTGCGTGTCCAACCCGGTCGAGGGCCCGTACATCGGCAACGCGCTGTGGCTGGGCACCAAGCTGGGGAGTCTGCTGCGCGAGGCCGGCATCCAGGCCGGAGCCGATCAGCTGCTGTGCACGTCGGTGGACGGCTTCACGTCGGGCACCCCGGTGCAGACCGTCATGGACGGCCGCGACGCGCTGCTCGCGGTGGCGATGAACGGCCAGCCGCTGCCGGTGGCGCACGGCTTCCCGGTGCGGATGGTGGTGCCGGGCCTGTACGGATACGTGTCGGCGACCAAGTGGGTCACCGACATCGAGGTCACTAAGTTCTCGCAGGCCTACGCCTACTGGGCGCAGCGCGGCTGGTCTCAGCAGGCGCCGATCAAGACCGAGTCCCGGATCGACGTGCCGAACGGCTCGTACCAGCTCAAGCCGGGCCGGACCGCGGTGGCCGGCGTGGCGTGGGCACAGCACAAGGGCATCGACGCCGTGCACGTGCGGATCGACCAGGGGCCGTGGAACGAGGCCACGCTGGCCGCGGTGCCCGGCATCGACACCTGGCGGCAGTGGGTCTGGTACTGGGACGCCACCAAGGGAAACCACCTGATCGAGTGCCGGGCCACCGACAAGACCGGGTATACGCAGACCGCCGTTCAGGAACCGCCGGAGCCGAACGGCGCGTCGGGCTACCCGATGATCCAGGTGTCTGTGTCTTGACGTCCTTTTTTGTTTTATGCGGCCCGGAGGAGCCCGGCGCGGTCGGCCAGCTGGTCGAGCATGGCGGTCGCGGCGGCATCCATCTGCCGGGTCGGCTCTACGCGCCCGGCCTCGTCGAGGTGCCCGCGGATGGCCTGGACGTTCACCGTGCCGGCCGGCACCATCCGGAGCGCGCCCAGGACCGGCTCGAGCGCGCGGGCGGCGTGTGCACCGCCGGAGGCGCCGCCGTAGCTGACGATGGCCGCGGGCTTGTTCTGCCATTCGGAGTGCAGGTAGTCGAGGGCGTTCTTGATGGCCGCGTTAAACGTGTGGTTGTACTCGGGGATCACGAAGACGAACGCGTCGGACCTGTCCACTATCGCGCTCCAGTCCATCGTGTGCTGATGGACGTACTGCCCAAGCCTGGGGTGGTGCGGCTCGTCGAAGAGCGGCAGGTTCAGCTCGGCCAGGTCGGTCACCTCGACCTCGAAGTCGCCCTGCTGCTTCGCCCGCTTGGCGATCCAGCCGGCGACGGCCGGCCCTACCCGGCCGGGCCGGGTGCTGCCGATGATGACCTGCAGGACGGGCTTGGTCACGCTAGCTCCTAGTTATTTGAAGTTTCAATCGTCCTTAGAAGGTGCCGGCGGGGCCGCTTATTCCCCGCCCTATACGCTTGTATTGACTGCCTGGCGGCGTTTCGGGCCGCTTCGGGAGGTTAGGTATGAGAAGAGATCCGCGGGTCAACGTGAGGCCACGACGATGACGATCCCGATGCGCAGAGACGAAGAACCGGTACCGGAGCCGTCCGGTCCGCCCAGCGCCTTTCGCAGGCTGGACCCGGCCACGCTGTGGGCGGGCGGCGCGGTCACCGCGGTGGTGGCGGCGCTGATCGCGCTGGTGGGCATCCTGGTGGCCCGGTGGCTGTTCACCGTCCCGATCCTGGCCCCGCAGCACGACGGCGCCTGGGGCGACGCGTCGACCGGAGCGTACCTGCTCGCGGCGGCCGCGGTCGCGCTGGCCGCGACGGCGATCATGCACCTGCTGCTGATCGCCGCGCCGGAGCCGCGGGTGTTCTTCGCCTGGATCATCGGGCTGGCGACGGTGATCGCGGTGGTGTACCCGTTCAGCACGAGCGCCGCGTTGTCGCAGAAGGCGGCCACTGGCCTGGTCAACCTGGTGCTCGGGATCGCGATAGGGACGCTGATCAACAGCGTTTCGAAGCGGGCGCGGCGCAGGGTGGCGAGCGGCGGATACCCGCCACCCAGCTATCCGTCTGAGCCGCCTACCAGGACGCCGGGCGGAGGGTACCGCTGAGGCCGGTTACGGGTACCGCCCTTTACCGTACGGGTCCGTGCGGGTTTTGAAACGAGTCTTTCACAACTAAGATCTCAAGGCATGTCCGCGGAGAATGAGGGAGCGTCCGCCAGCGCGCCGGGCGCTCCGGTGGAGATCTCCGACCCGCTCGCGCTGCGCGCCCTTGCGCATCCGGCGCGGATCGCCATCCTCGAGCATCTCGTGCTCGAGGGACCCGCGACCGCCACCCAGTGCGCCGGCATCGCCGGGCTCTCCCCTACCGCCTGCAGCTATCACCTGCGCGCGCTGGCTAAGTACGGCTTCGTCGAGGAAGACGCCAGCGCCGCCGCCGACGGGCGGCACCGGCCCTGGCGGGCCAAGGTCGTGGCGGTGTACTTCGGCGAGAAGGCGGACACTCCCCCGGCGGCGCGGGCGGCCGGGCGGGCCGTGCGGGACAGCCTGCTGCAGCGGGTCGCCGAGCTGCGTGACCTGTACTTCGAGCAGGAGCCCACGCTCCCGCTCGAGTGGCGCAAGGTCGCCGGGGTGAATCACGACGTGCTGCACGTCACCGCCGACGAGCTCGCCGAGTTGCGGCAGAAGATCTTCGAGCTGACGGCGAGCTACCGCAGGCTCGCGCCGGCGGATCGGCCACCGGGGGCGCGCCGGGTGCACGCCATGTTCGAGGTGTTCCCGTGGCCGCGGGAGGACTGGGGCGCCGAGGTCGCGCAGGGCTCAGACGGTTCGGCGGCCCCAGGTAGTTCGGGGGCTTCGGGCGGTTCTGCACCCTGACCGGGTGCGCGCGGCAAGCCCCTCGGTACGCCCCGCCGACATCGCGGATCCCGCCCGCATCTTAGTTAGTTAGGGAAATGAAACTCCTAGGCGGGCTGTTAACCTGTCAGGCGGGCCGAGAGGGGGAGAGACGCTGTCGAGGAGGACAGGAAGCACGGCGAGCACGAAGGCTTCGGAACGCGGGTGGCTGCGGCGGCTGGCGGGGTACTGCTGGCGTTATCGCCGCAATGTCATCATCTCGCTGGGCGGGGCTCTGATCGGCACGGTGGCGACGGCCGCGATCCCGCTGATCCAGCGGCAGATCATCGACAACGTGATCATCTCGCACAAGCAGTCGATCTGGCCGCTGGCCTGGCTGCTGCTCGGCATCGCCGCGGTGAACTTCGTCGGCATCTACCTGCGCCGCTACAAGGGCGGCCAGCTTTCCCTGGATGTGCAGTACGACCTGCGCACCGAGCTGTTCGACTCGCTGACCCGCCTGGACGGGGCGCGCCAGGACGAGATCCACACCGGGCAGCTGGTGGGCCGGTCCATATCCGACCTGAACATGGTGCAGAGCATCCTGTCCATCGTGCCGATCACGCTCGGCAATTTCTTCCTGTTCATCCTCTCCCTCGGCATCATGGTCGTGCTCTCGCCGGTCCTCACGATCGTGACCGTGCTGGTCGCGCCCGCGCTGTGGATGATCGCGCTCGCGTCCCGGCGACGGCTGTTCCCGGCCAGCTGGCACGCCCAGCAGCAGTCGGGCGAGGTGGCCGGGATCGTGGACGAGGCCATCGGCGGCGTCCGGGTGGTCAAGGGCTTCGGGCAGGAAGAGCAGGAACAGGAACGGCTGGAAGCGGCGAGCTCACGGCTGTTCGCGTCCCGGCTGAGGATGATCCGGCTGACGGCGCGGTACAACCCGGCGCTGACCGCCATCCCGTCGCTCGGCATGGTCGGCGTGCTCGCCCTCGGCGGCTGGCTGGCGATTCACGGCTCGATCACCCTCGGCACGTTCCTCGCGTTCGCTGCCTACCTGGCGCAGATGAGCGGCCCGGTCCGCACGCTCACGATGATGGTCACCATCGGCCAGGAGGCCCGGGCCAGCGTCATCCGGGTGTTCGACATCATCGACTCACGTCCGGTCATCGCCGACAAGCCGGACGCGATCGCGCTGCCCGCGGACGCCAACGGGATCACCTTCGATGACGTCAGGTTCGGCTACGACCCGGCGCAGCCGGTGCTCCGCGGTCTATCGCTGCACGTCGAGCCCGGCGAGACGGTCGCCGTGGTCGGCGCGTCTGGCTCGGGCAAGTCCACCATCGCGCAGCTGCTGCCCCGCTTCTACGACCCGCAGGCCGGCTCGATCCGGATCGGCAAGTACAACGTGGCGGACGTGACGCGGGAATCGCTGCGCGCCGCGATCGGCCTGGTGATGGAGGACAGCTTCCTGTTCTCCGACACGGTGATCTCCAACATCGCCTACGGCCGGCCGGACGCCAGCAAGGAACAGATCATCGCCGCGGCCAAGGCCGCCCAGGCGCACGAGTTCATCGTCAAGCTGCCGCAGGGCTACGACACCGTCGTCGGCGAGCAGGGCCTCACCCTGTCCGGCGGGCAGCGGCAGCGGGTGGCGCTGGCCAGGGCGCTTGTCACCGACCCGCGGCTGCTGCTGCTCGACGACGCCACCTCGGCCATCGACCCCCGGCTCGAGGCGGAGATCCACGCCGCGCTGCGCGAGATCATGCGCGGGCGCACCACGCTGATCATCGCGCACCGCAGGTCGACGCTGAACCTGGCCGACCGGATCGTCGTCCTCGACGAGGGCCGGGTGGCCGACAGCGGCACCCACGCCGAGCTCAGCGAGCGCTGCCCGCTGTACCGCGAGCTCATCACCGGGCCTGACGACCCTGAGGCGGAGACCGGCGAGGTCCGCAGCCTGGTCCGGCCGCGGGCGAGCAGCACCGTAGAAGAGGTACTCGACGGGCGCACGCTCGCGGCGGTCAGCACGATCACCGCGGCGGGCGGCGGCCGCGCGCGCGGCCGCGGCGGGGCCGGCGGGCCCCCTGGCGGCGGGCAGATCAGCGGCATGTTCGCCAGCCTGCCGCCCTCGCCCGCGCTGCTCGCCCAGGTCGGGGCGCTGCCGCCGACCAAGGATGAGCCGGACGTTGACCTAGGCAAGGCGCGTGCGCCGGACCGGGGGTTCACGCTGCGCAGGCTGCTGCGACCGCTCACGCTCGCGCTGGTCGCCGGGCTGATCCTGGACGGCCTTGACGCGGTCGCCGGGCTGGCGCTGCCCGCGCTGGTCAGGAACGGCATCGACCACGGTATCGAGACCAAGGTCTTCCACGCGATCCTGATCGTCTCGCTGATCGGGCTGGCCATCGTGGCCGCCGACTGGCTGGTCAACATCGCCGAGACGATGGTGGTCGGGCGGAACGGCGAGCGGCTGCTGTTTACCCTGCGGGTCAAGCTCTTCGCGCAGCTGCAGCGCCTCGGCCTGGACTTCTACGAACGCGAGATGTCCGGCCGGATCCTGACCAGGATGACCACGGACGTGGACGCGTTGTCCACGTTCCTGCAGACCGGGCTGATCACCATGGTGAGTTCGGTGCTCACGTTCTTCGGTGTGCTGGCCGCGCTGCTGATCATCAACCTGCGGCTCGGCCTGTCCATCCTGGTCATCTTCCCGGTGCTGCTGGTGGCGACGCTGATCTTCCGGTCCAAGTCGGCGAAGGCCTACAGCGAGGCGCGGGACAAGGTGGCCGCGGTCAACGCCTACTTCGCGGAGAACACGGCGGGGCTGCGGGTCACCCAGGCGTTCCGCCGCGAGCAGGTGAACGAGGACCGGTTCGGCGGGCTCAGCAACGCGTTCCGGGTCTCCCGGCTGCGCGCGCAGCGCTACATCGCGCTCTACTTCCCGTTCGTGCAGACCCTGTCCACGGTCGCAGGCGCGGTCGTGCTGGTCATCGCGACCAGCGAGGTACACAACGGGACGCTCACCGCAGGCGCGCTGATCGCCTACCTGCTCTACATCGACATGGTCTTCTCCCCCGTCCAGCAGCTCTCCCAGGTCTTCGACGGTTACCAGCAGGCCATGGTCGGGCTGCGCCGGATCACCGACCTGCTCCGCCTCGGCACGTCCACCCCGCCCGCCGCCCGGCCCGCGGTGGCGGGTCGCCTGCGCGGCCGTATCGAGTTGCGGGACGTGGACTTCAGCTATACGGGCACCGACACCAACGTGCTGTCCGCGGTCAGCCTGACCGTCGAGCCCGGCGAGACCGTCGCCCTGGTCGGGCAGACCGGGGCGGGCAAGTCCACGCTGGTCAAGCTCATCGCGCGGTTCTACGACGTCACCCGCGGGGCTGTCCTGGTCGACGGCGTTGACGTCCGCGACTACGACCTGGCCAGTTACCGGCACCGCCTCGGCGTGGTGCCGCAGGAGTCGTACCTGTTCGCCGGGACCGTCCGGGACTCGATCGCGTACGCCCGCCCGGACGCCAGCGACGCCGAGGTCGAGGCGGCCGCCCGCGCGACCGGTGCGCACGACATGATCATGAGCCTGCAGGGCGGCTACCAGCACGAGGTGTCCGAACGCGGCAGGAACCTGTCGGCTGGCCAGCGGCAGCTCATCGCGCTTGCCAGGGCGCAGCTTGCCGACCCCGCCATCCTGCTGCTCGACGAGGCGACCGCCGCCCTCGACCTGGCCGCGGAGGCCGCGGTGAACCGCGCGATCAGCGAGCTGACCGCGGCCCGCACCACGATCGTGGTCGCGCACCGGCTCACCACCGCCGCCCGGGCCGATCGCATCGTGGTCCTCGACCAGGGCCGCATCGCGGAGGCAGGCACCCACTGCGAGCTGCTGGCGGCCGGGGGCACCTACGCCGCCCTGTGGGACGCCTTCACCGGAGAATCCGAGCTCGTCGCCTGATGGGGGCAACGGGCATGCGGACTGGACGTCTCGTGTCCTGCGGAGTTACCTTAGCCCCAGCTATATTCGACGCTATCGGCTTGGGGCGGGAGATACGCGATGGCGACTCTATTAGTCCTGCTCGGCCGGCGGGAGCCAGTGTTTGTCCTGACGGCGCTGCTAGATGGCGGCTAAGACCGAGCAGCGACCTGCTGGCCTGGGACATTTCCTGAAGGGGCATGCGGGGAGAATCATCATATGGCTGGTCTCGCTTGGCTTCCTGGCTGTTCCCGTCTGGCTGCTTGCCGATAACTACGTCGATTCGGCCGGGGTGGAAACATTGCCGTACGCGGCCAGCCTCGGCGCGCCACGATACAACTACTTCGGCAGTCCGGCAGAGGTCTACTCGCCAGCCGACAATAGCCAGCCCATTGACTTGTGCGTAACCTTCGAGTTCCTCGGCGTGGATGAGACCTCGCCGCAGGCCAATTTCGGCATCCTGATTGACATCACCTCGACGGGAGAATGGGATCTGGAGCATCAGCTGCCGCAGAAGCATCCACCCAAGAGGGGAACGCTGCTGATAGCCAGCAACAGCGGGCTCAGCAGCATATCAATTCCCTTTTCCCTCTCGCAGCTAGAGAACCTTCCCCCGTCGGACATGGCCAACTGCGACAACGTCAACAGCAGCCAGCAAGCCTCAAGGCTGGACTACTTCGCCGAGGTCCGCATCAGGCAGGGTATCTTCCTGCTGGGCACGCCACGAGCGTTTCCGAATGACTGGTACGAGCTCAACGACGATGTCAGCGTTTCGATACCCGGCGTGACATTGTATACGGCACTAGTCATTACGTCGCGCGACGAAGATTACGCGCTCGCGGCCAGCATGTACACGACCGGCGGAACCGGCAATGCCGGGGTGGATGCACTGGAGTTCACGATAAGGCGCCCTCTGCTGTTCATCATCTACACCTACATAGTGGCCGCTACGCCGTTTGTGTTGCTGATAGCAGTTTTCGCCATAAAGTACTGCCGCAAGCCGCCCAAGCTACCCGAGCCCTATGAGGTCGCTTTCGGAATCGGCGCCACGTTGGTAGCCATACTCCCACTGCGGTCGGTTCTCATACCTTCATCGTTGCCGAGCCCGACGCGCCTGGACATCTACTTCGGCCTCGGGGCTGTCTTCCTGGTGGCGGCATCGGTCATCTGGATGGTCAGCATCAGGATCCATACCGAAGCCACCGACGGCGGCACGAGCGGCGGTGGCAAGGGTGCTGACGGCACGGGCGGCGGCACCGGCTAGGTGACGAAGCCGGGGGCACACCTGGCAGGACCGGGTCACCGATCGTTACCGATCGCCATGGCCGGCTCGCCGTAGTCGTAGACCCCCACGCGTAGGAAGGGCAGACGAGGGGCGAGTACCACGGCTCGTTCGGCATAATTCTTTTGATCTTTTTCGGGGTGAGGCGATGTATGGGCTGATCTACCGGGTGGTGCTACGGCGGCTGCCTGCGGAGGGGGCGCACCGGGCCGGGTTCTGGGCGATCCGGGCGGCGGCCGGAGTGCCTGGGGGGGCGCGGGCGCTGCGGCGGTGGCTGGGGCCGCGGGACCCGGTGTTGCGGGTGCGGGCGCTGGGGCTGGAGTTTCCCGGGCCGCTCGGGCTGGCCGCCGGGTTCGACAAGGACGCGCGGGCGACGAGCGGGCTCGGCGCGCTGGGGTTCGGGTTCGTGGAGGTCGGCACGGTGACCGCGCGGGCCCAGCCGGGGAACCCCCGGCCGCGGATGTTCCGGCTGCCGGC
>Ga0181525_10002186_pt1 | contig 16151 bp, 16 predicted proteins | sample PEATcosm2014_Bin_48_FD_121100 | JGI IMG/M metagenome (GOLD analysis project Ga0181525, IMG submission 121100) | Peatland microbial communities from MTU Mesocosm Facility, Houghton, MI, USA - PEATcosm2014_Bin06_10_metaG | ecosystem: Environmental > Terrestrial > Soil > Wetlands > Peat | place...
CCAAGGTTGGTTTCGGTCAGACGGGGGCTCAACGGTCAGTCTCTCGGATGCGTCGACCGCGAGTAAAAGGCCGCTTGCCGCAAAAAGAAAGTGGATGCCGAGAAACCGCACGGCTCCGCGCAATAGAGGCTAAGGTGGGTTCGAAACACTGAGTCCCAGGGACGATTATGGCCAGACAGACCACCTACCTCGTTCAGGCCTTCATTGCCGGGCGCGGCGCGGCGCTGAAGGCGGACCGTGTGATTGCGTGCAAATCGGCGGAAGCCGCGCAGCGAATGGCCGAAAGAATGGCCGAAACAAAGCTCGGCATCGTTGCGTTCTCGACGTCGGGTGATGCGGAGACGGGCGACTATGACGATGAGCCCGTTGTCTTCTTCAAAGCAGGGCGTTTGCCGCCGCAATTCGAAGGTTAGGGTCTAGGGGCCGGCAACCATGCGCCCGGCCGGCGTTATCATAAGTCCTCCCATCAGCGACTGGATCAACCCGAGCTTTACGAGCCGGGCCTGATGCGCCTTGGAGATTGTTCTGCTGATGAATCCCTTGGCGACCTGGCGAAGGGCAGAGAATTCGGCCGCGGTCAGATCCGCGGCAGTGGGCATGCGATCCATGGTCCTGCCGATCAATGCGTGGCTTTCGGCCACCCGAATATGACTCTTAGGGCGTCGAGTCGCCTGCGAGCGGGGGTACGACTTCGACGACTGTATAGCCCAGTGTTTTCAGACGCTGGATTTGCGTCAGCGCCCCTTGCTCGTTCGACGTGGTCATCTTGGAAAGACTGTAGGGCGTCTCAGGACGGCGATACCGAATTGTGTGAGCCACGGTTGTCCCCGATCCCTCTCCCGAGGGCACAAGGGCTGCTTTGTTTTTTGGAGCTTCCATTCCGCAGACCTATTGCCTCGACTCAATGCGTTTTGATGACGGCGGATTTCTTCTTCTTGACCACAATGGGGCGGTTCGCCTCGGCAATGCGCGCAACTTCGCGGTCGGTTTCCTCTTTGGCGAGGCGCAAGGCACGCAGCTTTGCGATCTTGGTTTCGCCGATGAGCCGATCGGTTTCCATCTGCTGAAAGGTCGCGATGTTCCGGTTGGCCTTCTCTTTGAAGAATGCGGATGCCTTGTTGCGGGAGTTTTCCCGGTCGCGCGCGCTTGATCCAACGCGCACAGAACTCGAATCGGTCATGGACGCCTCCTTCGTGATTGGTTGTGAAAGAACAGGCGGCAAGATTTCCTTGCCGCCGTTCGTAGGCAAGAAGACTCAGACGGCCTTGAGATTGGTGGCCTTGGAGCCTTTAGCGTCGGGCTGGATGTCAAATGACACCTGCTGACCTTCCGCGAGCGAGCGCAAGCCCGCCGCTTCGACCGCCGACGCGTGAACGAACACGTCCTTGGCTCCGCCTTCCGGCGCGATAAAGCCAAAACCTTTTGTAGCATTGAAGAATTTCACAGTACCGATTGCCATTTGCATTTTCCTTTGCGCATCGGGTTCCGCACGCGCGAAAACCGCACGGGCAGACGCGGATAAAACGAGAGCATCAGAATTCGAGAAGGGATCTGTTTCGTCCGGCGCGCTCGGAAGCGGGTCAGTATCGACACAGGCGCTTCGCCTGACGGGACGCAAGAACCACGTGCCCTGTCTATGCGCGCTATTGTGCATAATAGCAAGCGCCGCCGAATAGACGCCCGCGCCACGCCGGATCGTTAACGCGTGGCGATGTGGTCGATCGTTTGACGTCCCTATTGGCGCGAAATGCGATTGCAATCACGGCTCATCGTCACCATTTCAGTGATAGCGGCAGATCATTGCCCGTGCCTTGAAAGGCAACCCCCAAAAATGACGAATGCTCCGAACACGAAGCCGGAATCCGTGCCGAACGATGCATCGAAGCCGGCGGTTGCCGCGCCTGCGCACGGTCCCGCGAAAGCGCCCGTGACGCCTATACGGGCCGTACCGAAGCCTGCAATCAAGGTTTGACGCGTTCGGGAGCTTAGTTCCCGGATTGTTGTTCCGGCGGTGCACAGGAGACCCTCGCGCGGGGTGATCGCGTCAGCGAACGCCGCGTAAGCGCGATTTGGGTTTGAGCATGCCGGGACTGACGGCGATGGAGCAGCGGGCGAGAGCTCTGGCTGTTCCGTCGCCGTCCGCCGTTCGAAATTCCAGGAGTTAGACATGCAAAACAAGACACAAGAAAATTCGACGAAAGACGATACTGGCTTTCGCATGAGCCGCATTCAGGCCGAAGGATGGAACGCGGCGCTGAACTACCTTGTCAGCGGCAATCCCGGGGACCAAAAGAAAATCGCAGCGCTCAACCCATACCGCACGGACCTCGAGAGATCATCCTGGTATGCGGGCTTCAACAAAGCTGTCGAGAAGCTGTAGGGGAGGAGAATGATCAAGCATTATAGGCCTTATATTCTCCAACGGCGAGCGTAGCGTCCTATTCGGCTTCGCCGCGGCTTGCGTTGAAGTCTCGCCAGGCTCGGCTGCGTCGGGGCAGGCCCTGGGCAAATCCCGCGATGATCAGCTCCACACCGCGCGCGAAGACGGCATCGTAATCGTCGAAAAGGGTTGCGCCGATGCCATGCGTCAGCGGATATCGCGTGGAATCCGCCTTGGAATTCCGAAGTTCGAGCGCGTAGCGAGGATCACGTTTTCCGCTCGGCGAAATTACCGCCTGCTGCTCGATCGTAAAGCCGATCACGTAGTCGTTGACGGTTTTCAAGCACACGACAGCCTCGTCCGGCGCAACATCGGCGGCGGCGAAAACGGCGAGCGCGGTTTCCATCATTCCATACACCGCAGTGTCGGTAAGACGTGTACCGGCCACCATGCGCGCGCCGTCGCGATAGCGCAGCATTTCTGCGCGAAAGATACGCGAAGTCTGCCGCGTCCAGTTGGGCCACGTCACAGACTGCGGAGTGATAGTCGACAACCTCGCGGCGAGATCGGCCAGAACCTGGCTCGCCATTTCGTCAATGAGATCCTGCTTGTTGCGGAAGCGCCAATAGAGTGTCGGCGCCTGCACGCCCAGCTCGGCCGCGATCGCGCGCAGCGTAAGACCCTCAAGCCCAACGCGATTGAGGAGCTTCAGCGCTGCTCTGACAACGGGTTCCCGGGCTGCAGCCATCACCAATTTCTCGCGGTCGATCAGAAGGTTAAGCGATTCCCGTCACTCTAACGGCATTTGAGGCTAGGCAAAATCCTCTAACGATGTTAGATACGCCCTCGAACGATGTTAGAGAGATCGAACATGGCAGCGTTATCGGAAGGAAAAGTCCTGATTGTGGGAGCCGGCGCGGCCGGCCTCGCGCTCGCCATCGATCTCGGGCGCCGCAACATCCCTTTTCGCATCATCGATAAAGCGAAGGCGCCGTTCTCCGGATCGCGGGGAAAAGGCATTCAACCGCGAACCCAGGAGGTGCTCGAGGACCTGGGCGTGCTCGACAAGATCGCCGGGCGCGGCGGCCCTTATCCGCCGATGCGACTTTACGGCCCTGCGGTTATTAGAGACGTGGCGATGATGGAAGCCCGTCCCGCGCGTCCGGCCGAGCCCTATGGGCAGCCCGTCATGCTTCCGCAGGGGCTGACGGAAGGCGTACTTCGCGAGCGGCTGGCCGAACTCGGCGTTCGTGTGGAATTCGACACGGAGCTGATCGGCTTCAAGCAAAGACGCGACCGCGTCGACGCGCGCATCCGATCTTCATCCGGCCGTTCCGAAGTCTTGCGGGTTTCGTATCTGGTGGGTGCGGACGGAGGCGCGAGTTTTGTTCGGAAGAGCCTCAAGATCGGCTTTCCCGGCGAGCTCCTGCCGGTTCGCGCGGTCGTCGCGGATCTGATGGTCGAAGGTTTGGAAAGAAGCGTGTGGCACACGTGGAACGCGGAAGACCCGTCACGGACGATTGCGCTGTGTCCGCTTCAGGGAACCGACCTGTTCCAGCTTCAGGCGGCGTTGCCTCTGAGCGGCGAAGTCGATCTTTCCGAACGCGGGCTTGCCGAGATGATCGCCGCACGCACGGGACGGACAGACATCCGCTTGCGCCAGGTTCATTGGTGCTCGGCATTTCAACCGAGTGCGCGACTGGCAGATCGCTATCGCGTCGAGCGCGTGCTGCTTGCGGGCGACGCCGCGCATGTCCATCCGCCGACGGGCGGCCAGGGCCTGAACACGAGCATCCAGGACTCCTACAATCTCGGCTGGAAGTTGGCGGCCGTGGTGGACGGCGCACCGGACACGCTCCTCGACAGCTATGAGATCGAACGCCGCCCCGTTGCCGCCGACGTGCTCGGCCTTTCGACGAATCTGCTGCGCACCGGTGAAGTCGCTCGCGGCCGCGAATATCACGAACTCGACCTCGGCTATTTCGAATCGCCTTTGACATGCGAACACAGATCCCGGGCCGGCCGTCTGAAAGCAGGCGCACGTGCGCCGGACGCACCTTGCCGCAGTGCAGGCGGTCAACCCACGCGGCTCTTCGAAGTCTTTCGCGGCCCTCAGACGACGCTACTGGGATTCAATGTTGGTGCGGACGCAAAAGCGCCTGCGTGCAAAGGCCTTCAGATCCGCAGAATCGGAGAACGTGGAGACCTCAAGGACGACGGCGGCCATATCGCTGACGCCTACGATTTCGATCCCGGTGACTGGGCCCTCATACGACCCGACGGCTATCTTGGCGCGATCGTCGGCGCCGGCTCTGAAAACGTCCTGGACGATTGTCTGTCACGCATGGGGCTGATCGAGCCTTGATCGGCTTTTTTACTGCGGCGCAATGCCGAGCACGCCGGTCGACAGCGCCAGCGTCGCGGCGGCGATGAGAGCGGTGCTGGTGGCGTCGCTCGTGGCGTCCCGCGCGTGCAGCAACTGCATCTCCGCTGCCGTTGCGTCGGTGATGGAGCCCACGCCGTGGCGATAGGACGCGAACGCGGCGTCGAAGGTCGTCTGTGCGGCTTTCTCCAACGCGCGCGACGCGATGCAAGCCGAAAGACTCGTCTTCACCGCGTTCTGCGCCGCCACAACCTGACGCGTTGCTTCGTCTCCGGTCTGCGCGAGCAGCGCAGTCGTCCGATCGCTATCCGTGCGCGCCTGCTCGAGCTGAGCGTCGCGTACACCTCCGTCGTAGATCGGGATCGTCACGCCCAGGAGCACATTCACCGCCGACTGGGTTGTCGAGAGATTTGTGCTCGGGAGTTGCTCGCCCCCCAATGACAAGGCCGGGAACCTGAGGCTTCCGGTTGCGTAGGAGCCGGTGGTAGCCAGGAACAGCTTGGGCAGAAATTCCGCGCGCGCCGCTTCCAGGCGTGCCAGACTTTCCTCATGTGCCGCATAGGCCGATGCCATATCGGTCCGCCGCGCGAGTGCGTCGGCAACCAGTCTGTCGATGTCCGGGACGACATCGGCTGTCAGAGTCTGGGCTGGAAGGTCTGCAATCCGAATTTTTGCGAGTGGCGAGATTCCCGTCGCGGCAATGAGAGAGATATAGGTGTCGTTGGCGGCACCGTCGGCCTGCACCTGCGCGAGCGATGCCTGCGCGGTCGCTTGCCGTGCCTGGGCGACTTCGACAACGGTGCCGATTCCCCTACGGTAGCGCTCTTCGGCCGCAACTTGGATCTTGCTGGCGTCCTGCAGCGATGCCGCCGCGTTTCGCGCGCGCGTCCGCGCGGCTGCATTGGTGTAATAAGCCAGACTCACCTTGTAGATCACGGCCTGGTGTTCGGCGGTAAAGGCAATATTGACGATCGCCGAGTGCTGATGCGCCGCGTCAACAAGTGCCGAACGCTGGCCGAAATCAAACAGAAGCCATTTCAGCACGAGCGCGGATATCGAACCCGACGCCGTTTGAGAACCGGAAAAAGCGCCGTGTTCCTCGCCGCTCAGATAGCCGCCAATTGCGACGGCCGAGAGGTTCGGCAAAAACGAGCTTTCCGCAATTCCCGCCGCCAGCGCCGCGTTCCGTGCCTGGTCCCAGGCCACACGGGTCGCGGGATTGGTGGACTGCGCGAGATCGATGAGTTCGGGCAGCGTGTAGGCATGCCGGCTGTCGACGGTTGCAAGCGGCGGGGACGATGCCACCTGACGAGGATCCGGCGGCAGGACATAATCCGGAGCCGATGACCAGGGCCGGTCCGGACGTTCCGGCGCCAATTTGAGCGCGGATGTCGCGCAGCCCGCGAGAATAAGCGTCGAGAGGAGGAGGAGGACGCGCATCTCAGGTCGCTCGCTCCCCTGCGATGGCGCCGGCTTCCCGCTCGAGTTGGCGCAAATGCGCCTCGATGATTGCGTGCAGCGGTTCGGAACCGACAGGCGTCCCGCCGCCATAGGACTCCGATTCACTCGGCTTCGCTTCGATAATTGACGCAATGCGATCAAGCCGTGCGCTCAACGCCTGCGCCATTGCGCTGCCGGCCGCGAGCAGCAGCGGGCCTTGAAGCGATTTGAGCGTGCCCAGCACGCCGCCGCGCAGCGAGAGCCACTCTGCCGATGGCCGAACCCGTGCAGGCTCGTAATGCGCGAGCAAAATATCATCACCCGCCGCCGCAATGGCCGCACCCATCTCGGATGCGTTTCGTGCCAATCCCCGCAATATCCGGGCGAGCGCGGTGTCGATCCGCGGCGCAATGCTGACGGGCCAGACATTCGTGAAAACGAGATAGGTCACGATGTTGCCGACAAGGATTCCAACGACGCGATCGCGGGCAATCGAAAGCTGGAATTCAGGACCGCTCCCCTGTACGACACAGAGGAAGAACGCGAATGCCATTTGGAAGCCGGCATAAGCGATGCGCGGACTCGATCCCGCAATATAGGCCGACACGAATGCGCCCATGAAGACGACGATCATCAGCGCGCCGATCGAGGTCAGGTGGGGAAGCAGAAAAACGATAGCGGCGAGCCCCGCCCCCGAACCGATCGCCGCACCCAGAAGACGCAGACTGAGCTTCTCGACCGTTTCGCCCGTCGACGTGAGCGAGACGATGAACACGGTGAGAAAACAGGTGTGAATGCCCGGCCAGTTCAGCAACGTATAGAGCACGTAACAGAACATCGCCGCACAGGTGGCTTTCAGCGCGTAGCGGACATGATCTGGGTTCCGGAAGGCGTCGGCTAGCAGAAAGCCCCCCTTCGCGGGTTCCTCGGTGGCTGCGGGCAGAGATACCGGCTCCGCGAAATGCGTCAGCGCCTTGCCGATCTCGGCCGCGACAAGAACCGCCATGGGCTTGAGGGGCGGATCGTGCGCAAGGGCCTCCCATTCAATCTCAACGGGATAACCTCCGCGCTCAAGAACGCGCGCCATCGCTTCAAGCGTTTGCGCAATGCGGTCGCGGAGCGTCTGCGGCAGAGCGGCGGCCTCGTAGTGACTTTCCGTACCAACGGCAATCATGAGCCTTTCCGTGTTGTCCGCAGCTTGCCGAAGTGCTGCCAGATCCGCGGGCCGCGTGGACTTCTCGACGCCGGCCAGATGAAGCCAGTGCTCGATCGGCGGCACGTCTTCTGCGATCGCTTCCGCCAGCCGCCGGCGGGTCTTCTCGCTCGGACGGCGCAGCATCTGGGCGGCTACTGACAACCGCCACGCAAGGACCTCTTCCGCCAAGCGACACGGCGCGCGACCGAAGAGGAGATTTACGACAATCGAGACACCCGCCGGCATTCCGATGAAAAGCCACGCATAGAGCAGCGCGCGCGTACCTGCTTCGCCCGCCGGCGCCAATCCCAATATATCCAATCCGTAGGCCACGATCAGCGCCGTGATGCCGCCCATCTCGCCGAACTTGCTGGCGGATGCGAGGAACAGAAAGCAGAACGACACCAGCGCCATCGCGATCGTCCGCCACATGGGATAGTCCAGCGTCCAGATCGCGATGACGAAAATGAGCGCGATGATCAGCGTGATGATCACGACAAGGGCAGCGCTCATGATGAGGCTGGTCACACGCTCCTTCTGGTTCATGAAGAACGCGATATAGATCGCGAGCGCCGGCTCGGGTGTCTGGTAGATTTCCGCGACAACGGCCGTCAATGCGCAGATCAACGCCAGCCGCGCGGCAAACTCCAGCTTTCCGGGCCGGAGCTCCAGATGTTCAAAGAGATCAGCGGCACTCAACGCCATGCTTGACCTCGACGATGGCGCTGGCGCCCACGCGCACGGCGTCGCGCGGCGGATGTTGGAGCCGGATGCGCACGGGAAAGCGCTGCGCAACCCGAACCCAATTCAATGATCGTTCCACATAAGGCTCGGAGCGCGGAATGTTGATCCGTTCGGTGTCGAAGACGCCCCACCCGATGCCTTCGATCGCGCCTTTCATGGGCTCCGACCGGGCGGCCATGGAGTAGACCGTCGCGCAGTCTCCCCGCGCCATCTCGTCCAGATCGGTCTCGCGAAAATTGGCAACGGCGTACCATTGTTCCGTATTGATCAATGTGAAGAGCGCCTGCCCCGGAAGCACAAACTCGCCTGACGAGACGGCCAGGCCGACAACGAGGCCGTCATGGACCGCACGCACGGTGGTGTCGGCAAGTCCGCGCCTGGCGATACCAAGGGCCGCCGCACGGGCGCGAACGACGGCTTCCGCCGCCGCTTCCGTATCGATGAGCTCGTAAGCCGCCGCCTGCAGCTCGCTGGCCTGGTGGACGGCGGTGACGGCATTGCGCGCGGCAACCTCCGCCTGATCCAGCTGCAAGTTTGGAACGAAGCCGGATGCCGCCAGCGGGCGCAAACGGTCGGCCGTTCGTGTTGCCAGCCCCGAAGTCATGCGTGCGTTGTGCGACTGGTCTGCCGCGACGACCGCGTTCGCGCGTGCCGTGAAAAGAATACGACGCCGGGTGGACAGCTCCGCCTGCGCGATCGCCAAATCCGCCTCGGCTTGCGCAACCGCCAGGCGATAGGGCTCGGGATCGATCTGAATCAGCAATGCGCCCCGTCGAACGCGACTGTTTTCGGACACGCCGATCGCGATGACCCGGCCGCTGACAGCCGGCGCGACATGGACGACGTCGGCGTCGATGGACGCATCATCTGTCGCGGGCCGGCTGACGTTGTAGAAATAGACGCCCACCGCCAGCAGGAAAGCCACCGCGACAATCCCCAGCGAGGTCGCGCGGGCCCGCGAGCTGAAGTGTTGCGTGCCGGCCGCCTTCATCCCGTCATCCGTAGAGCAGGAGCCACACGACCAGCGCGACCACAACGCCGATGGCTGTGCAGACCATCAATTGGTACGGCAAGACGTCCGCCAGCGCCGTTGTGAGGAAGACAGCGCGTGCGACGATGGCCGCGACGATGCCGATCGTCCCGCACAGCATCCATGCGGGAAAATACGAACCAAACATATAAACCGAAGGCGACGCGCTGCAGCCCGCGAGCGGAGCCACGGCCAGGAGACAGATCCCTTTCGGTTTGCGCATGCCTTCCCCCGCTTGTGCAGATCCGCGCTTCCAAATCGGGTTTTGCCCGGAAGGCCGTCGCAGATTCGGATGCTTTGAACGGCTCCCGAGCGGGGCGGACGCACAACAAGCCTAATGCGGGTAAGATCGTTCTTCGATTGGACCAAGGACCAATTGAACCCGCGGAACTCCTGCTACAGGGTTCGCGAGAACCCTGCAGTCATAAGAACAATCGTCAGATGAGCCTGCGCAACCGGCAGCGCGCGGTTCGCAAGCCGTGCCGGGCTATCGAGTCCGCCACGCGTCGTAGTCGTCGCATAGGCGTGTGTCAGACGCCCGTGCGGGCGCAGGGCGATGTCGCGGCGTGATAGTCGGAACCCCAGCGGCGGAACGAGCGGGAGTCGATGTGAAACCGCGTGTGGTCGTAGAAGCCGAGACCGATGTGGTAGGCCGCACCATCGCGGGCGTGAATGGCGCACACCCGCGCGATCAGCGTGTTGCGGCTTATCGTGCTGACGGGCACGAGGTCGAGCGCGTAGAACTGCGCGTGTGCGCTGTGAGCGGCGCCGTCCGAACAACGATTGAGCGCGGGGTCCCGATAGCCGGACTCCACTTCAACCGGACCGATGGCCGGAATGATCTCGTCGCGGATGTAGCGCAACGTGTTGATGATGTGCGGCCAGTAGGCGCGCTCGGCAATCGAGTACGGCCCGTCCATATGGCACTCGGACCAACTCGAGTCGTTGAGCAGGATCTCCCGTGTCGGCAGCACACCGGCGACGCCCTGTTGAACGAGGAACGCCTCGAAGTCGCGCACGTCGGCGCGTCGCGCGGGCACTTTGTCGAGCCAGCTATTGAAGGTGTCCGCGGCAGCGCCCGTCTCAGCCGGCGCGATGGTGAGTGCGCTTGCCGCCGACGAGGCAAGCAGCTGCAGCGACAAGGCGAGCGCGAACGCTCCCTGAAAATGTCTCATCATGTTTCGTGACATCCCAGCCCATGGTCCGCCGCGATTGGCGGAAGACCGAAGAGGATGTTCTCTTCCAAATGTTCGACATCGGCTTCATAGCGGAAAAGCGCGCGCACGCAATGATTAACACTGCGAAAAGATGTGCCGTGTGTCGGCGCATGAGCAGATGCATGTGGGGATTCTCAATTGTACGATCCGGGAGATTCAACTTGGTCTTCGCAAAGTTCCGACAGAGCGCGCGTACACGCTCACGCCACCACGCCCTTGTGACCTGACTCTTTCAGGTAAACGACGAGGCCGCCGCCCATCAGGAGGTCAGGGACATCGCGCGGTAAATGCCAGGTCCCACATCCGCGAGAGCACCAAGGCGGCGTTAAGCGAGCCGCCGAATTTTTCCTGCAAGATTCATGGAACTCAACCTCGGTCCCGTAGCCAGGCGAAGTCGTCGGTGCGGTACCCCGATGGAACCCCGACGCTACTCGGCGGCCGCGCGAACGTCACGCGACGCGACGTCAAGCAGCGATTGATAGAGCGCATCGTCGGGATCGGGCCAGCCGAATCTCTCGCGAATCTCCGAGAGAATGCGTCGATAGACCTCGGCGTCGACATAGTTCGCGTGCCGCGGCGTATCGATGTAGTGCTTCGTCCCCCGCAAGTTCGGATGGTCGTCGCTTTTCATACGCGACCACTCGGCATAATGATCGCCGGATTGCCGCAGATAAGCATCCATAGCCGCCATTTGCGCCATCTCGTCGAAGCGTTGATAGCCGGCGGACGCGAACTCGATGAAGCCCACCACGGCAAGCCCCTGCAGGCTGCGGTGGAAGATGTTGAGATAAAGCTCGGGATGTCCCTGCTTCCAGGTCAGCAGAGATTCATCGAGGTAGGGGATTTTGTAATTGTAGCCGGTGGCGAACAGCACGAGATCGAACTTTTCCTCGCTGCCGTCCACGAAGACGGCGCCGTCGGCCGTGAACGCCTTCACATCGCGTTTCGCCGTCAGATCGCCATGCGCCAGATAGTGCAGGATCTGGGTGTTCATGATCGGGTGCGATTCGAGTGCCTTGTGGTCCGGCGCCGGCAAGCCGTAACGGGTGAGATCGCCCACGATGGCATCGAGCATGGCGCTCGGCTCGTCCGGAATGACGACACCTTTGGGCGGATGCACCTGCCCTGACAGGAAAACATCCGTCGGCACGCCGAAAATATGTTTCGGCACGAACCGATAGCCGCGACGCAAGCTGATGAAGGCCGCGTCGGCATCGCGGGCTGCGTCGCAAGCGATATCGACTCCGGAATTTCCCGCGCCAACAATCAACACGCGCTTGCCGCGCAGAAGCGCGGGATCGCGATAATCGACGGTGTGCATAACCTGGCCCTTGAACGCAGCGAGGCCCGGATAATCCGGCATGTTCGAATGCCAGGTAACACCGTTGGCGCAGACGATGCCTTTGTAGTGTCGCGTCTCGCCGGTGCCGAGCGTGACGCGCCAGCCGTCTTTCGCGTCCTCACCGAGCGGCTCGGCATGGCGGACTTCCGTGTTGAACGCGATGTGCGGCGTCAGCCCGAAATGATCGGAAAACTGACGGATATAGGCGAGGAGCTGGCGGTGATCCGGATAGTCCGGATAGCCGTCCGGCATCGGCAGGCCGAAGAAATTGGATGTGTATTTCGACGAGATAAAATGCGCGGACTCGTACATCGAGCTGCCGGGATTATCGATATCCCAGATGCCGCCCACGCCCGCGTGGCGCTCGAACTGATCGTAGGGAATACCGGCGAGACGAAAAGCGCGCGCCGCCAGCAATCCGCAAGGCCCCGCACCGACGATGCAATAGCGTCCGTCATATTTCACATTGGCCGGAATCCGCCGGCTGCTTTCCGAACGAAGCTCGGCCGAAGCCAGAATGCTGTATTGCTCGGGCCTGGCGCCCCGCAGCCACCAGGCGAAGCCAAGCCCGGCCGCGATCACTACGGGATAGATCGCCGGCAGCCATCGCACCCAGGAGAGATTGGCCGTCGCCAGAAGCGGGAAATTCAGCGACACAAGGATAGACGCCGCGATGAGTCCCAGCGAGCCAAGCGCGGCGGCAGTCAGCACGAACACATTCGTTTTCGGACGCCGCCGGCCGAGATAGGCCACGATCGCGACGCCGGCCAGCGCCTGCAGAAGGATAATTCCGAGCGTGCCCACGCCGATCAGCACGGGAATGCCCGACTGGTAGGGATCCATGCCTGAGACTTCGAAGATACCGACGCAGATAAGTGTAATGGCGCTGACGGTGATGCTCGCATTCGACGGGGCGTAGCGCGTCGGATGAAACTTGCCGAGCACGGGCGGCAGAAGTTTCTCGCGGCTGAGCGCGAACATATAGCGCGAAGCGGCATTGTGGATGGCGAGATAAGAGGCAAGGATCGACGTGCAGACGAGGAGCGCCGAAACATCCGAGACGGTCTGTCCGCAGAACCGCGCGAACAACGCGAACATGAGCATGCCGCCGCCGGAGCGCGCGACGCTCGCCGCCTGATCGACGCCGATGGCGCCGACCGTCGTCCAGGCCGTGAAGAGATAGAATACCCCGATCAGAAAGACGGCGGCATAGGTAGCGATCGGAATGCTGCGTTTCGGATCGTGGGCTTCCTCGCCATAAAGCGCGGCGGACTCGAACCCGATGAACGAGGTGAACGCGAACATGAGAGCCACGCCGAAACCGGGCGAGAAAACCGCTGAGGGCGCGAACGACTGGAGGGGAAACGCTTCCAGCCCGCGTTGGGCGATCACGGCGCCGTCGAAAACCGCGAGAACGAGGATTTCCGCCGTCATCAGCGCGCCCAGGATCGCGGACGAGAGGTCGATCGAGCGGTAACCGAGATAGGCGACGATCGCGATGCCGCCGGTGGCATAGAGGAACCAGGAAATATGGATCCCGAGCGGCGCCAGCGCGAGGCTCAGAAAGTAGCCGAAGAACGCCGCCATCCCGATGGTGAACCCAACATAGGCTACGAGCGCTACGAACGCGGCCGCCACGCCCCACGCCTTGCCCAGACCATGCGCGACATAGGTGAAAAACGCACCCGTGCTCACGATCCGCCGACCGATGGCGGCATAGCCGACGGCGAAGAGAAAAAGCGTGACGGTGGCAAAGAGAAATGCCGCGGGAACGCCGCCGCCATTGCCGCGCGCCAGCGCGATCGGAAGATTTCCGATCATCGCGGCCAGCGGCGCCGCCGCTGCCACGACGAGGAACACGATGCGTTGCGTCGAGAGCGCGAAACGGCGCTTGCCGGTTTCGAAATTGCGGGCGACCGCGCGGATGGATGTGCTCATCGGTTCCTCGAAATGTTCAGGAAGATGTCAGGCCGCGGCTTTCCAGGAAGCGCGCGAGGCCTTTTTTGCCCTGCTTTTCAAACATCGGTATCAGCCGCGGCATAAGCCCGGGAAACACGCTGACGATCTTGGCCGTGACGCTGTCGGCGAACGGCAGGTGCGTCTCGAGCTTGGTCCCGTCCATCGCCTTCAGGCAAGCCGCTGCGACGTCGTCCGCGCTCAGCACGTCTTTGTTCAGGAAGTTCAGGACGGAGCCGCCATGGGTCGCCTCGTAACGCAGCATGGGCGTATCGACTGCGCCGGGGAAAACGCCCCGCACCTTCACGCCGAAAGGCTCGAGTTCCATGCTCGCTGCCGTGAGGAAGCCGCGCAATCCGAACTTCGACGCGCTGTAGGCCGCACTTCCCGGCAATGCCACAAGCCCGGCGGCGGAGACGATCGACAAGATGCAGCCTTCGCGCCGGCGCTGCATCACCTCGGCCGCCGCCTTGGTCAGGCGCATCGGCGCCAGAAGATTGATCGCGATATGACGCTCTATGTCGTCGAACGAAAGGTCGACGACATTGCCCGGCCTGATGATACCGGCGTTGTTCACCAGCAGATCGAGGTCTGGACGTTTCGCGATGAAATCGGCGGCCTGTTCCCAACCTGCGGCGTTCGACAGATCGGCGATCAGCGTTTGCGTATCGGACGGGAGAGACGCGCGATTGGCGGCAAGCCGGCCTTCGTCGATATCGATCAGCGTCAGCCCGAAACCGCGTTCGGCGAGACGCCTGGCCAGCGCTAAAGCGATGGCGCCGCCTCCTCCGGTGATAATGGCTGTCTTCTGCATTATCTCGCCTTCCCGTCTGCTATCGCCGCAGCCCGATTTTGCGCTCGTTGCAATACGTGATACAGTATCACGTTTTTGAAGGCAAGCCGGATGACCAAACGAAAGCCCGCAAAGCGAAAGCCGACGGGACGCCGCCGGAATGCGCGGCAGGAACGATCCAGGGAAACGGTCAAACGGATATTGGACGCGGCCGCTTCGCTGATGGCCGAGAAAGGCGCCGACGCCGTCACCATGTCGGAGATCGCCAAACGGGCCGACGTCGTGATCGGCGCGCTTTACCGCTATTTCGCGGACAAGCGGGCGATCAACCGTGCGATCCTTCTCGATCACTTCGAACAGGTCGATTCCATGCTGCGGGAGACAACCCAGTCGGTGTCGACGGCGGAGAGCCTCGTCTCGACGATGCAGTCGGTCTACGAGCTCTATTTCGAACTTCACCAGCGCGATCCGCTCTATCGCAACATCTGGTCACTCGTGCAGACTGATGCCGAACTGCAGGCGCTGGATATCGAAGACACGTTGAAGAATGCGAACTATCTTTATGGCGTCGCGCGGCCGCTGTTTGCGAAAGCCACCGACGACGAACTGATGGCGTCTTGCGTTTTCCTGCTGCACTTTGCGGCGTCCAGCAGCCGGCTGGCCGTTGCGCTGCCGCCGAAGCTCGGAAAACAGATTCGGCCGATCTTCCAGCAAATGATCGCCGATATGTATTTCAATCAAAAAGACGGGTATCCGAAGAAATAAGAAGGGCGCGGCATGCGAAACTACGCGAACATTGCTCCGCGGTTCGAGTGCATCTCGAAGCATGGCCTGTTGAGGCACGGACGCCTGGGAGTCATCCGGCAGAAATCCTCTTCACACGAGCGCCATTGCCGCTGCTTGCTCGACGTCGTTGTTGAAGAGCCTCGGGAAAGGCGTCGTCTTCGAACAATCGCACGAACTGCGCCGGAACCACGGGTTCACTGAAATAATATCCCTGTGCTTCGTCGCAATGGCGTTCCTGAAGAAATATCAGCTCCTCCCGCGTCTGCACGCCTTCGGCAATGACACGAAGGTTTAGGCTTCGTCCCATGCTTATCACGGCCGTTACCAGCGAGGTCTCGTCGGGAGAGGTGGTAATGTGGCGAACGAAGGATTGGTCGATCTTGAGGGAGTCGATGGGAAACTTCCTGAGATAGCTCAGGCTCGAATAGCCGGTGCCGAAGTCGTCTATCGCCAACCGCACCCCCTTGTCTCTCAGCCGCTTGAGTGTGAAAGCGGCAGATTCGGCATTTTTCATGAGTACGCTTTCCGTCAGTTCCAGTTCGAGATATTTCGGATCGAGACCTGTGTCCGCCAGGACTCCGAAAATTCGATCCAGCAGTTTCTCGCCGTGGAATTCGACGGCGGAAACGTTCACCGCCATGCCCTTCAGCGGCAAGCCTGCATCAAGCCACGCACGGGCCTGCCGGCAGGCTTCGCGAAGAACCCAGTTTCCGATCGGGACGATGAGACCACATTCTTCTGCGACAGGTACAAACTGTAACGGGGGGATGAAGCCGCGCCCGGGATGTATCCAGCGTATCAAGGCCTCCGCGCCGGAGATCTGGCCCGTTCTGAGGTCGACTTTGGGTTGATAGTGCAGCACGAACTCGTCCCGCTCCAAAGCGC
>Ga0181525_10002188_pt1 | contig 16147 bp, 16 predicted proteins | sample PEATcosm2014_Bin_48_FD_121100 | JGI IMG/M metagenome (GOLD analysis project Ga0181525, IMG submission 121100) | Peatland microbial communities from MTU Mesocosm Facility, Houghton, MI, USA - PEATcosm2014_Bin06_10_metaG | ecosystem: Environmental > Terrestrial > Soil > Wetlands > Peat | place...
CCGCGCCGCCCGCGCCGCCGGCCCCGCCGCCGCCCGGACATTCCGCGTAACGCGGGCGTTTCCACGCAGTCGGTCGCCGGTAGGGCAGCAAAGGCGGCCTTCACGGCAAACGCGGCTTTCACATCGTGCAAATGGTTGTTATGACCTGATGCGGTCTGGTCCGCGTCGTTCTGCCGGGACATCACATGATCGATTTTCGCACGATATCTCGTATCGGCGTCTTTTGCGCGTTCGGGATTTTCGTTCCGTCGCCGGTACAGCCGGCTGCCGCGCAGGATTTGCTTTCGGCGCAGTGCCTGAAATTCAGCTGCCAACAGAGTAACAGGAAGTGCAGCAGCGGCGGGTTTGCTTCTGCGGTGACTGTGGATGCCAATACCGCCATTCAAGGTTGCCCGGCGGACGTCACGGTTTGGTATGACGATAAATCATCGGTCACGCCGTTTCCGTATTACAGTTGCGCTTGCCGACAGCCCGACGTCACAAAAATAACAAAATAGACTCAGCGATCGCAGTAGGGTCGCGCCGGTCAAGCCCGCGCATGACGCGGCAAGCAGCTTACGTTCCGTAGCTCTGGATCAAGCTCCCGGCGACCAGCGTCCAGCCGTCGACCAGGACGAAAAAGATCAGCTTGAACGGCAATGACACCACGACAGGCGGCAGCATCATCATGCCCATCGACATCAAGACCGAAGCGACGACGAGGTCGATGATCAGGAAGGGCAGGAACAGGAGGAAGCCGATCTCGAAGGCGCGCTTGAGCTCGGAGATCATGAAAGCCGGCACCAGGATGCGCATCGACAAGTCTTCCGGCGTCGCCGGCGGCTTCTCGCCGGACATGTCCATGAACAATTGCAAATCCTTGTCGCGGACGTTCTTCTCCATGAAGCCGCGCAGCGGCACGCTGGCGCGGTTAAAAGCCTCATCGACCGTGATCTGATTGGCGACCAGCGGCTGGACGCCGGCGTCATAGGCCTTGGTGAGCACCGGGCCCATCACGAAGGCGGTGAGGAACAGCGCGAGCGAAATAACGACCGAATTGGGCGGCGCGGTCGCGGTGCCGAGGGCTGTGCGCAACAGCGACAGCACCACCACGATACGGGTGAACGAGGTCATCATCACCAGAATGGACGGCGCCAGCGACAGCACCGTCATCAGCGCGATCAGTTGAATGATGCGCTCGTTGAGGCCGCCGCCGCCGGCGGCGGCGCCTCCCCCGAAATTAATGCTGATATCCTGCGCGGCGAGCGGCGTCGCCGATACAATAAGTGCCGCTACAGAGGCCGCACCGGTTATCAACCAGACGCGGCGGCCCCATGGTGCGAGTTTCAGGTTTTGTTTGAACGGCCCAACAAACTCGCCATCTCCTGTTCGAGGTTATCGTAGAGCGTGGTCTTGCCCTGATTCGGCTCGGTGCGCGCGGGTTTTGTTTCCGGCTTGAGGTCCGCCGGCCGCGGCGGGCGCGGCGCGGGGGGCGGCAAGCCAGCACTTTGAGTCTGTTCAGCGGCCGGCGCGGCGCGCGGCGGCATAGCGGGGGGCGCATTCGGCTTGCGTAACGCCGCTTCGAGGCGCTGCGCCATGTCGGCCAGACTCTGATCGGGTGTTGCCTCAATCTCGGCGGCGGTTGGCGCGGCTGGAGCTGCGGGCGGTGTCGCGGCGGCCGGCTGGACCGGCGGCGCTGGCGGTATGATCGGTCTCCGCGGCTCGGCCCGCGTTTCGGCTTTGCGGGGCACGGCAGGGCGGGTGGAAAGCTCGTCGGCGAGTGCCGCAAGCGTATCGCGTTGCGGCCGCGGCGGCGGCGTATCGGCAAGCGGCTGGAACGAGCGCGCCGAGGCCGGCAGTTCGTCCGGCAACGAATCAAGCCGCGGTGAATCGAGCCTCGTCGAATCAAGTTTGGCCGCCGGCCGCGGGCCGCCGCTCGGTTCCGGGGCCAACGGCCAGGTTCCATTACCGTTTTCCGGCAGCGGTATGGCGCGCGGCAAAGCGTCGATTCCGGCGGTCGGACGCGCCGCCGGCACATCGCGCGGCGCTGCCGTGGCGCGCACGATATTGGGCTCGACGACGACGTCGGTCGGGCCGCCGATCATCAGCAAATGCTCGACATTGTCGCGCCGGACCAGGATGAGGCGGCGGCGGCCATCGACGCTGGCGTAATCGATCACGGCAAGGCGGGGCTGTCGGCCGCGGGTATTGGCGCCGAGCCGGCCCGCGCCAAAGCGGCGCACCGCCCAGGCGGTCACGCCGATCAAGCCCAGCACGATAAGGAATGCCAGGAAGAAGCGTACGGCGAGCGGCATCTCCGCCCCGAACAAAGTATCAAACATCCGCACTACTCCCCGCTGCGTTGCAGCGCTTGGCTGGAGCCATTGGGTCGACCATGGGTGGGATCACACGCCCCCCAAAGGTTAATGGCGCCGGAAACATTTGCCGCCGTGAATCCTAACAAAGGATTAAAAATACTACCCGATTTTCCCCACAAAGCCGATGCCTGAAGCATTGCCATGGTAAACGGCGGATTAAAGGCAAAACCGGCGCGGAACGAGCCTTAACCTGCCGTTAACCATGCGCTCGGCAAACTCTGCCGAGTTCCAACGGGGACGCCGCGATGCCGATTTCCGACATTCCGATTCTTTCGATGTTGCGCGAGCGCATGCAGTGGCACCAGGCGCGCGAGACGGTGTTGGCCGAGAACGTCGCCAATGCCGACACGCCGAATTACCAGGCCAAGGATCTGGCGCCGCCGGATTTCGAGCAGGAACTCTCCACCGCTTCGCTCGCGCTGGATCGTACCGAGCCGGGCCATATCGCCGCAAGTGACGGCGGCTCGGAATTCGCCACCGACGCGACCGGCCGCTACGAGATCCGGCCGCGCGGCAATTCAGTGACCCACGAAGACGAAATGATGAAGGTGGCGTCGAACCAGATGGATTTCGAGGCGGCGGCGTCGATGTACACGCACAGTCTCGCTTTGATCAAACTTGCGATTGACAGAGGGGGCTAACGACAAGCGCTTGCGCTGGAAGCGTTTGCGCTGAGCTGAACAACCATGCCGCTGGATTTCGCGAAGTCACTGGCCATCGCTTCCTCCGGTCTGCGGGCGCAGATCGGCCGCATGCGCATCATCTCCGAGAACATCGCCAATGCCGATTCGGTGGCGCAGACGCCCGGCGGCGATCCCTACCGGCGCCGCATCGTGACGTTCTCTTCGGAATTGGATCGCGAACTCGGCGCGAACGTGGTCAAGCTCGGCCCGGTCGAGACCGACAATTCCGATTTCCAGATCAAGCATGAGCCCGGTAATCCGGCCGCCAACGCGCAAGGCGACGTCAAATATCCGAACGTCAATACGCTCGTCGAAATGACCGATCTGCGCGATGCGCAACGCTCCTACGAGGCCAACCTTAACGTCGTCACCGCGACCCGGAAAATGCTCCAGCGCACTCTCGACATTCTCAAAAGCTAGGTGAGCCATGCCGACACCGACCATTGCCGCCAATGCCTATGCCGCGCTCGCCAAGATCGGCAATGACACCGCCAATATCGGCGGCCTGGGCAACGCCGCCGGCGACGCGCAAGGTTCGGGGCCGAGCTTCAGCAACGTGCTCAAAGACGTGATCGACGCCGTCTCGGAAGCGGCGCACAAATCCGATGCGCAAGCCCAGGCCGTCGCCAGCGGCAAGGCTAATATGATCGATGTTGTCACCGCGGTCTCGGAAACCGAAACCACGTTCCAAACGCTGATCTCGGTGCGCGACAAAGTGATCGCCGCCTACGAGGACGTTTTGAAGATGCAAATCTGATGCTGTCATGCCGCTCGAAAGCGGGGCATCCAGTATTCACCTGCGCGGCCAATGACGGCAAAAGGGAGCGACAATAAAATGACCGGACCGGAAGTTTTGGATGTGGCGCGCGATGCGATCGAGACGCTGCTGATCGTCTCGGCGCCGCTGATGCTGGTTGGATTGCTCGTCGGCGTCGCCATTTCGCTGCTTCAGGCGCTCACGCAAATCCAGGAAACGACGCTGGTCTTCGTGCCGAAAATCCTGGCGATTTTTCTCGCGCTTTTGGTCGCCTTGCCGTTCATGGCCGACGCGCTGCATTCGAACTTCCTACGCATCGCCGCGCATATCACCAGCGGCTCATAAACGAGCGTCATCTTGAGGGTGGCGTAGAAGAGGACGGCCTTGACCATCGACCTGTCCAATCTGCCGGCGCTCGGGGCGGCGTTTTTGCTGGTGTTCGCGCGCACCGGAACGATGGTCATGTTCCTGCCGGGCTTGGGCGAACAAAATATCTCGGCGCGGCTGCGGCTGACCATCGCGCTCATCCTCGCGGCGGTGCTCTTGCCGCTGCATCGCACCACCTATCACATCGACGCCAACGAGCTCGCGCCGGTGATCGTCATGCTGGTCGAGGAGATTTTGGTCGGCGCGGTGCTGGGGGTGACCGCGCGCCTGACCATTTCGGCGCTCGAAGTCGCGGGCTCGGTGATCGCCCAGCAGCTCGGTTTGGGCTTCGTCACCGCGGTCGACCCGACGCAAGGCGAGCAGGGCGTCATCCTCGGCAATTTCCTCACTATGCTTGGCATCACCCTGTTCTTTGCCACCGACATGCATCATCTGGTGATCGCGGCGCTCAACGACAGCTACACCCTGTTCGAGCCGGGCGAGGTGCCGTCCGCGGGCGACGTCGCGGCGCTGATGACGAAAACCGTAGCCGGCGCGTTCCGCATCGGCATCCAGTTGTCGGCGCCGTTTCTAGCGTTCGGGCTGCTGTTCAATCTGGGGCTTGGCGTGCTGTCGCGGCTGATGCCGCAGATGCAGGTCTTCTTTGTCGCGCTGCCGCTTTCGATCTTGATAGGTTTTATGTTCCTGATCCTGGTGCTCGGCTCGATGATGGGACTGTTTCTCGACTATGCCGGCGGCGTGATGCACGAGCTGGCCCCGCACGCTTGAACATTCGCCATATGCGCGAGCACATATAACCAAGCACGATGGCCGAAGAACGCGACGATACCGAAAATACCGAAGACCCGACGCCGCGGCGGCTTGAAGAAGCCATCAAGCGCGGCGACGTCGTCAAAAGCGTCGAGGTCTCGACCTGGTTCACGATCGCGGGCGGCTCGCTGGTGTTGATGATGTTTGCCGGTCCCGCGGCGATGAGCCTGGAAACGATGTTGCGCGGGCTGCTCGCCAATTCCTATCAGATATCCGCCGACGGGCCGGCGCTCGGCGGCCTCAGCAAACTGCTGGCAACGCGCGTGCTTGCCGTCCTCGGCATCCCGTTTCTTTTGCTGACGCTCGCCGCGTTTGCCGGCAGTGTCATTCAGCACCGCATCTTGTTCTCGGTCGAGCCGCTTATTCCGCATCTGGCGAAAATCTCGCCGGCGGCGGGCCTGCGCCGGCTGTTTTCCAGACAGGCGCTGGCCAATTTTACCAAGGGGCTGGCCAAGCTCGCGCTGTTCGGCGCCGTCATCGCGGCCCTGCTGTGGCCGCAGCGGCAAAGGCTCGGCGGGCTGGTCGCGATGGATCCAGCGCTGATCCTGCCGTTCACCCGCGGCCTGGCGATGCAGATGCTGGGCACCGTCGTCGCGATCCTCGCCGTCGTCGCCGCGGCCGACTACCTGTTCCAATATCGGCAATGGTACGACCGGCACAAAATGTCGGTACGGGAAATGAAGGAGGAGTTCCGCCAGGCCGAAGGCGATCCCGCCATCAAGGGCAAGATCCGGCAGTTGCGCATGGCGCGGGCGCGCAGGCGCATGATGGCCGCGGTGCCGAAAGCCTCCGTCGTCATCACCAACCCGACGCACTTTGCCGTGGCGCTGCAATACGAACGCGGCATGAACGCACCGCTCTGCGTCGCCAAGGGCACCGATCTGATCGCCCGCAAGATCCGCGAAGTGGCCGAGGCCCATAACATCCCGGTGGTCGAGAACCCGCCTTTGGCGCGGGCGCTCCACGGCACCGTCGAGATCGACCAGGAAATCCCGCAGGAGCACTACCGTGCCGTCGCCGAAATCATCGGCTACGTGATGCGGCTGCGCCGTGCGGTGGGCCGGTAAGTGTGACGGGACGCACTCGAATTGTGCACGGCCAATTGCGCACGCCGACGCGAAGGCCCTTGCGCGATTCAATGGTAGAGGGCACTGAAAGCGGGGCATGACAGAGCAGTCACTTACTGGACAGGTCATGGCTTCGGGCGCCGCCAAGCCGCATTCCTCGATCGCGCGGCCATCGATCGATCGCAGCGCCGGCGCGGGGCGCGGCGGCAGCGTGGCGCTGGTGCTCTTGGTCGCCATCCTCCTGGTCGGTGCCGCCGCCGCCATCGTTTTGGCCGGCGGCAGCAACGCCGAGCCCTATATCCTGGTGTTCCTGGCGGTGCTGGCCACCATCGGCGTGTTCTCGCTGTTCGCCTTGGCCAGCGGTATTCTCCGGCTGCCGGCGGCACAGACCGGCAATCCCCTGATTAAGGCGGTCATCGACGGCGCCTCCGACGGCATCGTGGTGACCGACGACGGCGGCCGGGTTGTCTATGCCAACGCCGCCTATTTCGATCTCATCGATGCATCGGACGCCAACGACATGCGGCCGGTCGAGCGTGCTTTCATCGGCGACGCCGACGCCTCCGAGGCGATTTATCGCCTACTGAAAGCAGCGAGAGAAGGCAAGCGGCTCCAGGAAGAAGTGCGCATCGCCGGAATCAAAGGCCGGCCGGCGCGGTGGCTGCGCTTCGATATCCGTCCGCTCGGCAGCGGCCGGCGCGACGGCCGGCTGACGGTTTGGTCGCTGTCCGACGTGACGCGCGAGCGCGATCGGCAAGAAAACGCCTTTCAGGTGCTGCAGCACTCGATCGATTATCTCGACCATGCGCCGGCCGGTTTCTTCTCGGTCGACGACAAGGGCGACATTGTTTATCTCAACGCCACGCTCGCCAACTGGCTCGATCAGGATCTGGCGCAGGTCGGCTCGGGCGGACTCAAGCTCGCCGATCTTGTCGCCGGCGACGGAGCGGCGCTGTTGACGACGCTGCGGGCAGCCCCCGGCGAGGTCAAGACCGAGGTGCTCGACCTCGATCTACGCACACGCAGCGGGCGGACACTGCCGGTTCGCGTCTATCACAAGCTCGCTTTCGGCGCCGATGGCGCGCCGGGCGCCTCGCGCACTTTGGTGCTCAACCGCGCCCGCAACGACGGCACCGATCCGCAGCGCGCCGCCGAAATCCGATTCATGCGATTTTTCCACCACACGCCGATGGCGATCGCCACCGTCGACAAGCATGGCGGCGTGGTGCGAACCAATCCGCTGTTTGCCCGGCTGTTCCACGGCGCGCGCGGCGGCGAGGGTGAGGATCGTTCCATCCTCGTCGTGGTCGCCGAGCGCGACCGCGACGCGCTGCAAGCGGCTATCCAACAGGCGGCGCTTGGCAAAGGCGACATTGCGCCGGTCGATGCCATGCTGGCCGGCGACGACGACCGCTCCGGACGCTTCTATGTCACCGCTGTCGAAGAGGAAGAGCGCGATCAGGAAGCGGCCATCGTCTATGCGCTCGAGACCACGGCGCAGCGCGAGCTGGAGAATAAGGTCACCCAGCAACAAAAGATGGAGCTCGTCGGTCAGCTTGCCGGCGGCATTGCCCACGACTTCAACAACGTGCTGTCCGCCATCATGATGGCGACCGACTTTCTGCTCAACGCGCACAAGCCGACCGATCCGTCGTTTGCCGATATCATGCAGATCAAGCAGAACGCCAACCGGGCGGCGAGCCTGGTACGGCATCTGCTCGCCTTCTCGCGCAAGCAGACCCTGCGACCGCAGGTGCTCGATCTCGGCGAAGTGCTGAGCGATCTCACCATGCTGTTGCGCCGGCTGATCGGCGAGAAGGTCACGCTCAACGTGGTGCACGGCCGCGAGCTGTGGCCGGTCAAGGCCGATATCTCGCAATTGGAGCAGGTGATCGTCAATCTCGCCGTCAATGCCCGCGATGCCATGCCCAGCGGCGGCAAGCTGCAAATACGCACTAACAATGTCACGGCGAAGGAGTGCGAGCGCTTCCACGCCAAGGGCATGCCGGATGCCGATTACGTCTTGGTCGAAGTCGCCGATTCCGGCACCGGCATTCCGGCCAAGATCGTCAGCAAGATTTTCGAGCCGTTCTTCTCGACCAAGGAAGTCGGCAAGGGCACCGGGCTCGGGCTGTCCACGGTCTACGGCATCATCAAGCAGACCGGCGGTTTTGTGTATGTCGATTCCGCGGAAGGCAACGGCGCAACATTCCGCATTTTCCTGCCGCGGCACATCGCAACCGCGCAGGAGATCGCACAAGAGATCGCCACCGAACGCGCCAGCGAGCCGGAAGCGGCGGTGCTGGCCGGTGTGCTGGCCGCCGGCGATCACGGCAAGCGTCCGGCCAGCGCCGATCTTACCGGCGAGGGCACGATCCTCCTGGTCGAGGACGAGGAGGGCTTGCGCCAGCTCAACGCGCGCGGGCTCACCTCGCGCGGCTATACAGTGCTCGAGGCGGGCAACGGCGTCGAAGCCATCGAAGTGCTGGAAAAGTCCGATGGGCAAATCGATCTCGTGGTCTCCGACGTGGTCATGCCCGAGATGGACGGCCCGACGCTGCTGCGGGAGCTGCGCAGGCGCAATCCGGAGATGAAGATCATCTTCGTGTCGGGCTATGCCGAGGACGCGTTCCAAAAGCACCTTCCAGCCGACGGCAAATACGCCTTCCTGGCAAAGCCGTTCACGCTCAAACAGCTCGTCAACGCCGTCAAAGAGACTATGGCGGCTTAAGCCGCACGTCCTGGCGCCGTTTTCACGGCAGATCGCCGTTGATGGGCGCAGCCCTGCGGCATGCGCGCGTGCGACGCTTTGCGGCAGGCCGCCGTGCGCGATCTTCGGCGTAGATGAGGGCATCGCGCGGGCGGAGTCGCGGATTGGCTCCGGGTCGCGCCGGCCAAAGGGCGTCCCGCCGTGCATCGTGTCATCGGAAATCAAGGAGCTTCACTGTCGCCGATGCGGTGGCTGCGATCGCTTGCCACGCTGGCCGCGCTCACCCTCGGGCTGATGCTCTGGAGCGACGACGCGGATGCCCGCTTTGAGGACGGCCTGAGCTTCGCCGGTGCGGCGGCGGCGGCGGTTTCGTCGCCGTCCACCGCTTCGATTGCCGCCGACAGTCTTGCCGCGTTCGGGGGTTGGATGCTGCCGTCAGTCGCACAGCCGGCTTATCCGGACGACTCGCTCGGCGGATTATTCAAGCGGCCAGGTTGGATCGGCGGCTTTGCCGCGGGCTTCCTCGGCTCAGGCCTGCTGGGCCTGTTGTTCGGTCATGGCGTGGTGGGCGAACTGGGCGGTATAGCTTCCATGCTTGGCCTCGCCTTCCAGCTCGCTTTGATCTTCATGCTGGCGCGGCTGATTTGGACGTGGTGGACCATCGACAAGGCTGATGCCGGTCTGTCGCCGCGGCAACTGGCCGATGCCTATGGCCGCTCGCGCAACGAGGTGCTGCCTAACATCGATCCGGTCCCCACTGCCGACGCGGCGATAGGCGAACCGGCGGCTGGGGCTTTTGCTCCGGGAGATCGTTCGCTGCCGTAGCGGGTGCGCGCGCCGCTTGAGCCTTATTGCCGCGCAAGTGTTATTATGGCGCAAGTCTTACTGTGGCGACGGTCCATCGTGGCAGGTGTGCGGCGCCGCCGGGTTGGGCAGCCAATTCGGCACGTCGCATTTTGAGCAGGCGCCGAGAGCCAAGCCTAAGCCGAGCGCAAAAAGCAGCCGCATCCCCCGCTGCCTTGCAAGATGCCCGATGTTTTGCACCAAAGTAGACACGAAACTCACCATCGCTGGCTGCCTGGCTCGGATACTACTCTGTTTTACCCTAAAAAATCATCGTTAGAAGCGATCGCTGCGGCGAACCGAGCGGCAGATCCCGAACTGTAATGGATTCTCATCACGTTCTCCGTCACGGCCTGATCGAAAGCAACGGCGGATAGAACCTGCCTTGCACCACGTCTTTCGACGGAGCGTAGAAGCGATAGGTCAAATCGTACTCTTGGCCCGCCGGCGTCGGCAGCCAATTCGTTTGCGGCACACCGTCGGGCAGCGCCGGTGCAAAGACGAGCGTCAGTGAGCCGTCGGCATTAAATTTCAGGTCGGATTGGCTGTTGAGCAGATGGCGATCGAGCACATTGGGAATGACGCGGTATTCCTTGGCATCGACCGCAATGACTGACCAGAAATCGCGCGCTTTTGCGCCGGGCAGGCCGTCCTTGGGATAAGTCTGGGTGTAGGTCTGACTGCCATCAAATTTGATGCCGGCAAAATGGGCCGCCTCCCATGGGCCGTTGGCCCAGATGTCGGTGAAATCCAGAATCGACCGCATCAGATAATCGTTGCCGTAGTTGCCGGTGATACGCGGATGAACCCAGCCGTTGACATTCGGCCGCATTTTGGAAATCGCGGCGAAAAAAGCCGGGATGGCTTGACCGCGGATCACCTCGTCGATATGCGCGCGTTGCGCCGGATCGGCCGCGGCCGCGGCGACCGCACGCGCCTGGCTCTGCGGTTCGGCCATGCCTTTGTTGATGTCGGTCTCGCTAGCAAGAATCTCCTCGGTTTTGTCGAAGGCCTCGACGCCCGGCAGCTTGTCGTCGGTAAAATCGGGCTTCACCACGGCGTCGCCGACCTTGGGCGAGCCGGTCGCCTGCATCGTGATTTGCTTCTGTAACGCTAATGCCTCGGTCGGATCGGCGCCAAGTTCGATCGGGATTAAAATGCGCGACGTGTTGCCGGCGACTTCGACACGCTGGACGCCGGCGGGAAGATCGACTTTTGCGTTGTCGAGGCAGAGCGCGAAAGTGCCGAACGGATGGCTCGGATAAGTCCGCTCGTTGATGTTGTCGATGACTTCGCCCCAGCCGTTGACGATCTCCACGGTGTAATAGCGGCCCTTGATCTGCGGCAGATTGATCAGCGTGCAACTGGTGTCGTCGACGGCGATCCAGGCCTCGCTTTCGGCAACGTCGAAGTTCGGGTTGGCCCGTGCGATGTCGCCGGGCTCGCGGCGGACCACGTCGTTCCACTTGAACCCCGCCTTGAGATCGAGTGCCTCCTGCCGCAGTACGAGCCAGCGCGCCAGCATGTATTCGTAAGCCTTGACGACGTCGTCGTCGGCGACACGCGGGGCTTGCGCCGGCGCCGTTGTCGCCGCGCAAGCCAGGGCGAGTGCTGCAAGGAGTGTAGTTTTCACATTCACCTGAGACGCCATTTTCCGCAGTATCGCAGCGGAATTTCCACTATCTTAGCGCATATCGACCGGCCGCCCAGGCAATCGGGCGGTCGCAACGAATAGGGAGGCAAGGACGATGGACATTCTTCTCGGCGGCTCGCGGCCGTCGCGCCGCGGCCCGGCAGACTCTTTCACCGGCACGGTCTGGCAAGATCCGATCATCGAGGCGCCGGCGCCGGCGCGCGTGCGCTCGGGGTTGGTGCGTTTCGAGCCCGGCGCGCGCACCCACTGGCACACCCATCCGCTCGGCCAGACGCTCGCGGTCATGTCCGGCTTCGGCCGGGTGCAGACCTGGGGCGGCAAGGTACGCGAAATCCGCCCCGGCGATGTGGTCTGGATTCCGCCTGGCGAAAAGCATTGGCACGGCGCCGGGCCGACCACATTCATGGTGCACGTCGCCATGCAGGAAGCGCTCGACGGCAAACATGTCGAGTGGCTCGAACCGGTGACCGACGAGCAATACAAGGCCGCCACGTAGGGCAAAAAAATCGAAGATTGCGCCGTTTACTGATAAATCGGGGTCAGCGAGCGCTTCTTCTGAACCCAAAACTCGTACATGCCCCGAAATGTGTCGGGGTGTTCGGCCTCGAATTTGTCCCATAGTCCCAGATCGACCTCCGCTGGGCCGGAAAAACGCGACCGGAATTGATCCCGGATTTCGCTGCGAATGCTGAATCCGAGAAATTCCAGGTCATTGTCGTTGAGAAAGGCCGCAATCTTCGGAATTGCAAACCGAAGCATCTGCGTTGGAAGGAACAGGTCGCGAAACTCACTCACAGAATAGAAATCCGTAAACGTCAGCACGCTGGCGAGCGAGGCATCGGTAGCTGCGGCGGTGGCGAGTTCTTGTCGCGCGCGCCGGATACTCTCGACCGAGGGCGTGAAGCCGCGCTGCAACAGCCAGCGCTGAGCGGCGATGAGATTGCGGTGCGCGCGCTCGCTGTAAACACCGACTTGCATGCAGCCGTCCGGCTGGAGCAAGCCCAGAAGCGTGCGCCATCCTTTCTCCGGGTCGGCGGTATGATGCAGCACGCCGCTCGAAGAAATGATGTCGAATCTCTTGTCCAGGCTGCCAAGTTCGAGAATGTCGGCCTGGGCGTATTCGATGTTGTCTATGCCCAGCGCTTGAGTCTTTTCTTTTGCGTAGCATAGACTGGACAAACTCAGATCGACGGCAAGGATTCTGGCTTCCGGCAAGACTTGTGCGAAGATGATCGAATGGTGGCCGGTTCCGCATCCGGCGATAAGGACGTCGAGATCGGCCCCCTTGCCGATACTGCGGAAATTGCTGAACGGAAATTGCTGCGGCATCCACTCGTCGACCGGCATCGGGCGGTTGGCCGACAATTTGACCCAGCGCGGAAAGGGATTTTCTTCGTATTGTTCCCGGACCCTGACCGAGATGTCATCGCTGATCGGCGTGATCTTCGGAATGGACGTCCGCAGTTTTCGTTCGGCCGCCGGCGTCTGTATTTGCTCTTCCAGCAAACCCGTCACAAGCTTTGGCCATGACCGCTTGAGCAACGCTGCCGTAGGCAGGCAATCAAGCTGCATGTAGGTGGAGAGCACGGCGATCTCCATCGGCGAAATGGCCGTGTTTACATCGAGGGCGTGACTGATCCGCTCTCGCAGCTCGCGGGTACGATCGGCTTCGCCCACGGTCAAATCAAATACATATTCATTGATGTAACATTGCCGCGCCAATGCGCAGCACAGTCCCACTAGGCTGTCATTTTGATGACTGCGATTCAGCACGACGATTTCAAGGAAAGCGGCGCGGAGCGACGTCAGAAAACGTTCGATTTCGAGGTCTAATATACTGCCCCTTTCGAGCAAAGCCGGGAGCAGCGGATCGATCGTGATTTGACTAAGCCCGGTCTGGCCCAACAGCTCATGCAGCGAAAGGCGGCGCGGCCACGCTGCCGTCGCGCGCCGGATTGCCGGGCCGATAATGGAATCGGACAAGAGTATTCCCTTGGCAATGCCAAAAAGTTCGTGCGGCTTCGCCCACACTTCGCGCAAGGCACGGGCAAGGATGTCGCGTATCTCGTCGGCGCCGGGAAAGAACTTCCACCGTTTCACACAGTCGACAAAAAACGCTCTTGTTCCTTCTGTCTCCTGGAGGCGCACGAGACGTATCGCCAACCTTGTCGCCTCGTCGTCGCGGCCCTCGCTCAGCAGCAGCGATCCTTGCGCTAAAAGTGCCTCGACGAGTTTGGGATCGACCTTCGGTCCACGCTCTGCGGCGGCCGGTCGCTTGCCGCTGCGCTGAGTCGCCCGCCTCAACTTTCGATTCATCGTGATCCCTTGCGTCGTACCGCGGATCGCGCACGCATTTATACCGCGGTGATGCCAATGCGTGCAATTTTTTCGGAGTCTTTGCCCTTGAAAGCGAATATCGGCTGGGGTTTATGGGTCCGCCCGGGAGCGTCTGGGTTTTCTGTTCGTCGGAGATTTCGTTCCCGCGGTCCAACGTTGCCATACGCGGCGAGGCTTTATGCGCTACGACCTTTATTATTGGCCCACCATCCAGGGCCGCGGGGAATTCGTCCGGCTGGCGCTCGAGGAAGCCGGCGCCGATTACCTCGACGTGGCGCGCCGGCCGGGCAAAATGGGCGTGTCGGCGATGATGAAGCTGATCGAGGGCAAGGGCATAGCGCATCCACCCTACGCGCCGCCGTTTCTCAAAGCCGGCAAGCTTGTTATCGCGCAGACTGCCGAGATTTTGTTCTATCTCGGTCCGCGTCTGAAGCTTGCGCCGCTCGATGAGGCGGGGCGGCTGTGGGCGCATCAGTTGCAGCTCACCATTGCCGATCTCGTCGTACGCATCCACGACACCCATCATCCGGTCTCGGGCTGGCTTTATTTCGAGGAGCAACGGCCAGCGGCGCTGCGGCGCACCAAGGATTTCTGGCGTTATCAGGTGCCGAAAATGCTGGGCTATTTCGAGCGCGTCCTCAAGCAGAACGGCGGCAAGTACAGCGTCGGCGCCCGGTTGAGTTACGTCGATCTGTCGCTGTTCCAGATCGTCGAGGGCTTGCGCTATGCGTTCCCGAAACGCATGAAGCGCTTCGAGAGGAAAATCCCGAGGCTCGTCGCGCTGCACGATCGTGTGGCACAACGGTCGCGCATCAAAGCCTATCTGGCTTCGCCGCGGCGCATTCCATTCAGCCAATGGGGCATCTACCGTTATTTCAAGGAACTCGATGCCTGAGCCGCAGGGCGATAGCGTCGGCGTTGGTAATGTCGTAACGGTCAGGATAAGAAAAGGCGGGGAAACGCGGGGAAAGCCATGTCCGACTATCTGCAAAACTTCAACCTGACCGACGAGTTCAATATCCTGCGCCTGATTTGCGGGCTGTTCTTCATTCCGCATATCTATGCGAAATTCTTCGTTCCCGAGGCGCTGGGATTCTTCGTCGCCGCAAAATTCAACCCGCCGGCGGTGTGGATGTATGTCGCTTGCGTCGTCGAGACGCTGCTGGCGATCGGGCTTATTTTCGCGATTCTGCCGATGTATGCCGGCGCGCTCGCCTTTGTGCATCTTTTGATCGCGGGCGCCGCCGTGCACCGGGTCACGTCAGGCAAGTGGCTGTGGAACATCGGTGGCTACGAATACTGCCTGTTCTGGGCGATCTGCTGCCTGATCGTCGCCATGCACTATCGCTCGAGCTTCCCGTTCTAACAGGCGGCTCCGGTCGGCAGTCACAAGGAGTTTTCCGCATGATCAATGCTGCCGTGGTCGGACTTGGCTGGTGGGGCAAGACGCTCGTTGAATCGGCTGAAGGCAGCGACGCCATCCGTTTCACAGCCGGCGCGACGCGCACCGTTACGCCGGAGACGGAAGCCTTTGCCAAAAAATACGGTTTCCGGCTGGAGCGCGATTACGGCGCGGTGCTGACGGATCCGAAGATCGATGCCGTGGTGCTCGCCACGCCGCATTCCATGCATGGCGCGCAGGTGGTGGCGGCTGCTGCCGCCAAAAAGCACGTCTATTGCGAAAAGCCGTTCACGCTGACGAAACGCGAAGCCGAAGATGCCGTGGCCGCCGTGCGCAAGGCCGGCGTCACGCTCGCGCTCGGTTACAATCGCCGCATTCATCCCGAAATGACCAAGCTTCGCGAAATGGTCCGCTCCGGCGAACTGGGCACCATTCTGCATATCGAAGCGACCATGACGTTTCCCAATGTGCTGTTCATCAATCCAAATCATTGGCGCGCCGATAAGCATGAGACGCCGTTGGGCGGGCTGATGCCGATGGGCGTGCATGCCGTCGACGGCATGATCGATTTGTGCGGTCCGATCGATCATGTGTTCGCGCAAAGCTTCCGCCGCGCCGCTCCGATCGATGCCGACGACACCACCTCGATCCTGTTCCGCATGAAGGAAGGCATGTCCGGCTATCTCGGCACCATGACGACGACCGGCCCCGGTTTTTCCTTCCAGGTGTACGGCTCCAAGGGTTGGCTGCGGCTCGAAGGCGTCACTCATGTCGCCGGCGCGTCGTCGGAGGAGCGCCGCACGCGCTTGTTCGGCACCTGCAAGTTCCAGCCGGTGAAGGGCGAGGCCAAATCCTGGCAGGCGGCGACGCTCGACATTTCGCGCGCGGCGCTTGAAGCCTTTGCTTTGGCCGCCGAGGGTGGACCGGCCTATCCGATCCGCTACGATCAGGCGATCCACGGCGTTGCCGTGACCGAGGCCATCATCCGATCGGCGGGCTCCGGCGCGGTGGAGGAAGTGCGGTAATGCGAAGCTGTAATCCGTCACCTGAGGTGCGCGCCAACGGGTCCGGCTTTTGGCCGGCCCGATGACAGGCTCCGCGAGCCTCGAAGGATGATGGCAATTGGTAGAGACAGGAAAA
>Ga0181525_10002193_pt1 | contig 16126 bp, 17 predicted proteins | sample PEATcosm2014_Bin_48_FD_121100 | JGI IMG/M metagenome (GOLD analysis project Ga0181525, IMG submission 121100) | Peatland microbial communities from MTU Mesocosm Facility, Houghton, MI, USA - PEATcosm2014_Bin06_10_metaG | ecosystem: Environmental > Terrestrial > Soil > Wetlands > Peat | place...
GAAATACCGAGGGCCCGCGGAGTCAAGCGGCCTTGCGCGCGCAGATACAGCGGCGCAGCCGCGCAAACCAGGATATACACCGTCACGAACCCGAACGTGGCCAGCGTTCCCGTGAGGCCGTAGATGTCGAATAAGTTCACGTTTCGCAACGTCATGATCCCGGCAGGCACGAAGGCGGCGACGGAACTGAGCAGCACGGCCCGGTGCGGAGTTTGATTCTCCGCGTGCGCTTCGCCCAACACCGCGTGCAGGGCGCCCTGCCGCCCCATCAGAAAAAGTACGCGGGCCGCCGCCGTGATGCACGCCAGAAAGCATGAGAAGAAGCTGACCACCGCGCCCAAATCGGTCAGCGTGCCCACCAACGGCGGCAGCCCGGCCTTCTGCGCCAGCACGTGCAACGGCGCCAGGCTCTTGTCCAGCGTTTGCGGCTCGCCGCGAAAGCCCAGCACTTCCGCGTAAGCGCACAAGAAGAAGAACAGGCCGGCCAGGGCCGCGCTCCATTTCACCGCGCGCGGGATGCTGGTCAACGGATTCCGAGCCTCCGAACCGAGCGAGGTGGCGCTTTCGAATCCCACGGAGCTGAATATCGCCATCACCAGCCCCAGGCGAAGCTTTTCCGGCGTGACGCCCTTCAAAGTGAACTGTCCGATATCGAGGTGCAAGCCATGCTTGACGATGATGCCCACGGCGACGGCGGAAATCAGAGCCACCGACCCGGCCTCCAGCCACAGCATGAGGCGCGTCGAAATCTGCACGTCGCGATAGGCCAGATAGCACGCCAGCACCATGACCACCGCCGTCGATACCAGCGGCGCCACCTGCATGCCGAAGCGATCCCGCAAGATCACGTTGGCGTAGTTGGTGACGCCGGCGCTGACCGCCGCCGCCGTGCCCACGTACGCAATCAACAACGCCCAACCGGCCAGCACTCCAAATCGCGGATGCATGTGCTCCCTGATGTAGCTGTACAGAGAGCCCGGCGAGGCCGAGATTCTGGCGAACTGGTTTACGTTGAGCGCCACCAGCAGAATGCTGACGGTGGAAATGAGAAAGGCCACCGCGCAGCCCTCGCCCGCCAACCCGAATACTAGCGGCACGGTCATCACCGGGGCGCCGGTGGGTGCGATGACGGCTATTGACTGGGCCAAAGTCTCGCTAGGCGACAGGGCGGCGGACTTCAGTCCATACGATGGCGATGTTGGAACCTCTGGCGCGGACGGGGCGGCGGGATTGTCCAACCTGGCCGGAAGATTGCCAAGTTCCATCCAATTATACTAGCATCGGATGTCAGCCCAGTTGCTGAGGCATTCGTGTGGGGCAGGACTCCAGTCCTGCGGCCGGCGTCCATGTCGGCCTGCGGGTCCTGGAGGACCCGCGCAGACCTGGACGTCTGCCCCACTTCGCAAGAGAGGCTATTATGGCAACCATGGACGTTAAGATTCCGGAGACTGGCGCGGGCTGGCATCCGCTCGATCCTTTGTCCGCCCGCGAACTGCAGGAAGCGGTTCGCATCCTGAAACAGGAAGATCACTTCGGCGAAAACGTGCGAATTGTTTCCATCAACTTGAAGGAACCCGCCAGGAGCCTGGTGGAGGCACATCGGCCCGGAAGCCCGTTCGAACGGAAGGCGCAGGCGGTTCTCCTGAACCGCGGCAAACGCGCGGCGTACGAGGCGGTGGTCGATCTGGCCGACGGCTCAGTCGCGGCGGCCGACAAGCTGCCCGACGGCGTGCAACCATCCATCATGCTCGACGAGTTCAGCGAGTGCGAGGAGGCTGTGCGGCGCTCGCCGCTGTTCCAGGCCGCGCTGCGCAAGCGCGGGGTGACGGACGCCGATCTGGTGATGGTGGAACCCTGGTCGGCCGGCCTGTATGGCACCGAACTGCCCGAGGACCAGGGCCTGCGCAGAATGCGGGCGCTGTGCTTCGTCCGCTCCGAGCCCACCGACAACGGCTACGCGCGGCCTCTCGACAGCATGGTGATTGTTTTCGATCTCTATAAAATGGAGGTCATCCGCATCGAGGATTACGACATCGTGCCCCTGCCGCCCGAAAGCGGCAATTGGGCCCGCGAGTATATTCCCAACATGCGGAAGGACCTGAAGCCGATCGACATCGTGCAGCCGGAAGGCCCCAGTTTCACGGTGGAAGGCAACCAGGTCGCGTGGCAGAAGTGGAAGTTCCGCGTCGGCTTCACCTCGCGCGAGGGCCTGGTGCTGCACACCATCGGCTACCACGACGGCGGGGTGGAGCGGCCAATCCTGTATCGCGCATCGATCTGCGAAATGGTGGTCCCTTACGGCGATCCGCGCGAGCCGTATTATCGCAAGAATGCCTTCGACATCGGCGAATACGGCCTGGGCATGTTGGCCAACTCGCTGGCGTTGGGCTGCGATTGCCTGGGCGTGATCCATTACTTCGACTTTCCCCTGGTGGATAGCCACGGCAACGTCACGCCGCTTAAGAATGCGGTCTGCTTGCACGAGGAAGACTTCGGCATTCTCTGGAAGCACACGGATTGGCGCACCGGCCAATCGGAGGTGCGCAGGTCGCGGCGGCTCTCCGTTTCTTTCATCGCCACCGTCGGGAACTACGAATATGGATTCTATTGGTACTTCTACCAGGATGGATCCATTCACTGCGAGATCAAGCTCACGGGCATCATCAACACCACCGCATTGGCGCCCGGCGAGAAATCGCCGTATGGCGTGGAAGTCGCCCCGCAATTGAATGCGCCGTTGCATCAGCATATTTTCGCCGCTCGCCTGGTGCCCAGCGTAGACGGTCCGGACAATTCGGTCTACGAAGTCAACACTGCCGGCGTGCCTACCGGCGCAGGGAATCCGCACGGCAATGCGTTCGTCGCCGAGGAAACGCTGCTCGCGACCGAACAGCAGGCGCAGCGGCGGGTGAATTCGGCGACCGCGCGTTTCTGGCGCGTGGTGAATCCGGGCAAGAAGAATCGTCTCGGGCGGCCGGTGGGATACCGCCTGGTTCCGGGCGAAAATTGCCCGCCGATGGTGCAGCCCGATGCCGCCGTGATGCGGCGCGCCGGGTTCACCTCGCATCACCTGTGGGTCACGCCGTACCATCCGCGCGAGCGGTATGCCGCGGGCGAATATCCGAACCAGCATCCTACCGGAGACGGCTTGCCGCACTGGACCAAGGCCAATCGAAACGTCGATGACACCCAGATCGCGCTGTGGTATGTCTTTGCGCACAATCATGTGCCGCGCCCCGAGGACTGGCCCGTGATGCCCGTCGGGATGATCGGTTTTCAATTCCGTCCGGACGGATTTTTCGAGCGCAGTCCCGCGATGGACGTGCCGCCGCCCGCGGCCAAGGCCTGTTGCCATTGAAGTTTATGAAACGATGCATTTCGCTGCTGCTGCTGTTCGCCGCCGTTGCTGGCGCGGGCACGCTCTACCTGCCGGCCTATCCGGCCGCCCTCCTGGTCTTCGATGAGTCCAAGGGCCAGATCGTCGACCGCATCCGTCTGGAAACCGGCACACCCATGTCCCTCCGCCTCGCGCCGGATCACAAGAAGATCTACGTCACCACGGTGGATCACAACGGGATCGAGGTGGTTGACGTTGCCACGCGCAAAGTGGTCAATCATTTCGTGCTGAACACGGCCACCAGACAGTACCGGTTTCGCGGCGGCGCTGTCGACCCGGACGGCAAGTTCTTCTACACCGTGACCAAGCAAATCGACAAGTTTCCGGAGCACTTCGAAGTCGCAAAGTCCAAGTACACGGTCATCGACCTCGCGCAACAGAAGATCGTGAAGACGGCGGACATGTCACCCGAGGACGAGCAAAGCCGTCTCTTCTTCGAGGTTTCGCCGGATGGAAAGTACCTCTACCAGTTCGGTCCCAAGATTACGATTCTGCAAACCTCGGACTTCAAGGTAGTGGATCATTTGGATCTGGCGCAACCGGATTTCGCCGGCATGGAAAATGTCCACCTGGGGGGCGATTTGGATTTGATCGGCGCGCCCGGCGTGCATACGTCGATCTTCACCTCGTCCGATCCCGTCGTGCACAACCGCGTATTCGGACTCGCGCGTCTGGATCTGGCAACCCGCCAGGTGAAGTACGACCCCATCGGGCCGGCGCCGCCGGGCATGGCAGGTCTGCAGGTCACGCCGGACAAGAAACTGGCGTACACCATCGTCGCAAACGGCGAGCATGGGAATAAGCGCTGTGAGTTCTGGGCATTCGATCTGGCCACCGATCGCCGGACTCGCGCCGTCGAGGTTCCCTGCCGGACACGCTTCAGTTTCAGCATGTCGAGCGACGGCCGCAAGCTCTACATTTATGGGGCCGGCTTCGAAGTCGAGGTTTACGATACCGCCACGCTAAAGTTGGAGAAGACGTGGAACCTCCAGACTGACGTCACCTACGCCGGGATCGTGGTCTTGCCGTAGGCTGGAGGGCGGGTTTTAGCCCGCGTGGGGCTTCAGCCCCGCGCCATGCCGTTCACGAGCCGTTCATCGGCGATGGCGTACTATCGCAGTTGGAGCTGACTGACCCCTTGCCTTTACCCACAAACGGACCCCTGAACTTTGGCTATCCCTGGTGGCTCAGCTATGGCCACCTGCCCCTGCTGATCGCCGCCGTCCTACTGCTGTGCCTTGGATATGCGCGCCATTGGTCCCTCCTGCCGATGCTCCTGCTCAGCGTGCTAGCCCTTTGGTCCGGCTCGGCGCTGGTGGTGGCGCGCTTCGTCCTCAATATCAACGGGCGGGCTTCCATGCCCACCCGGAACTTCCTCCGTTCCGGCGTGGGACGCGTCCTCGATCTGGGAGCGGGCACCGGTAGATCGTCGATCATGGTCCTGGAAGCCCGTCCCCAAGCGACTCTGGTTGCCCTCGACCTCTTCGCCGAATCGTTCGACCATCACTTCGGCCGTAGCCAGAGTCCGCAGCAAAGGCTGCTCGAGAACCTCACCGCCGCCGGTGTGGACAAGCGCTGCACCATTCAGACCGGCGACATGCGCCGGCTTCCCTTCCCCTCCGCCGGGTTCGACGCCATAGTCAGCGCCTATGCGGTCGATCACCTCAGTCGCCAGGGGATCGATCAATCGCTCGCCGAAGCCGCCCGTGTGGTGAAACCAGGTGGAGATTTTCTCCTCATCCTGGTCGCCAAAGAACCGTGGATTCAATTCGCCTTCGGGCCGCTGATCATGCACGCCGGCACGCGCGGACCGGCCTGGTGGACCACTCGCCTCCAGGAAGCGGGTTTTCAGATTGTTGAGCAAGGCTTTCGTCCGGGGACTCTCTTCCTTCTCGCGCGGAAAGAGGTTTAATGAAGTAGTGAACCAGGTAGATGATCCATGCAAGAAGAACAAATACGCGAAGCTCTGAATAAGCACTGGCAAGCCTCCGCGGCCGGCGATGCCAACGCGGAACACGATATTTACGATGATGATGCCATTTGCGACTATCCTCAGTCCGGCGAGCGAATCCTCGGGCGAAGCAATTTGCAGGCCTTGCGGAGTCATCATCCAGGCAAGCCCTCGGGTTTTAACGTCAAGCGAGTTCTCGGAAAAGATGACCTCTGGATCACGGAATACACCATCACTTACCAGGGGCGGCCGGCGTACACCGTGAGCATTATGGAGTTCCGCAACGGTAAGGTCGTGCACGAGACGCAGTATTTCGCGGATCCCTTCCCGGCGCCGGCCTGGCGAAGCCAATGGGTTCAATTGGAGGGCGGGCTTTAGCGCCGCCGGCTGCGCCGGTTTGAACCTCGGTATGACCCGCCGCTGGGGGGCGGGATTTATACCGCGCGGGGCTTAAGCCCCGCCACGGCGAGCGAAGCTCGCCGAACGGCCGCCTGAAAAGGCGGCTGCGGCCAAGATTGGCCGCCCTCCAGGACGCACTGCACTAGTGAGTCTCCGGCATGGCGCGCAGCCGCTCCGCGGCGCTCTCGGCGGTGATATCCCGCTGCGGCATGCCCAGCATCTCGAAGCCGACCATGAATTTCCGGATGGTCGCGGAGCGCAGCAGCGGCGGATAGTAGTGCGCATGGAAGTGCCACTCCGGATGCGCCGCGCCATCCGTAGGCCGCTGGTGAAAACCCATGGTGTAAGGGAACGGCGCCGCAAAAACGTTGTCGTAGCGCGTGGTGACGCGCTTCAGAATATCGGCCAGGCATCCGCGCTCGGCGGCGTCGAACTCGTCCATGGCCGTCAGGTGGCGCTTGCTGAGGATCATCGTTTCGAACGGCCAGATCGCCCAAAACGGCACCAGCGCCGCGAACGACTCATTCTCGCACACCACGCGCTCGCCGGATTCGCGCTCGAGGGCCAGGTAATCGCACAGCAGGCACGATCCGCGGGCGGCGCGCCAGGCCGCCTGTTCGCGCTGCTCGGCGGCCACCTCTGGCGGGATGCTGCTGCTGGCCCAGATCTGGCAATGCGGATGCGGATTGCTGGCGCCCATCATTTCGCCGCGATTCTCGAAAATCTGCACGTGCCGGATGTGGGGCTGGCTGCCCAGGTCCGCATATTGCCCGGCCCAAACGTCCACCACCAGCGTGAGATCCGGCACGCTCATGCGCGAAACGGTCAGATCGTGCCGCGGCGAAAAGCAGCCCACGCGGCAAATGCCCGGCTCGGCGGCGGCTATCAACAGGCCGTGGCTATCCTCGGCGCCGGCGGGCGTGTCCGGCAGCATGGCCGCGAAATCGTTATCGAAGACAAACGTGCTGGTGTAAGCCGGATTGCGTGCGCCGCCCGCGCGCGAATTGCCTGGACAAAGGTAGCAGTTTGGATCGTACTCCGGCTGGGCCTCCGGCGCGGTCTTCTCCACCTGGCCCTGCCACGGCCGCTGGGTGCGGTGGGGCGACACCAGGATCCACGATCCATTCAGCGGGTTGAAGCGGCGGTGCGGGTGCCGCATGAAATCGATCATCGTAATGAGGATAACAGGGGACGCGTGATACCATAGTCGATTGTCAGGTCTCGGGCTCCGTGCGACGGGCGGCCGCAAACCCCGCCAGGTCCGGAAGGAAGCAACGGTAGTGGTTTAACCCGTGTGCCGCGGATCACCCGGGGCCTGGCATTCGCCCGCCCATGTACCAGGTCATCGCCCGGAAATACCGGCCCCAATCCTTCGCCGACGTGGTGAATCAGGAGCATGTCAAGACCACGCTGGAGAACGCCATCGCGCAGAACCGTATTGCGCATGGCTACATCTTTTCGGGGCAGCGCGGCACCGGCAAGACCACTGTGGCGCGCATTTTGGCGCGCTGCCTCAATTGCGTGAACGGTCCCACCAACGTGCCCTGCGGGGTTTGCGCAAGTTGCAAGGAGATCGCGGCCGGGGGCTCGCCGGATGTAATCGAAATCGACGCCGCCTCCAACCGCGGCATCAACGAAATGCGCGAGCTGCGCGAGAACGTACGCTATCAGCCGGTGCGCGACCGCTACAAGGTCTTCATCATCGACGAAGCGCACCAGATCACCAACGAGGCTTTCAACGCGCTGCTGAAAACCATCGAAGAGCCGCCGGCCTGGGCCGTATTCATGCTCTGCACCACCGAAGCGCACAAGATCCCGGCCACCATTGCGTCGCGCTGCCAGCATTTCAGCTTTCGCTCCGTGGAATTCGAGGCGCTGGTAGCGCGCATGGCGTGGATCTGCGCGCAGGAGGGAATCCAGGCGGATGCGGAGGCGTTGTCGGTGCTGGCGCAGGCCGGCGAGGGCAGCGTGCGCGATTCTCTGTCGGCGCTGGATCAGGCCATCGCGTGTTGCGGCGAAACGCTACAGGCCGCGGAAGTGCGCGCGCTGTTGGGCGCATTTTCGCTGGATGCACTCGGCGCTGTAAGCCAGGCGCTAGTGGATGGTGCCGCGCCCCGCATGCTCGAAGTGGTGAACGAACTGGAGCGTAACGGTCAAAACCTGCAGCACTTCAGCCGCGAGCTGGCGCGCTATTTCCGCAACCTGCTGGTGGCCAAAATCGCGGGCGGCGACACCCGCCTGATAGCGGCCTCGGCGGCCGAGCGGCAGCGCCTGGCGGAGGCAGCCGGGCAGTTCTCCGAAGAGGACCTGACGCGCTACCTGCAGCTCTCGCTGGACCTGTTCCGCGACTTGCAGTTCTCCCTGCAACCGCGCTTCCACCTGGAACTGGGCCTGCTGCGCATGGTGCAGGCGGGGCGCCTGGTGTCGATAGAGGAGGCGCTGGCCGGGGTCGGAAGTGGCGACTCGGCGACACGGCGACGCGGCGACACGGCGATCCCGAAACCGGCGGTTGTGGCGAAGGCGGCAGCTATCCCACCAGCCACCAGCCACCAGCCACCAGCCACGGGCGCCACAGAGTGGCGTCAGCGGCTCCACGCCACCCTGATGGAACTGGGCATGGCCTTCACCGCCGACGCCATCGAACATTCCGAGATTGTGGAGGCGAACGGGGAGTTGCGCTTCACCACGCCACGAGAATTCTCCATCGCCATGAAGGAGGCCGATATCAACCAGGCGGTGCGGCAGATGATCGGCAAACCGCTTAAGATCAAAGTTACGATTGGAGACGTTGCCGCGCCGCCGGATCGCGCGCATGAGAAGCTCGCCGCGCCCGCCGCGCAGGAAGACGATGTGTCGCGCCGTGCGCTCGCCAATCCCGAGGTACGCAGCTTTCAGGACGTGTTTGGCGGAGAGATCCGCACGGTTCGCAACCTAAAGGAGTAGCTACATGAAGATGCCGGGCAACATGCAAAACATGATGAAGCAGGCGCAGCAGATGCAGGAGCGCATGCAGCAGGAGATCGCCTTGATCCGCGTGGAGGCCTCGGCCGGCGGCGGCATGGTCACCATCGGCATGGACGGCCACAAGAACGTGCTGAGCGTAAGAATCGACCCGGAGGTGGCGGGCGATGTGGAAATGCTGCAGGACATGGTCCTGGCCGCCTGCAACGAGGCCGCCAAGAAGGTCGACCAGGAAAGCCAGCAGAAGATGAGCGGGATGATGGCCGGACTGGGCCTGCCGCCGGGTATGTTTTAGCCCATGCCGGATTTCGCGGAGCCGCTGGCGCGGCTGATCAACGAATTCAAACGCCTGCCGGGAATCGGCCAGAAGTCCGCGCAGCGCCTGGCGTTCCATGTCCTGCGCGTATCGCGCGAAGATGCCGAACAGCTTGCGCAGGCTTTGCTGGACGTGAAGGACAAGCTGGGCCTGTGCCGCGTCTGCAACAACATCAGCGATGGCGATCTGTGCGTGTTTTGCCGCGATCCCAATCGCGACCAAAAAGTGCTGTGCGTGGTGGAAGAGGCCCCCAACATTCTGGGCATCGAAAGCACGCGCCAGTTCTCCGGCCTGTATCACGTGCTGCACGGTTCGCTGTCGCCGCTAAAGGGTGTGGGACCGGAGCAGCTCAAGATCAAGAGCCTGGTGGAACGCATCGGCGCGGGCGGGATCGAGGAAATTATCGCCGCCACCAATCCCACCGTGGAAGGCGAGGCCACGGCGGTCTACCTTTCAAAGCTGCTGAAGCCGCTGGGAGTGAAGGTGACGCGCATCGCCATGGGCATTCCGGTGGGCAGCGACATCGAGTTCGCCGACGAAGTCACCATGTGGAAGGCTATGGAGGGCCGCCGCGAGATGTAGGGCAGTGGGGCGGGCGTCCACGCCGAATGCGACTTGGCTTCCAATAAGACCCGATTGTGCAAATTGTGGGGCGGACCCCTGGTCCGCGGCCTGGTCCGCGCGGGTCCCCTGGACCCGCTCTTTGTTTGAAAAATCGAGCATTCGTAGCTTCGGCAGGCCGACGAAGGCGTCGGCCGCGGTCCAGGGGGACCGCCCCACAATTAATGCAGGTATTCAACGGTGGGAAAACTAAGTGGCATCGGGCGTCCACGCCGGCAGCGAGAGGACGCGGCCGGCACGATCCGTGAATGCTGTCGTATTCAGAGTGCCATGTAGAATTCGGACAGCACTCGGAATGCGCCGCTGGCGGAAAGTTCGAGGCGGCACTCCGCCGCTAACCTCGCAAATGGTGCATCCCACTCCGCTGGAGGAGGATCGAGGGCCTCCGGAACCGAGTGGGTCGCCCGGAGATCGAAGGTTGCATGAAGAGCCTGAACGACACGATCCGATTGGAGCGTGCCGGATTGAATCAATAGGGCCATATCCACCAAGTCCTTCACCCGGCTGTTGGGCGCCGCCGTTCGGGGCAAGGTGTACGCGTGAAGCTTCTCAACGAACTGTTGTTCGCGCTGAATCATCGGAACGGCTGGCGACACAATGCCCGCGAACCCGAGCCAGTCGCGCATATGTGCCTGTTCAAGCGGGTCGAGAACTACGTCACCTATTCCAACGTCCAGATGGAACTTCACGAAGGCGCGTCCGCCCATGATGGATTCAACGGGGTAGCGCGCTCCACCATATGGCGCGCCGTCGAGGTCCATCATCGCCTCACCGATACGGAAAGAGAAGAAGTCGCCGAACTCCACGGCGCCGGCATCCTGGATCTCCTTCAGTAGGATGTCGTCGCGACCGGCTGGTACAACTCGCACGGTGAAATCGAGGTCCTTGGTGGCGCGCGCGGTTTGGAACCGGAGTTCCATCGCGTAGCCGCCTTTCAGAACCCAGTTTGTATTCGGCCCGCGAAAAAGCAAGAAACCGATCGAAGGCTACTTGCCGGCGAAGCCGCTGTAGGTCAAGCCCGCCTTCTCGGGACACGCGCTTCAGGCGTTCCTCGAGTGCAATGCGGAGAGCGGGGCCGGAAGCGTATTTTCTTCCGGGGGTCACTTCGTCCCCTTCCGAATCTCAGTCAGGGCGGAGGCGCGTTCCGCATCCCGCTGAGACATCCTGGCCTGGCTCTTGGTGATGTTGCCCCGTTTCATCGCCTCACGGAACGCCTCGCGAAGAGTAGGCTTGGGGAGTGATCCTTCGATCCAGACATCCAGAATCGCCCGCATCGCGTTCGTCACCGGGACTCCATGGAGGATTTCCCGCTCCCGGGCTGCGACATCGCCGTAATGCAGGCGCAGAACCTTTGGGATAGGGACGCCACGGCGGAAGTGCTTGGGCACAGTGAGGTCGAGCTTGGCTGGATTCGTGTCGGTGAGATCGTGGAGGCTCAGCGCCGTCTGGTGGCTAAAGACGCCGCGCGGCCGGTCGCTTCTGTCACGTGACCAGAGCCACCAGAGGACCAGATCCGGGCGCTCAGGCTCCGGAAAGAGGGCCAGCCTATAAATTCCGCGGTGCTCGCGAATCCAGTTATGCGCCCGGACGTGATAGATTCGTTTGTTACTTGCATATCCGAGCGTAGCGGCCTGCTTCGCAGTGAAGTAGCCGCCTTGCGATTCGGCGAGTTGGTAGAGTTCCTTCTGCCGTTCGCTGGACGGAGAAGATGCATGCATAAAAGGTCAACTTTCTGGACCTATTATGCACTTGAATGCGGCTCAATGCAAACGCCAGGGACCGGCGCGGCCAACGTCACCTTTAAACGGCACTGCTGAGCCGCGCCATGCACATCAGCACTGCTTCAGCATCGGAACCGCATTCAGCGCCGGACGGTCCCGCGCATCCACCATAACCCGTACGCCCGGCTTGTCGAAACGGTAAGTGGTCCGCGAGCCCGGCCCGATAACGGTTAGCGCGGTCCTTCCGATATATTCGAACGCGATCAATCCGGGTGAAGGTGTAGCTTCGTTCGCCCGGCCACTTACTCCGTTCCCGGCCATGCCTCTCGATTTTCCGCAGCAACTCATGGTACATCTCCTCTGTCTTTCGCAATCTCACGATCCTCGTTATAAACGGCTGCCGCGGAACCCGTGGCGCGCTCCAACAAGATCGCAGCTCCGGAAAGCGCCGGCCACAACAAGAGCCTCTCGCTCCATCCGCCGCCGAGGATCAGCGCGAACGGAGCCGCTACCCACAGGCTCAAGCAGTAAAAGCAGTCCATCACCTTACCCCAAAACCCCTCACCCGCCAGCGTGCGCAAGCGCGCCAACAGTTTGCCGGGACCATCTTCGGCGTTCAGCAGATGGGTGATCCGCCAGACCGCCAGAATCCCCAGGGCGAGTGCGTAAAAGCGTGTCATGCCGAAAAATCGTCCAAAAAAAGTCCGCTCCCCGCGAGCCGGTTAGCCGGCGGGGAGCGGTTGCGGTATGCCCGCTAGCTGCCAATGGGCGGCGTCAGGCAGAAGCCCACGCCGATTTCGTTCCAGTGGTTGTAGCAAAGGCTGTTAACCAAAGCCCGGTCGTTAGCCTGAAGCAAAATGGTATAGCCGCAGGCGGCCATGCCGGTCGTGTCCAGCGTAAAGGTGCCGTGCGATCCCGTGGTACTGGAAGCGCTGGTAGCGTCGTAGCTGGTGGCGAATCCGGGATCGGCTGTGATAACTACGGCATTCTCGAGCGCCGGCGAACCGCCGATGGTGATGGGTACCAGCGCGATGCTCAGCGAACTGAAGAATTCATCGGTCACGCTGAAGCTGCCGGTGAGGAGAGTGCCAACCGGAGCCGAAGCGCAGTCCGGCACCGACGTTAGCGCGATAGCCACCTGCGGGCAGTAAGCCGTATAGGGCACCAGCGTGCCGCCGTCGTTGGCGAACTCGGTATGCGGGTAGCCGTTGAAGACGTGAATGGTTTTGTCCTGCGAGGGTATCGACAGGTAATTGCCGCTCATGCCATCGAAGGCCCATCCGCGAACTTCGATCTGGTAATCGCCCTCGGCGAGGCCGCCGGCCTCGAACACCGCCAGCGTGCGCGGATTGACGGCCTGCAGGTCCGACTCCATGTATTGGTAATACTGCGTTCCGGCCACGCCGCCAATCACCGGCGCAGGCGCGGGCTGCACACTCTGCGTGAAGTTCACCGGCGGGAATGGCGCGTCCGGCGGGTACAGCGCGATGCCGAACGAATTGGTCAATTGGAATGGCGCGCTGGCAATATCGGTGCGCGTGATCCAAACCTGATAGATGATGGGTTTCGCGCCCGGCAGAACCAGGCCCGTGACGGGATTGAACACATCGATCTTGGGTGTGAAATCTCCCTCCACGATTTGCTCGCCTCCGAATGGGCTGTGGAATCCCTGGCAATCGCCCGCCACCGAACTGGGGTACGCCAAGTGGTCGCTATCGTGTATGTACTCGATGGTGACTCCGCCAATGCGCATCAAGCGGATTTGTTCCCCTTCTCCGGCGGCCCCAATGATGGGCTGCACGTTGGTGTTGAGCACATTGCCCCACACCGGCACGAAGTCCGGGCCGGTGGGCGCCGTCTGCCACGAGAGAATGGCGCGCAACGGCACTCCGGTAAGGTCCTGGCAGGGCATTTCGGTGAAGTTGGAAATGCGGTAGACCGCATACATCAGTGGATTGCCAGGCGTCACGGCGGCCAGGTCGTGCACGTTGACAGTCGCGGTTCCCAGTGACTGCCACACGCCGCCCACATAGGCGAAGAAACTCACATACTCCGTGCTGCCGGCCGTGCACAGTCCGCCCGAATAACCGGCATTCAGCTTGATCTGGATAACTCCCTCGAGCTCCCGCGTCTGGGGGTTGTAACCCGCGCAAGTCAGTTCCTCGTAAGTGGTGTTACCGGCGGCTTCCTCAATGGCGGACAGAATGGCGCCCAATTGAGCTCCCGCGGCCAGCTTCGCAATCGAAGCTGAGGGAATCGCCTTAGCCGCCTTGGCAGCGTTGACCGAAGCGGCCGCCGGCAGCGATTGCAGGATAGGCGCATCGATGGCCTTCAGAGCATCCACAAAGCCAAAACGGCTCGCGGGAACGTTGGTCCCGGCATACAGATTTTGCAGATCGGCGAAGCCCAGCGGCGCCAACGGCTTTGCCGGCAGAGTCTGCGTCACGTCGATTTCAGCGAGGGCTTCCGCGCTCACCGTAACCAGGCCTTCGGATATCAGGGTGGCGATGGGAACCTCATAGAAAAGGGAAGGCGCAACCTGCACGCGGGCGTTCACCACGTTGCCCCACGGCGGGGTGAAGGTGGGATCGCCCGCGGGCGGTTCGATGCCCCACGACAGGATCGCGCGCACATTCAGGATATTCTCGGTCAAGCAAAACTTGCCTGGCTCGTCGAAGGCCACCGAAGTGCTGTAACTCAGCGGCAGCGGAGTAGTAGCGAGATTATAGACGTTGAACGATGTGCTGCCAAGATCCACCCACGTCGCGCCCTGCTGGACGAAGAACCGCACGTATTCGAGCGAACCTGCGCCGCACGCGTCGGTGTCGTAACCGGAGTGTTGTTTGATGTTGACTACTGCTTCCAGACGGTCCTGCTGAGGATTCAGGCCGAGACACATGAGCTGTTCGTACTGCGTGTCGAAGGCCTTGGCCTTGACAACGGGCCCGCCCAGCTTAGGAAAGGTGCCGAAGTAATTCGGGTTGCTGAGTAGGAGCGTCTTGAAACTAGCCCGCTCGGGTATGACTGCCAGGGCGCCAGCCCCGGCCGTCGCATTGGGATTCTTTTGTACTGCCATAAGTGGTGTGCTTACTCGGAGGAGTAAACCTCTCCTTTGTTCTCTAAGATTGTTTCGGGCCGCGCTAGGCGGCCAACGTGGATAAGTGAAGGTGGGGGCGGTATCGTTTCAATCGCCGCAAGTATTTGTTTACTGTGGCCGTTCCGCGGGCTTGCGATCGTGCCGGCTCCAGTCGGGCCCTTGGAACCTCTTCCGCACGACCGCCGCATACAACACACCCAGTCCCGCCAGCAGTCCGGCCAGGGTCTTGCCCGCCAGTTCATTGGGCGGCATGATCAGCACGACGCAGATCAAGGCCGAGAACGCCCTGGCCACCAGATTCAGCGGCCCGCCGTACCGTCCCAGGCTCCATACCGTCCGGCGCGGCCAATCCGACCCGGCCCGGCGCGCGCCACGCCAGGGTGATCGGGATGGTGTACGCCAGATACAGCGCCACCGTGCTAAGCGACGTCACCACCGGCACCGATTGTTTCGGCGCGAAAAAGAAGAGCGCCAGCACCACGGCCGCCACGCCCGCTATGTGCACCGTCACGCTGATGAACTGCGCGCAACTGTAATTGATGCCGGCCTGCGCGCAATCAGCCCCAGGATGTTCAGCCAGCCCCAGCCCTTGCCGCCCAGGTCGGCTGCCCAGTGGTAAGTGGCCCCGGCGGTGGGATAGGCCGAGCACAACTCGGCCATGCTGGCGGCCACCGTCAGCGTGAAAACCGTGGCCAGGGGCCAGCCCAGCGTCATCTCCAGCGGGCCGCCCATTTCGAGGCCGTAGCCAAACAACGTCACCGCGCCGGTCAGGATCGAAATGATGGAGGAAATGGCGAAATTGGAAAAGCCGCCCATGCCGCGGAACAGTTCCTGGGCGTATCCGAAACGGCCCAGATCGGCGCGACCCTGTTCCGGAGAAGACATCGCGCGGCGCGGCTCTAGAGTTCCACGTCCCGCTTCAGGTGCTTGCTGATGGCCTGCTCGACCAACTCCTTCAGGGTCTGGCCCGTCTCCGTGTGGACATAGGTGTTCTCCACGATGTCCCAATCGAGCTTGTAGCCGCGCGCCCCCAGGGTGGCCTTAATCTGTCCCGTGGCGTCCGGCACGACGGTGAACTTCCCTGGCGGATGGTCGAAGGAAATGGTAATCGCGCCGCTACGCAGACTGGACTGGAAGCCATAATCGTCACCCGCCAGGACCAGGTCGCCCTGCAGTGACGCCAATGCTTCGTGAGCGTGCTTCTTGGACTCGTGTTCTTCGATCATGCGCCCCCCGGAAACGTTCGATTGCTCACCTTCCACCCTAGCATTCCAATATGCCGCATGGCGCGCGGAACTGGCAAGCGTTCGGTAATATATAGTTAGCTAACGGCATACACATTGATGCGAACGAACATCGTGATCAACGATAAGCTGATGCGGGAAACGTTGCGCGCATCCGGCCTGAAGACCAAGCGCGAGGCCGTCGACCAGGCTCTGCGGACTTGTCTGCGCCTGAAGAAGCAGGCTGAGGTCCGCCGGCTCCGTGGCAAACTGGACTGGCGGGGCGACCTCAACGCGATGCGGAGCGACAGCTGATTCTGGTCGATTCCGGCGTGTGGATCGACTGCTTCACGGAGTCATCCCGGCGCACGGTCGAAAACCGCAAGCGGGGCTGAAGCCCCACGCGGGCTAGCTAGCTAGCTAAGCTAAAGGCAGGCTAA